>Ga0316218_1000739_pt1 | contig 41689 bp, 34 predicted proteins | sample TBH18003metaG_FD_203634 | JGI IMG/M metagenome (GOLD analysis project Ga0316218, IMG submission 203634) | Freshwater microbial communities from Trout Bog Lake, Wisconsin, USA - TBH18003 | ecosystem: Environmental > Aquatic > Freshwater > Lake > Hypolimnion/Profundal zone | place: USA: Wisconsin... | reverse complement strand
CCACGTTCCTTGTGGTGCTGGTGGTCTATTTCTTCCTGCGCAACCTGCCGGCGACGGCGGTGCCCGCCGTCTCTGTGCCGCTGGCGCTGATGGGCACGTTCAGCCTGATGTACGCGGCCGGCTACAGCCTGAACAATTTCTCGCTGATGGCCCTGATCATCTCCACCGGCTTTGTGGTCGACAATGCCATCGTGGTGCTGGAGAACGTCACCCGCCATCTCGAGGACGGCCGTCCCAGGCTGGAAGCCGCCCTGGTCGGCACCAGCGAAGTTGCCTTCACCGTGGTGGCGATGAGCGTCTCGCTGGTGGCGGTGTTCATCCCGATCCTGTTCTTCCCCGGCATCGTCGGCAAGATCTTCCATGAATTCGCCATGGTGCTGACCATCGCCATCTTCGTCTCGCTGGTGGTTTCGCTCACCGTCACGCCGATGATGTGCGCCTATATTTCCTTCGCCGACCCGGAAAAGGAAAGCGGCCTGATGCGGGCGGCGCGGCGCAGCTTCGAGGCCAGCTTGGACTTCTATCGCCGCACCCTGTCCTGGTCGCTGGACAATCCCCGCACCGTGATGTCGACCCTGTTCATCGCCATCTTCCTCAACATCTACCTTTACACCATCGTCCCGGGCGGCTTCTTCCCGCAGACCGATGAAGGCCGCCTCAACGGCAGCATTCGTGGCGACCAGACCGCGTCGTTTGATTCCATGAAGCCGAAATTCCTCAAATTCATGGACATCATCCGCAAGGATCCGGCGGTGCAGACCGTGGCCGGCACACTGCAGAACAATGGCGGCAATCTCTTCGTCACCCTCAAGCCGCCGGCTGAGCGCGGCCATATCAGCAGCGACGATGTTCGCCTGCGGCTGATGCCGCAGTTCGATGCCATCTCCGGCGCCCGCGCCTTCATCAATTCCGTCAGTTCCACCGGCGTGCGCGGCGGCGGCCGCCAGGGCACCGGCAATTACCAGTACACGGTGCAGGGCGACACCATCGACGACCTCAAGGAGTGGGTCCCCAAGATCCAGGAGGCGCTGCAGAACGTGCCGGAGATCGAATCCGTCGATCCCGACCAGCAGCCTGGCGGCCTGGAAATGGAATTGAAGATCGACCGGCCCACCGCCGCGCGCATGGGCCTGGCCACCAACCTGATCTCAGGCACGCTGCAGAACTTGTTCAGCCAGGGCTCGGTTTCGACCATCTACAAGGACAAGAACCAGTATCGCGTCATCATGGAAGTGGCGCCCTCTTTCTGGGACGGTCCCAATTCGCTGCGCGACATCTATGTCTCGACTTCCGGCAACATTTCCGGCTCCCAGGCATCGGCCGGCAGCGTCGGCGCTACCGCCCCCCCGGCGGAAGCCGCGGGCGGCGCCGTCAGCGACGCCCAGGCCGCCGCCGAAGCGGTGCGCAACCAGCAGCTCAACGCCCTCACCAGCACCGGACGCGGCGGTGGTTCGACCAGCGCCGCGGTTTCGACCCGCGTCGAGAAGATGGTGCCGCTGTCGGCCTTTGTCAGCATGGAGCCCGGCACCGCGCCGCTGTCGGTCAACCACCAGGGCGTCTTCGTCTCCACGACCTTCTCCTACAATGCGGCAGACGGCGTCTCGGTCGGCCAGGCCACCGACGCCATCAACCGCACCATGGCGGCGATCCATGTTCCGATCTCGGTGCATGGCGCCTTCGCCGGCACCGCCGCGCTGGCCAACCAGGCGACGGGCAACCTGCCGATGCTGCTGCTCAAGGCGGTCGTCATCATCTATATCGTTCTGGGTATTCTTTACGAGAGCTACATCCACCCGCTGACCATTCTCTCGACCCTGCCGTCTGCGGGCGTCGGCGCGCTGCTGGCGCTGCTGGTCTTCAACATCGAGTTCAGCCTGATCGCCTTCATCGGCGTCATGCTGCTGATAGGCGTCGTGAAAAAGAACGCCATCATCATGATAGACTTTGCCGTCCAGCTGCAGCGCAACGAGAATCTCACCCCCAAGGAGGCGATCCACCGTGCCTGCCTGCTGCGCTTCCGTCCCATCATGATGACGACCATGGGCGCCATCCTGGGTGCGCTGCCGCTGGCGATCGGCGTGGGCGAAGGGTACGAGCTGCGCCAGCCGCTGGGCATCTCGATCGTGGGCGGCCTGGTGGTGAGTCAGGCGCTGACGCTCTACACCACACCGGTGATCTATCTCTATCTCGATCGCTTCGGCGACTGGTGCTCGCAAGCGTGGAACCGCTTCCATCCCGGCGCACCCCATTCGGCGGCCATTCCGGCGGAGTGAAGGCCGGCCGCCCTTGGGCCAGGAAATAAAAAAGGCGCCCGCGAGGGCGCCTTTTCTCTATGCGGTGGCCCGCCCGTTTAGAAGTTCGGCAGGTCCTGGTTCGCCGCTTCGCCGCGAATCTGGGCGTTACGGTTCTGGCGGTACAGGCTGCGGGTGGTGGCATAGAAGTCGATCGAGGAGCGTTCGATCGCGGCCACGGAGTCGATGTTGGAGGTGCGGGCGTCCAGCACACCCAATCCACCCCGGATGACCATGTAGAGGGTGGAGTTGTTCCAGGTCATGTAGGTGAGGGGGTCGAAAGCGATATCGACGCCGCTGCCTACCAGGTCGCGCGGCGGCTTGGGGCCGACGAACGGCAGCACCAGATAGGAGCCTTCGGCGGCACCGCCCTTGCCCAGGGTGATGCCGAAATCATTGTCATGGCCGGGAATGCCGAGCTTGCCGGCCACATCGATCAGGCCAGCCAGGCCAACAGTCGAATTGATGGCGAAGCGCCCAATGGTGTTGCCGGCCTTCTCGCCTTCGCCCTGTAGCAGGTCGTTGACCAGCACCACCGGGGCGCCCAGATTGTCGAGGGCGTTGTGGATGCCGTCGCGCGCTTCCTGCGGCACGGCGCTGCGATAGAACTTCGCCACCGGCGTCGCCACGGCGTGGTCAAGCTGGATGTCGACGTTGAAGACTTGGCGGTTGGTCGGCTCGAACGGATCGTTCTGAGCCAGCGACTGCGGATCGCGCGTGGCGCAGGCCGTCAGCATCAAGGTCGCCGCCAGGGCGGCGAAAAGGGCAGAGTGCTTTTTCATGGTCCAGGCCTAATTACCGGAATCAAAATAAGAATCGGTTACCGCAGGGGTCGATGGAACTATTAACTCACAATATCGGGATTCGTGCCCTGCTCGACAAGGGCCGCTGCCCCCAAATGCGGGGGATGCGGCGGATTGGCAACGGATCGGGCGGCTTGGTCATCATCCTAACCAAAAGTAAAGGCGAAGGCCTGGGCGCCGGGATCGAGGAATTCGATCTGAAATGTATGGTCTCCCACCGTGCCGGGCTGGCGAATCAACTGGTAGAGGCGTTGTCCTGATACGGTGCCTGTACCCTGTGAATCGCTGTCCATGCCATGGGCTTCCCCTGGCGGCTTGCCGTCCAGGGTGACACGGAAACGCACGGGCTTGCCGTCCGCACCGGGTCCCAACACCAGGTGCAGGTCGCGGGCATGAAAGCGGAAGACGATCTTGCCGCCTGCCTGATCCAGGACCGATTTCTCTTCGCCGATGGTCCAGCGCCCGCCCAGGCCCCACTGGTTCAGGGCGAGGAATTGCGGCGCGGTATAGGTGGCGGATTTGTCATAGATCACCGGACCGGAGACGAAATTGTCGCCCCGGCCATAGCCGACATAAGTTTCTGGTGACTGCAGGGTGGCGGTATCGGCGGCGGCCAGCGCGCCACTGGCGCGTGGATCGACGGTGCCGCCCGGCACGTCGCCGCGGCCGGCTTCCGCCAGCAATTGCTGGATCACCTTTTCGGAGGCGTCATATTCGCCTTCCCCGAAATGGTGATGGCGGATGCGGCCCTGCGCGTCGATGAAGTAATGTGCCGGCCAGTATTGGTTGTTGAAGGCCTGCCAGATCTTCAGATTGTTATCCAGTGCCACCGGATAGGTGACGCCCAGATCGTGTACCGCGCGCCGCACATTGGCTTCCTCCTTCTCGAAGGCGAATTCCGGCGCATGCACGCCGATCACCACCAGGCCCTGGGCGGCATATTTTTTCGCCCAGGCTTCGACATAGGGCAGCGAACGCAGGCAGTTGATGCAGGAATAGGTCCAGAAATCGACCACCACCACCTTGCCGCGCAACTGCTCGCGGGTCAGCGGCGGCGAGTTTAGCCACAGCACCGCCCCGTCCAGCGGCGGCATCATGCCTTCGACGGGCAAGCTGCTGCCCGCCACCGCCACGCTTTGTGTCTTGCGGCCAAGGCCCAGCTTGTCCAACAGCGTCTGTTCCAGGCCTGCGGTGCTGGTCTGCGACAGGCGGGTCAGAAAGCCCGTGTCCAGCCCCAGCGCGATGGCGGCGACGCCCGCCAGCACCAGCACGCCCAGCCCGCGCCGAATCCATTCGCCCGCGCCCAGCGAGCGCTTCATTGCGGCGAAGACGCGCCCGCCGATCAGCAAGGCCGCCGCCAGCGAGGTTGCCGCACCGGCGGCATAGGCAAGCAGAAGCAGGGTGGTGTTCGTGCTGGCGCCCTGGATGGCGGCGCCCGTGAGAATCAGGCCCAGGATCGGGCCGGCACAGGGCGCCCACAGCAGCCCTGTCGCCACCCCCAACAGCAGCGAAGCGCCAATGCTGCCGCTCCTGCCTTGGGGACGGTTGGAAAGACGGTCGCCCAGCGCCACCAGGGGGCGGGTGAGATGTTCGGCCAGTGACGGCAGCAGCAGCGTCAGCCCGAACAGGGCCAGCAGGACCAGGGCGGCGATGCGGCCGGCCTGGTTGGCATGCACCGCCCAGCTGCCGCCCAGCGTGGCGATGGTGGCGATGCCGGCGAAGGTCACCGCCATGCCCAGCAGCAGCGGCAGGCCGGAACGCCGGAACGGCGCGTCCGAGCGGGCGAAGACAAAGGGCAGCACCGGCAGGATGCAGGGGCTGAGGATGGTCAGGATCCCACCCAGATAGGACAGCAGGAACAGGATCATGCGCTTTTCTTTCGGCGCGTTTCAGGAGCGCTTGCGGGAGAGTTCGGCATGGTTCGGCTTTGGTTACAGCGCGGAACGCTATCCCCGCTTTTCCGGCCATGGGCTGGCGGCAGGTGATTTGCCTGGGCGCTGTTGCGACAGGCTTTTTCCGGGTTTCGGCAAGATATTTGTTCCAGATTTTTTCGCCCCCCCTTTCCCCCTGTCCACGAGCAGCATGCGCCCGGCGCCATGGCAGTGGCAAAAAAAGGCGGCGGGGCACAGGCGTGTTTCATCATCACCCATCCTACCATGGCCGGCCGTGGCGGGTATGGGGATAGGCGCTGTCAGCTGTTGCGCTTGGGAAGGTCTGTGGCCGGTGACGCTGGCGCGGGCGGCTCATTGCTGGGTTCGCGCGCGGGATTTTCCGACAGTTCGGGTTCGGGCAGAGGCGGGGTCTGCAGCATGGCGACGCCAAAGCCCAGGGCTGTCACATTCTGACCCAGGAAACAGGCGCGCATCTCAGTGTTCTCCAGCGGCGGTGAGCAAACCGCCGGTTGGGAAAAACGCTCCGCACCCTTGCACAAAAAAGTGTCAGTTTTTGCGTGCCGCCGCCGCCAGCGCACCTGCCATGGCCGCCAGGTCGAGAAAATAGAGATAGCGGTAGTCGCAGGCGATCGAGACCACGAAGAAGCTCAGGACAAAAGCCAGCGCCGCCGCCAGCAGGCCCGCCGCCACCAGGTCCATGTCGCGCCGCCGCCAGATCAGGAAGACCAGCAATACCGCCGCCAGGGCGCCGAACAGCAGATGCGAAAAGACCGGCGTGCCGCGCAGCAGCAACCCATAATCGTTGTGCAGCTGGTCCTGCGGCCGCCACACCGGCTTCAGCCCCAGGGCGGTCATCAAGGCCGGTGGCCCATCCACGCCGGTATAAAGCGCATGGCAGGCTTCCAGGTCGGGCGTTCCCACCACCCAGGAAAAAACCGCCCAGCGGGTGGCAAGATAAAGGCCGGGATGGCCCAGCACCGCATCGCGCCACTGGGCGAAGACCAAACCTTGCGGCGCGGCGGTGATGGCCCCGTGCAGCATGTCGTCATTCATCAAGGGATCGACCCAGGTCGGCGTGTAGAGCGCCACGCCGCGGGTTCGCAGCAGCAGCGCCAGCCTGGGATCGCCCGCTTCCAGCCGCATCAGGCGCAAGGCCGGATCATGCGACAGCATCCCCGCCAGGTCGTAGCTCTGTGCCACGCGGATTTCGTCCGTGGCATCGGCGCCATGGTCGCCGCGCAGCGCCAGCAGCGCTTCGCCGCCAAAGGCGATGCCGGCCACCAGGCCCAGGAACAGCAGCGCGCCGCCAATGGCACGGCGCGGCGTCACCCGCCGCCACAGGATCACACCCAGCATGGCGGCGGCCACCGGCACGATCACCAGGCCGTTCTGGCGCGTCATCATCGCCAGCGCCAGCAGCAGGATGGACGGCACATACCAGAGGGCTTTGCCGCGCACGGCACGGCCCAGCGCGGCAAAGCCAGCCAGGGCGGCATCGGCGAACAGCACATCCTTCCAGACAATGCCTTCATAGAGCAGCCATTGCGGCGTCAGCATGATCAGCAGCGCCAGCACCACGGTGAGCGCGGTCGCGCGCTTGGGCTGGGCGAAGCTCCAGAAGGCGAACAGCGCCAGGAGGCCGTTGAACAGGACGAAAAGGCCGGTGCCGGTGATGAGGCTGTCGAAAAGGCCCATCAGCCACGCCATCACCGGCGGATGCCAGCTATGATAGAAACCCGCCCGCGCTTCGGCCAGCTGCGCAACGGAATCGTAGGACATCTGGCCCGGCCAGTTCAGCGCCAGCATGGCGGCCAGGCCGGTCAGGAAAATCAGGCCAAGAAGGGGGCCGCGACGCTGCACTCAGCCGCGACCGACAAAAGGCATTGTTGTCGCCATCACCGTCATGAACAGCACATTGGCCTCCAGCGGCAGGCTGGCCATATAGGCGACGGCGCGCGCCGCTTCGTTCAGGTCCATGCGCGGTTCGGGCAGGATGCGGCCATCGGCCTGGGGCAGTCCTTCATGGGCCGTCGCCGTCATGGCGGTGGCGGCGTTGCCGATATCGATCTGGCCGCAGGCGATGTTGTGAATGCGTCCGTCCAGCGCCGTGGATTTGGTCAACCCGCTGATGGCATGCTTCGTGGCGGTGTAAGGCGCCGAGTTGGGCCGCGGCGTCGTGGCACTGATGGAGCCATTGTTGATGATGCGGCCGCCGCGCGGCTCCTGCGCCTTCATCAGCCGGATCGCCTGTTGCGTGCAGAGGAAGGCGCCGGTGAGATTGACGTTCACCACCGCCTGCCATTGCGCGAACGTCAAATCCTCCATCGGCACGGGTGGCGCGCTCATGCCCGCATTGTTGAAGAGCAGGTCCAGCCGCGCGAAGCGCTCTTTTGCCGCCGCGAACAGTGCCGCGACGCTGTCCGGATCGCCAACATCGGTGGGCACCGCCAGGCAGGGCCCCGCCAGCAACGCGGCGGTTTCGTCCAGCGCGTCCTTGCGCCGTCCCGCCAGCACCAGGGCGAAGCCGTCCCTCGCCAGGGCAATGGCGGCGGCGCGGCCGATGCCGCTGCCGGCGCCAGTGACGAGTGCGACCTTGGTAGCGGTGTCGGACATCAGGGTGTCAGATCAACCTTGAGCAGAGTCATCTGGAAGACCAGCGCCGCCTTGGCCGGGATCGCCGGAGGATGGCCTTCTTCGCCATAAGCCAGGGCATAGGGCGTGACGATTTCCCACTGGTCGCCTTCCTTCATCTTCGAAAGCGCTTCGACCCAGCCGGGGATCAGCTGACCGGCGGGGAAGGTGCGCGGGCCGCTGTCGGGATCGGCGGGATTCTGGGGCGTGGTCTGGTCGAAGATGCTGCCGTCGATCAGCTGGCCCTTGTAGAGCACCGTCACCTGGTCGTCGGTCTTTTGCGGGGTCTTGCCGTTGCCCGCCTTGATGACGCGGTAGAGCAGGCCGTCGGCGGTCTTGGTCACGCCGGGCAATTTCTCATAATCGGCCAGGAACTTGGCGGTGTCCGCCTCCGAGGTCGTGTAGCCGGGCCCGGGCACGCCGGGACCGCTGACGGGCTTGGCGGCCGCGGTTTCAGCCGGGGCCTTGGTATCGGCCGATTTCTTGTTGCAGGCCGCTGGCAGCAGGGCCAGCAGGGCAAAGGCGGCGGCAAGGACGGGGCGCATCGGAAATCCTCAGATTGGGCGGGGCCTTATAGCAGGGGAGGCGGGCCCGCCCGCAACTCCCCACTATATTCTACCTATCTCATAGAGTATTATCACCGCCATGATCTCCCAGAAAGCCCGCTACGCCCTGCGCGCCCTGCTCTATCTGACAGCACGGGGCGGTGACGACCCCATCCAGATCGCCGAAATCGCCGAAGCCGAGAATTTGCCCCGCAAATTCCTGGAGCAGATCCTGGCGGAGCTGAAAAAGCCCGGCATCGTGCGCAGCCACCGCGGCCGCTCCGGCGGCTATTCCCTGGGCCGGGCGCCCAAAGATATCAGCTTTGCCGATGTGCTGCGGGTCACCGATGGTCCCTTGGCGCTCAGCCCCTGTGTCAGCGTCATGGCCTACCGCAAGTGTGACGATTGTTTCGAGGAATCGGTCTGCGCCATCCGCAAGGCCCTGCTGGCGGCCCGCGACGCCACTGCGGAAATCCTGGAATCGCGAAATCTCGCCACTGCAGCGGCGCAACTGAAACGCTCCGGCGCCATCTAGCCCCCTGAATTCCAAGCGAAATGTCCCGAGTGTCGCAGGGCGGCTAATATCATATTGACTTGATAGACATTAGAAGGATTAATGGATGGCGCCGGTCAATACCGGTGACAACTGAGCGGGATTTCAGAATGCGCAAAAATATCCGGGTCGTTCTTCTTGCAGGCGCCGCCCTTTCCTCCTTCGCCGTACCGGCCATGGCCCAGAGCCGCGGCGCCACGCCCGCCACCCCGCCGCCGGTGCAGGCCTTGCCGCCGCAGCCCGATCCCCGCGTCACCCTGCTGGAGCAGCAGCTGCGCGACGTTCGCGCCGAGATCGAGAATCTCAAAAAGGCCCAGGCCGATTCCGACAACAGCCTGGCGCTCTCCGACCTCAAGCGCGCCACCGGCGACCAGTATGTCGACATCAACAGCCAGCTCGCGGCGCTGCCCAAGGTCGCGCTCGACAATGGCCGTTTCACCGTCGCGTCCGCCGATGGCCGTTTCACCCTGGCGCTGCGCGCCCTGGTCCAGTTCGACGCCGGCTATTTCGCGCAAGGCAAGGGCCCCGCCTCGGTCGACCTCAGCAGCGGCGCCAATTTCCGCCGCGCCCAGATCGGCGTCACCGGTACCGCCTGGCGCGACTGGTCGTACAACCTCACCCTGGACTTCGGCGGCAACGGCCTGGAAAGCTCCGGCTATATCTACTCTGCCTATGTTGAGTATGACGGCCTGAAGCCCTTTGGTGTCCGCATCGGCGCCTATGCGCCGCCGGCCGGCATCGAGGACGCCACCGGCTCCGCCGACCTGCTCTTCCTGGAACGCCCGGCCTCCGCCGACATCGCCCGCAACATCGCCGGTTCGCCCAGCCGTAAAGCCATCACACTGTTTGCCCAGGACGCCGACTATCTTGTCGCCGCCAGCCTTACCGGCGACAAGGTCAATATCGGGAACACCACCAAGCTGAACACCGCGCCCTTCGATCAGCAGGTGGCCTTTGTCAGCCGCGCTTCCTGGCTGGCGGTGAGCACGCCCGAGATCAAGTGGCTGCTCGATGCCGATCTCACCCATGTCTTCAAGCCCACGGATCTTGTCGCCGGCACGCCTCCGCTGACCACGGCCCTCAACGCGGTCAGCTTCTCCAACGGCTCGGAACTGGCGGTCGGTTCCTTCAAGACCGTCAACACCGGCAATATCGACGCCAAGACGGTGACGGAATACGGCTTCGAGACCGCCGCCGAATATAACGCGCTCTATGTCCAGGGCGGCTATTTCCACTACGACATCACCCGCCGCAACCCCGCCATCGTCAGCCCGGACTTCAGCGGCTGGTACGCGCTGGCGACCTGGAGCCTGACCGGCGAAACCCATGCCTATGATCCCACCACCGCCAGCTTCCGGGGCTTGCGTCCGCAAAGCGGCTTGGGAAGCGGCGGCTGGGGCGCCTGGGAACTGAAGGCCCGCTATAGCAACATCGACCTCGACTACAATCCGCTCTCCAGCGCGGCTGCCGGCGGCATCGGCGGCGGTATCCAGAATGTCTACAGCCTGGGTCTGAACTGGTATCCGACCAACGGCATCCGCTTCGCGCTGGAATATGACAACATCAAGGTCACCCACGTGAACGCGCCCACCACCGATATCAGCGCGGACGCCATCGGTTTCCGCACCCAGCTTTCCCTTTGATCCGGAGCGACCTCCATGAAGCGCATTATCTCCCTTGCCGTTGCCGCCAGCCTGTTCGTGGCCAGTGCCGCCCAGGCCGCCGACGTCACCTTGCTCAATGTCAGCTATGACCCGACGCGTGAACTGTACGAACACCTCGGCGACGCCTTCGCCAAATCGTGGAAGGCCGACAAGGTCACGGTGCGCACCAGCAATGGCGGCTCCGGCGCCCAGGCCCGCGCCGTGATCGACGGCCAGCAGGCTGATGTCGTGACCCTGGCGCTGGCCGCCGACATCGACGCCATCGCCAAGACCGCCAAGCTGCTGCCCGCGGACTGGCAGAAGCGCCTGCCGCAATCGTCCACGCCCTACACCTCGACCATCGTGTTCCTGGTGCGCAAGGGCAACCCCTGGAAGATCAAGGACTGGAACGATCTGGTGAAGCCCGGCATCGCCGTGGTGACGCCGAACCCGAAGACCAGCGGTGGCGCGCGCTGGGCCTATCTGGCGGCCTGGGCCTATGCCGAGAAGCAGCCGGGCGGCAACAATGACAAGGCCAAGGCCTTTGTCGCCAGCCTCTACAAGCATGTGCCGGTGCTGGATACCGGCGCCCGCGGCTCGACCGTCACCTTCACCAAGCGCGGCATCGGCGATGTGCTGCTGTCCTGGGAAAACGAAGCCCAGCTGGCGCTGAAGGAATCGCCCGGCCAGTACGACATCGTCTATCCTTCGCGCTCGATCCTGGCCGAGCCGCCGGTGGCGCTGGTGGACAGGAATGCCGATCGCCACAAGACCCGCGCCGTGGCCGAGGCCTTCCTGAAATTCCTCTACACGCCGGAAGCGCAGGAAATCGAAGCGAAAGATTTCTACCGCCCTCGCGATCCTGCGATCCTGGCCAAGTACAAGTCGCAGTTCCCCGCCATTGCGCTGGCCACCATCGACGGTGACTTCGGCGGCTGGGACAAGGCCCAGGCCACCCATTTCGGCGATGGCGGCGTCTTCGACCAGATCTACGGCAAGTAACCCAACCTGTCTTTCATGCGTTCCTTCCCCAACCAACTCCCCAGGCCGGCAACCCCGGCCTGGGAATTTCTTGAGTGAAACGCCATGAGCGCCATCGGTCTGCCCCTGTCGTTTCGCCGCCGCCGCACCTTGCCGGGATTCCGCCTGTCGTTGGGCTTCACGCTTTTCTATCTGACGACCTTGGTGCTGGTGCCGCTGCTGGCGCTGGTGATCCGCCCCTGGTCGCTGGGGCTGGATGGTTTCTGGACGGCGATGACGTCGCCGCGCGTGCTATCGGCTTTGCGGTTATCCTTCGGCACGGCGCTGGCGGCCTGCGTCATCGATTCCATCTTTGGCCTGATCATCGCCTGGGTGCTGGTACGCTATCGCTTTCCCGGCAAGGGCCTGCTCGACGCCCTGATCGACCTGCCTTTCGCCCTGCCGACGGCGGTGGCGGGCATCGCGCTGTCGACGCTGTATGCGCCCAATGGCTGGATCGGCAGTATCCTGATGGGATACGGCATCAAGGTCGCCTACACCCCCTGGGGCGTTCTGGTGGCGATGACCTTTATCGCCCTGCCGTTCACGGTGCGCACCATTCAGCCGGTGCTGGCGGAACTGGGACGGGACTCCGAGGAAGCCGCCGCCACGCTGGGCGCGACGCGACTGCAGATCATCGCCCGCGTTGCCTTGCCGATGTTGCTGCCTGCCATCCTCACCGGCGCGGCCCTGGCCTTCGCCCGCGCCGTGGGCGAATACGGCTCCATCATCTTCCTGGCGGGCAACCTGCCGGGGATTTCCGAGATCGCGCCGCTGCTGATCGTCATCAAGCTGGAACAGTATGATTATGCCGGCGCCGCCGGGATCGGCGTGGTGATGCTGGCGGCCTCCTTCCTCATGCTGCTGGCGCTGAACGCGTTGCAGTCCTGGGCGGCGAAGAGGCGGTAATGAAGAAGCTCAGAAAACCCACCGAAGATCCATTGCTGCTGAAGCTGCTGCTGGGCGCCATCGCCATTGCCTTTGTCGGTCTTTTCCTGGTGCTGCCGCTGGCGGTGGTGTTCCAGGAGGCCCTGGCCAAGGGCCTGGGGCCAGCCCTGACCGCCATCAGCGATGAAGACAGCGTGGCCGCGATCCGGCTGTCGCTCACCGCCGCGGCGATTGCCGTGCCGCTCAACACCGTCTTTGGCGTTTGCGCCGCCTGGGCCATCGCCAAGTTCGACTTTCCCGGCAAGACCTTCCTGGTGACGCTGATCGACCTGCCTTTCTCGGTCTCGCCCGTGGTGGCGGGCCTGATCTATGTCCTGGTGTTCGGGGCGCAGGGCTGGTTCGGGCCATATCTGCTGGATCACGACATCCATATCCTCTTCGCCCTGCCGGGCATCGTGCTGGCCACGGTCTTCGTCACCTTTCCCTTCGTGGCGCGCGAATTGATCCCGCTGATGGTGGACCAGGGCCGCGACGAGGAAGAGGCGGCGGTGTCGCTGGGCGCGTCTGGCTTCCAGACCTTCTGCCGCGTCACCTTGCCCAACATAAAATGGGGCCTGCTCTATGGCGTGCTGCTGTGCAACGCTCGCGCCCTGGGCGAGTTCGGCGCCGTTTCGGTGCTGTCGGGCCATATTCGCGGCCTGACCAACACCATGCCGCTGCATGTGCAGCTGCTCTACGACAATTACGATTATGTCGGGGCCTTTGCCGTTGCCGCCATCCTGGCGATGCTGGCGCTGGTCACCCTGGCGCTCAAGACCCTGCTGGAATGGCGCTATGCGGACGAACTGGCCGCATCCCATCGCCATTAGACGTTAGGAAAACACCATGTCGCTCGTGATCGATTCCGTCACCAAGAAATTCCAGCGCTTTCCTGCCCTCAACGGCGCCAGCCTGACGGCGCCGCAAGGCGCCTTCGTGGCGCTCTTGGGGCCGTCGGGCTCGGGCAAGACCACGTTGCTGCGCATCCTGGGCGGGCTGGAGCAGGCCGACAGTGGCAGCGTCCGCTTCGCCGATCTCAACTGGCTGGACATGCCGGCGCGCGAGCGCAAGGCGGGCTTCGTCTTCCAGCAATATGCCCTGTTCAAGCACATGACCGTGGCCAAGAACGTCGCCTTCGGGCTGGAAGTGCGCCCGCGCGGCGAGCGCCCACCCGCGGCCGAGATCAAGCGCCGGGTGGAAGAACTGCTCGACCTGGTGCAGCTGAACGATTTGGGCAGGCGCTATCCCTCGCAACTGTCGGGCGGCCAGCGCCAGCGTGTCGCCCTGGCGCGGGCATTGGCGATCGAGCCGCGCATGCTGCTGCTGGACGAGCCTTTCGGGGCGCTGGACGCCAAGGTGCGCAAGGAATTGCGGATATGGCTGCGCCACATTCATGACAAGGCCGGCGTCACCTCGGTCTTCGTCACCCATGACCAGGAAGAAGCCTTCGCCGTCGCCGACCTGGTGGCGGTGATGAACAAGGGCCGCATCGAGCAGGTGGGTACGCCCGCCGATGTCCGCCGCGATCCGCGCACGGCCTTTGTCTCGGAATTCCTGTCGGTCTAGCGCCGCTCTGCGGCCGCGCCGCATGCCAGCGCCAGCGGTCGCCAATGTCCGCTTTTGACCCAAAGCGGACATTGGCGATATCGTGAAGCGATGCGGACCAAATCCGGTTGCTTCTTTGGCATGCTTCTATTGCTGCCCGTGCTCGGTGGTTGCTCACACGCGAAACCAACGTTTTTGACGATCCAATTTTGCTTGGGAAGTGAGCAGGACTCCGCAGAATTTAAGAAACTGATACGGTCAATCGCTCACTCACAGCACCTAAATTTTATAGACTGGAGCGTGGAAACAAAAAGAAATCTGGAAGACATTGGAGCCCGCAGTCCGAACAGTACTGATCCAGTCATCCACATAGCTATTGAGGATAAGAAGGACACAAATCTAATGCTGGGAGGCAATCTCGGCTTGGGTGGCTACCAAGTTGCGTTGGGTTTTGGTGAAGGCTCAAACCCAACTGAGGGTCATGTGCTTGCCGACAGTGTTATCAAGGGATTGAAGGCGCGTTGGCAGGTTCTAACTGTCCCGGCTGGCAGAGGGGCCTTCCCGCTAAAATCCTGTGGAAGCCAAGTTTCGCGGCCCTGATGATCGAAATCCTGTATGACCGCGAATGGCCGCTATTGGCGCAAAGCGGACATTCAAGCAGCGCTTCGAGCCAGGCGTGAAGATTACAACTTATCCCCCTGGCTTCGCCGCCCGCGGGCCGCGCGCTATACTGCGCGATGAGAGCCTGGCCCTATCCCCACCCTGTCCACTGCCCCGCGCCGCACGCTATCCACGCCGCGCATGACTGGCGGCTGCGCAAGGCTTTGTTTCTGCACGGACGGGAGGGGAAGGGGGCGCGGGTTTTTGAAAAACAAAGGAAGACGCGCGCATGGCTCCCTGTCCCCGCGCTATCCCACAATAGCCTTCGCCACCGCTTCGGCGACCTTGATGCCATCGACACCCGCCGACAGAATTCCGCCGGCGTAACCCGCGCCTTCGCCGGCCGGATACAGCCCCTTGGTGTTGGGGCTCTGAAAATCCTCGCCGCGCGGCACCCGGACGGGAGCGGAGGTGCGGGTCTCGACGCCGGTCAGCATCGCATCTTCCATGTCATAGCCGCGAATCTGGCGGCCGAAGACCGGAATCGATTCGCGGATGGCCTCGATGGCGTAGGCTGGCAGGCAGGCCGACAGGTCGGTGGGTGTCACGCCCGGTTTGTAGGATGGAATGACGCTGCCCAGCGCGGTGGATGCGCGCCCGGCCAGGAAGTCGCCAACACGCTGGCCCGGCGCGGCATAGGTGCCACCGCCCGCCAGGAAGGCGACGCTTTCCCAATGCCGCTGCAGCGCCACGCCCGCCAGCATGCCGGTCTCGCCGGGCACCCCCTTGTCGAAGGGCGCATAGTCTTGCGGCGTGATGCCGACCACGATGCCGGCATTGGCGTTGCGCTCGGCCCGCGAATACTGGCTCATGCCGTTGGTGACGACGCGGCCTTCCTCGGATGTCGCCGCCACCACCGTCCCGCCCGGGCACATGCAGAAGCTGTAGACGCTGCGGCCATTTCTCGCGTGATGCACCAGCTTGTAATCCGCCGCGCCCAGTTCGGGCACGCTGCGGCCGAAGCGGGCCTTGTCGATCAGGCTTTGCGGATGCTCGATGCGGAAACCGATGGAGAAGGGCTTGGCCTCCAGCGCCACGCCGCGATCCAGCAGAATGCTGAACATGTCGCGGGCGCTGTGGCCCACCGCCAGCACGACATGGCTGGAAAGAATCTCTTCGCCGCTTTCCAGCCTCACGCCCCTGACGGCGCGATTTTCGATCAGCAGATCTGTCACCTTGCTCTGGAAGCGGTATTCGCCGCCCAGCGCTTCGATGGTGGCGCGCATCGCTTCCACCATGGTCACCAGCCGGAAGGTGCCGATATGGGGGTGGGCTTCGGTCAATATCTCTTCCGGCGCGCCCGCCCTGACGAACTCTTCCAGCACCTTGCGGCCCAGATGGCGCGGGTCCTTGATCTGGCTGTAGAGCTTTCCGTCGGAGAAGGTGCCGGCGCCACCTTCGCCGAACTGGACATTGGATTCCGGATTCAGCACCCCGTGCCGCCACAGGCCCCAGGTGTCTTTCGTGCGCTCGCGCACCACCTTGCCGCGTTCCAGGATGATGGGACGAAAGCCCATCTGCGCCAGCAGCAGGGCGGCGAACAGCCCGCACGGCCCCGCCCCGATCACCAGCGGCCGTGCGAAAGCGGCCGGCGCGCGGGCGACGAATTGATAGGCCGTGTCGGGTGTGGGCTTCACATCGGGATCGCGGGCGAAGCGCGCCAGCAAGGCGGCCTCATCGCGCACGGTGACGTCCACCGTATAAATGAACAGGATCGCCGTCCGGCTGCGGGCATCATGGGCGCGCTTGAAGACCTGGAAGTCCCTGATCTCGAAAGCCGACAGTTTCAGTTTCTTCGCCAGCGCGGCCTTCAGGGCTTCGGGCGGGTGGCCGAGCGGCAGTTTGAGCTGGGTGACGCGGATCATGATGCGGGAGTTCTAGCCGCAAGCGGCGCGCCTGTACCAGTATCGAGCACACGTTCCAGTTGTAAACACCCGCTGACGCGCGCGCGTCGCACAGGCTATGCAAATTCAAGGGCTTAACGCGGCACGGGGCTTGCGGAATGGGGCGCGGGTCCAATGGTGGACCCCATCTTGTTCGGTCAGCCGGGGGCTGGATGCAGCAGGAGAAGTCCCATGAAGAAGATCATCGTTTCCCTCTTGGCCGCCACAGCCCTGGCGACGCCCGCTTTCGCCAATGGCGCAGGCCAGCCTTCGCTGCTGGACGCCCTGGTAAGCGTCGGCAACCGCGGCCCCGTTGCCACCGTCGCCGCCAAGGTGGCGCCGCCGGGCAGCCTGGCTGATGGGAAGGCCAATGTTTTGGACAACACCGTCCGGGCCGATGTGAAGGTCGGCGCCCCGCAGCCGTCCTATGGTCATGGCTCTGGTTATGGCGCGCCGTCACCGCAAGCGGCCGGCCTCAATGCCGTCATCCCGGGCGTGGCACGCGCCACTGTCGCCATCGGTCAGCAGGGCGATCATTCTTCCACCCTGCTGGGTGTCACCGCCAATGTGCTGAGCGGCGGCGCCGGCAATCACGGCGGCTGGTAATCCGAATTTTGTGCGCCGGAGCGATTGCCTCGCGCTCCGGCCGCAAGGTTTTCTGGTGTTTATGGCTGCATGGCCGGGCGGAGGCACATTTGCCGGCCAATGCTCTGGCGGGAACCCGCTTCACGAATGATTGCACGTGACGGTTCTGTGTTGACCCTTGGGGATGTGAAGCGCAGGCTTCTAGCGTGCCGCAAAGGTGCGATGACAAGAGCCGCAGTTACTGTCCGTTCTGTGTTCCAGCCGCGATCCCATGATCGCCTTGGAAAACCCGGCAGACCCGGGTTGGGAGCACGCTGGACCAGTCGCGCGATCCGTCCTCGTTCCGGCGCGGTGGAAACCGAACGCAGGAGGGCTCCATATGGAAGAAACTCCACCGGGTAGTTTTTCGGGCTCCTGACCGTCAGGGGCCACGGTTCACTTGAAACGCGAACCGCCGCGAAAATGCTATCCGACCGGGAGAAATCCCGTGAACACGGAATGAAGATTCCGCGATAAAGCGTCCGGCGTGATGTCGGACAATGACCCCGCCGTGAACCGGCGGGGTTTGCTTTTCCAGCGGCGCGCCCCCGCCGTGCGCAACGCGATCGAGGAAAATGCCACCCTTCCGGGATCGTCAGCTGTTGCTGCCGGTAACGCGCACCACGTCGCCGGCCTGCAGCGAATCGGGGGGATTGTCGATCACCTGGTCGCCGGACTTCAGGCCGGCGCCCACTTCCACCGACGTTCCCAAATCCGTGGTGATGCGGATCGGCTTCATCTCCACCTTGTTGCCGGGGCCCAGCACCGCCACCTGCATGCCGTCCTCGCGAAAGATCAGCGCCGTCACCGGCACGCGCACGCCGGCGCCGCCCTTGGGCATGGAGAAACGCATCTCGGCATAGGAGCCGGGCTTGAGAACGCGTTCTGCATTGTCCACCTGCATCTGCACCAGCTGGGTGCCGCTCTGGCTGGCAATGGCACCGGCATTGGCTGCCAGGGTGGCGGTGAAGGTGCGGCCGGGATATTCCGGCACGGTGAAGCGGGCGGTCATGCCCGGGTGTACCAGGAAGGAATAATTCTGCGGCATCCGCACATAGATGCGCAGGCGGCTCTGGTCGGTGACAGTGAACATCGGCGTGGCGCCGGAGGCGTTCGCCGTCACCAGCTGGCCGATATCGATGCTGCGGCTGGTGACGGTACCGGTTACCGGCGCCACCACCCGGGTGAAGCCCAGATTGATTTGGGCCGCCTGCACCGCGGCGCGGTCGGTCTCGACGATACCGCTCTGGGCCGCGACATTGGCTTGCTGGGTGGCGAGTTGCTGCGCCGAAATGGCATTCTGTGCCGCCAGCGCCTGGTAGCGGGTAAGGTCGAGCTTCGCGTTGGCCAGGGTGGCGGCATCGCGCGCCAGCTGGCCGCGGGCCTGCGCCAGCGCCGCCTCATAGGGGCGCGGGTCGATCTGGGCCAGCAGCTGACCTTGGCGAACGGGCGCGCCGATATCGACGAACCATTTCTGGATGGTTCCGGAGACCTGGGCGTTGATGGTGGCGGTGGTGAAAGCCTGGATGTCGCCGGGCAGCGTGAAGTCGCCGCCGGTGGCGCCCTTCAGGGTGATCAGGTGCACGGCGGGCACAGCCTGTTCCTCGGTCCATTTCTTGGTGTCGCGGCTGTCGACGAAGCGGGTGGCGAGGCCGATGGCAGCCACCGCCACGGCGACGCCGACCAGCAGCAGGCCGATCAGCCGCAGCCGCTTCGGCTTGTGATAGGCGAGGATGTCCTGATTGTCAGGCATAGGCGTCTCCGGTTGCGGCAGTGGCGCGGGCGGCGGCTTTCGCCTGCGCGCGGCCATGCAGGATGCTGAACACCACCGGCACGAACATCAGGGTGGCGATGGTTGCGAAGATCAGACCGCCGACGACGGCGCGGCCCAGGGGCGCGTTCTGCTCGCCGCCTTCGCCCAGGCCCAGCGCCATGGGCGCCATGCCGATGACCATGGCCAGGGCCGTCATCAGCACTGGACGGAAGCGGGTCACGCCGGCCTCGACAGCGGCGCGGATGGGATCGCCGGTTGCGGCCAGGCGCTCGCGGGCGAAGCTCACCACCAGGATGGAGTTTGCCGTCGCCACGCCCATGCACATGATGGCGCCGGTCAGGGCCGGTACCGACAGGGTGGTGTGGGTGGCGAACAGCATCCAGACGATGCCGGCCAGCGCCGCGGGCAGGGCCGTGATGATGACAAACGGATCGAGCCAGGACTGGAAGTTGACCACGATCAGCAGGTAGATCAGCACGATCGACAGGGCGATGCCGATGAACAGGCCGTTGAAGGCGGTGTTCATGGTCGCCACCTGGCCCCGCAGGGCGATGGTCGAGCCGCGCGGCAAGTCCTTCTTGTTCTTGGCGATCAGCTTTTCCAGGTCGGCGGCGACGGCGCCCAGGTCGCGGTCCTGGGTGGTGGCATAGAGGTCGACCGCGTTCAGCACGTTATAATGTGTCACCACGGCCGGCTGCTGGGTGCGCACGAAACTGCCCAGGGCGCCCAGAACCTGGCTCTGGCCGTTGGCGCCGGTGACGGGTAGCGACAGCAGCGATTCCAGCGAGTTCATCCGGTATTCCGGGGTCTGCGAGACGATGGCGTAGGACACGCCGGTGCGCGGATCGATCCAGAAATTCGGCGCCGATTGCGACGTGCCGGCCAGCGCCGTGCCCACCGCGTTGGTGACGTCGCGTTCGGTCAGGCCGTATTGGGCGATGCGGGCGCGGTCAGCCGTGAAGTCGAGCTGCGGATTGTTGTTGGACTGCTGCAGGCGCGCGTCGGCGATGCCGTTGATCTGGCGCATCTGGCGCAGCAGCGACAAGGCGTATTTCTCGGTGGCCTCGCGGTTGGATCCGGTGATCTGCAGGTCGATCGCCGCCGGCGAGCCGAAATTCAGAATCTGGCTGACAATGTCGGCCGGCGGGAACGAGAAGGTGGTGCCGGGAAAATCCGCCGCCAGCTTTGCCCGCAGGGTGCGGACATAGTCCGGCGTCGGGCCATGACCCTCGTTCAGGCTGATGAAGATATCGCCATCCTGGCCACCGATGGTGCCGGAATTGTTGTAGATCATGTTGATGGCGCTTTGCGGCATGCCCATATTGTCGACGATGGCGTTCAGTTCCTTGGGCGGGATGACGCTGCGGATATCCGCTTCGATGCGGGCGAAGAGCTGGGTGGTGTTCTCAATGCGGGTGCCGACCGGCGGGCGCACATGCAGGGTAATCTGTCCGGCATCAACACTGGGAAAGAAGTCCGAGCCCAGGAACGGCACCAGGGCGAAGGACAGCAGCGTCACGGCGATGAAGCCGAACACGAACAGGCGGCGGCGCGTCATCGCCAGCGCCAGCAGGTTGCGGTAGCCCTCGCGGAAATTGGCGAAGGAATTCTCGAAGCGGACCTGCATCCGCTTCAGCTTGTTGCCCTGCTTCAGTTCGTGATGCGCCTCGTCATGGGGCTTGAGCAGGTACATCGCCATGGTCGGCACCAGGGTGCGCGACAGGATGAAGGAACCGATCAGGGCGTAGACCACCGCGGCGGCCATCGGCACGAAGAGATAGCCGGAAACGCCCGGCAGGGAGAACATCGGCACGAAGACGATACAGATGCAGAGTAGCGAGACGAAAGCCGGCTGCACGATCTGCCGGGCACCGTCCATGATCGATTCATTGACGCCCTTGCCGTGTTCCAGGTGCCAGTTGATGTTCTCGATGGTGACGGTGGCGTCGTCTACCAGGATGCCCACCGCCAGCGCCAACCCGCCCAGGGTCATGATGTTCAGCGTCTCGCCGGTCGCCCACAGTGCGATCAGCGCCGACAGCACTGCCAGCGGGATGGAAATGGCGATGATGACGGTGGAACGCCAGCTGCCCAGGAAGAGCAGGATCATCAGGCTGGTCAGCGCCGCCGCGATGGTGCCCTCGCGCACCACGCCCTCGATCGCCGCCTTGACGAAGACCGACTGGTCGGTGAGGGCGTCAATCCGGTAGGAATCCGGCAGCTGGGACTTTATCTGGGGCAGCTTGTCATAGACGCCCTGCACCACATCCAGGGTGGAGGCCGAACCGTTCTTCATGATGGTGGACAGCACGGCGCGGGCGCCATCGACATGCACCACATTGGTCTGGGCGGGAAAGCCGTCGCGTACATGGCCGACATCGCGCATGAACAGGGTGGCGCCGTTCGCCGTCTTCACCGGCAGGTCGTTGAGGTCGGCGATGGTCGGGGCGGCGTTGTTGAGCTTCACCGTGTAGACGAAGCTGCCGATCTTGGATGTGCCCACCGGCGTGATCTGGTTCTGGGCCGCCAGGGCGTTCTGCACATCGGTGGCGGAAAGTCCGTAGGTCTGCATCGCCTGCGGATCGAGATCGACCATGATCTGGCGCTGGCGGCCGCCAAAGGGATAGGGAATGGCGGCGCCGCGCACGGTGGTGAGCTGCGGGCGCAGGAAGTTCTGCGTCAGGTCCAGCACCTGCTGCTCCGACAGGGAGCGACTAGAGCTGGCGAGCTGCAGCACCGGCACGGTCGAAGCGTTGTAGTTGAGGACCAGCGGCGGCGTCGTGCCCGCCGGCATCTGGCGGATGGCGGGCTGTGAGACGGCGGAAACCTGCGCCGTGGCGGTACGGATATCGACGGTGGGCTGGAAGAAGATCTTGATGATCCCCATGCCGTACATCGAGGTGCTTTCGGTATGCTCGATGTCGTTGACGGTGGTGGTGAGGATGCGCTCGAACGGCGCCATGATGCGGTTGGACATCTCGCTGGGCGAGAGGCCGGCATAGTTGAAGGCGACGCCGATCACCGGCACGCCGATATTGGGGAAGATGTCCACCGCCATGCGGCTGGCCGCCAGGGGGCCGAAGATCAGGATCAGCAGCGCCATGACGATGAAGGTAAGCGGGCGCTTCAGCGCCACCTCGACGATCCACGTCATGGGCACCGCAGCTTCGCGGCAGAACGCATGGGCAAGGACATGAAAAACTCGCTAGGGCAGGGCTGCCGCGCGTCCCCGCCGCGCGGCCGACCTTCGGATTTATGATCGTGGCTTATCATAAGCACAATAAGCTAAATCCGCGCAGCTGCTTTGCACCGCCAGGCGCATGTTTTCGTCGAAACCTTTAAACCGCGGTAACGGGGGCGGGGCCGCCCGCCCGGTCTCAATGGTTGTCGCGCGGCAGGCCTTTGGTCTGGGCGATCCGCTGGTACTTGACCGCCGGTTCCAGCGTCATGCCGGTTTCCATCTGGCCGACGATGCCGCGCTGAATCTCCTGCCAGGGGGTCTGGCTTTCGGGATGCCGGTAGCCGCCCGCCGCTTCGAGTTCCTTGCGCCGCTTGGCCAGCTCCTCGTCGGAGATCAGGGCGTCGCAGGTGCCCTTGTTGAGGTCGATGCGGATGCGGTCGCCGGTCTTGAGCAAGCCCAAGCCGCCACCCACTGCCGCTTCCGGCGAGGCGTTCAGGATCGAGGGCGAACCGGAGGTGCCGGACTGGCGGCCGTCGCCGATGCAGGGCAGGGCGCGAATGCCCTGCTCGATCAGGCCCACCGGCGCGCGCATGTTCACCACTTCGGCCGCGCCGGGATAACCAACCGGCCCGGCGCCGCGCATGATCAGCATGGTGCGGTCGGTGATGCCCGTCTTGGGGTCGTCGATGCGGTGGTGATAATCCTCCGGACCGTCGAACACGACGACCGGGCCTTCAAAGGCATTGGGATCGTTGGGGTCCGACAGATAGCGGTCGCGGAATTCCTTGTCGATCACCGACAGCTTCATGATGGCGCTGGTGAAGAGGTTGCCGCGCAGCACCGAGAAGCCGGCGCCGGCCTTGATCGGCGCCTCGAAGGTCTTGATGACCTTGTCGTCCTCGATGGTGGCGTCCTTGCAATTCTCGCCGATGCTCTTGCCGTTGGCGGTGATGGCGCCTTCGTGAATCAGCTTGTGGTTCATCAGCTGCTTCACCACGGCGGGTACGCCGCCGGCATGATAGAAATCCTCGCCCAGATATTCGCCCGCCGGCATCATGTTCACCAGCAGCGGAATCTCGCGGCCATACTCTTCCCATTCGTCGATCTTGAGGTCGACGCCGACATGACGGGCGATGGAATTGAGATGGATCGGCGCGTTGGTCGAACCGCCGATGGCGCTGTTGACGCGGATGGCGTTGATGAAGGCGTCCTTGGTCATGATGTCTGACGGCTTGCGGTCGGCCTTCACCATTTCCACGATCGCCAAGCCGGTGCGATAGGCCGCTTCGTTGCGGTCGCGATACGGCGCGGGAATCGCCGCCGAGCCCGGCAGCGACATGCCCAGCGCCTCGGTCAGCGAGTTCATGGTGCTGGCGGTGCCCATGGTATTGCAGAAGCCCACCGACGGCGCCGACGAGGCGACCAGTTTGATGAAGCCCTTATAGTCGATCTTGCCTTGCGCCAGCAGTTCGCGCGCGATCCAGACGATGGTGCCCGAGCCGGTGCGCTGTCCCTTGTACCAGCCATTCAGCATGGGGCCGACCGACAGCGCGATCGACGGGATGTTCACCGTCGCGGCCGCCATCAGGGCGGCGGGGGTGGTCTTGTCGCAGCCGATGGTCAGGACGCAGCCGTCCAGCGGATAGCCGTACATCAGCTCGACCAGGCCGAGATAAGTGAGATTGCGGTCCAGGCCCGCGGTCGGGCGCTTGCCGGTTTCCTGGATGGGATGGCAATGAAATTCCATCGCGATGCCGCCGGCTTCGCGGATGCCTTCGCGCACGCGCTCGGCCAGGACGATGTGGTGGCGGTTGCAGGGCGACAGGTCGCCGCCGCTCTGGGCGATGCCGATGATCGGCTTGCCCGACTGCAGCTCTTCCAGCGACAGGCCGAAATTCATGTAGCGCTCCAGATAGAGCGCGGTCATGTCGGCATTCTCGGGATTGTCGAACCAGGCGCGGGAACGCAGCTTGGGGGTCTTGTTGTTGCTCGTCATGGCAGGTCCTTCCCGGAACGCCGGAATGATCGGAATGGCGGTGCCGCTGGCCCGCCGCGGCAGACACTTAGCTGGACGCGCCGGGAAATTCCATCCCCAGATTTTTCAAGGGGTTGTTCCTGCCCGTCTCCCCCTGCGGCGTCTCTTCCGGCCGCTGCGGCAGCTTTGAAAGCGGGTGCGGGCGCGATATAGCCAATGCCCATAAAAAGTCGAACCTGGGAGCGAGAGATGCGGAAGTTGGTGGCGGCGGGCCTGCTGGGCGCCGCAAGTCTTATGGGTATCGCGGCGGCGTCGGGGGCGGGGCCGGATGTGAACTGGCTGTATAATGGCGGCCCCAATGGCGATCATTATGCGCCGTTGAGCCAGATCACCCCGGCCAATGTCGGGCGCCTGAAGGAAGTCTGGCGTTATGCCCTGCCGGCGGGGGGCTTGCAGGCCCAGCCGATGATGATCGGGCGCACGCTCTATGCCGTCACCACCCAGCGCGCCCTGGCGGCGGTGGACGCCGCGACGGGGGCGCAGAAATGGCTGTTCGATCCCAAGCTGCCGGGGCTGCAGCCGATCCGTGGCCTGACCAGCTGGTCGGACAATGGCAAGTTGCGCATCGTCTTCGGCAACCAGAATTTTCTCTATCTGATTGATGCCGAGACCGGCCAGCCGGTGCCCAGCTTCGGCGACAATGGCCGCATCGATGCGCGCGCCAATCTGCGCGGGGCGGCGGAAAACAACGCCATCTACCTGACTTCGCCGGTCTCGGTCTACAAAGACCTGCTGATCGTCAATGGCCGCCTTGCCGAGACCACCCCCGCCTCGCCGGGCGATGTCCGCGCCTTCGACGCCCATACCGGCAAGCTGGTCTGGACCTTCCATACCATCCCGCATCCCGGCGAAGTGGGCGCCGAGACCTGGCCCGCCAACGCGTCGGAAAACCAGGGCGGCGCCAATGCCTGGTCCGGCTCCACCGTCGATGTGGCGCGCGGCATTGTCTTCGTCAACACCGGCTCGGCCGCCGACGATTTCTATGGCGCCAACCGTCCGGGCGACAACCGCTTCGCAAACGCCACCATTGCGCTGGACGCCAATACCGGCAAGCGCATCTGGGATTTCCAGCAGGTTCATCACGACGTCTGGGATTCGGATTCGACCTCGCCGCCGATCCTGATGCAGATCATGCGCAATGGCCGCAAGCAGGACGTTGCCGTCGCGACCAACAAGCAGAGCTTCATCTATGTCTTCGACCGCACCACCGGCGCGCCGGTGTATCCGATCGAGGAGAAGCCCTTCCCCAAGAGCAATGTGCCGGGCGAAGTGACCTCGCCGACCCAGCCGGTGCCGGTGCTGCCCAAGCCGCTGTCGCGCCGCGCCATCACGGTGAACGACCTCAACAACACCACGCCGGAAATCAATGCCGAGGCGCGGGCGGAATTTGCCAAGCTTTGCACCGGCGAATTCCAGCCCATCTGCCTGAACCAGGACACACTGGTCACACCTGGCTTTGGCGGCGGCAATGAATGGGGCGGCATGGCGGCCGACCGCAATGGCACCATCTATGCCGCGGTCTCCAACACCTCCTCCATGACAAGGCTGCAGCCGAACCCAAGGCTGGTGCCGGGTTACAAGGATCCGTTCCCCGCCGACCAGAATGGCTATCCCAACACCGCCTATGCCTTCACCGGCTATGGCGGCTGGCGTTTGAAGAGCGGGGCGAATCCGTTCAGCGAGCCCGTGGCGACGCTGAACGCGGTGGACCTCAACACGGGGCAGTATCGCTGGACCATTCCCTTCAACCTGGCCTCCAATGGCGGCCCGGCGGTGACGCAAAGCGGCCTGCTGTTCATCGGCGCCAGCGGCAGCCTCCAGGCCTTCGACACCAGGGACGGCAAGTTGCTGTTCGAGAGCAAGCTGCCGGCCACCGCCGGCCTGACACCCGCAATCTACATGGTGGACGGAAAGGAATATGTCGTGCTGGCTTCGGCCGGTCGCGGCACGTCCGCCTATGTCGCCTACGCCCTGCCGGACTGAACGACGGATTTAGGGTTAAGACCGCCGGAAGGCGCGGAACCTGCTCCATCAGGTTTGCGCCTTTGGCGCATTAGGCCGGTTTTGCGCGGTTTTCTGGCCGCTGGGGCGAACTTCATTGTATTTTCAGGCGGGATCGATTACGGTCCGCGCCTCGTGGTTCTTGCGTCCGTCAGACGAAGCGCTTTCCGTCTATCCAGGCCGCACCCGCGGTTCGGACGCACCGAAAAAACTTCCTGCCAATGTCCCAGTTTCCACGGCCGTCCACGCATACCGCGTGGGCGTAATCCCATGGTTCAAAGGAAATCAATATGACCATCGGTACCGTGAAGTTCTTCAATGCCGCCAAGGGTTTCGGATTCATCTCGCCGCAGGATGGCGGCAAGGATGTGTTCGTCCATATCTCGGCGGTGGAAGCCGCTGGCCTGCGCACCCTCAATGAGGGCCAGAAGGTCAATTTCGACATCCAGCCGGATGCGCGCGGCTCCAAGGCCGCCAACCTGTCGGCTGCCTGATCAAGTCGGGGCGGCGTAAAAGCCGCCCCTTCTTTTCTGTCCTCACGGCCAACGGGAGGCAAACATGACTTCAACCAAACAGCGCAGCGCCGCACGCAGTCCCAGTGCGCTCTCTGACGCCTGGGACCGGCGGACATCGCTGGTCAAGCAGGAACTCGCTGCGGCCAATGCCGCCAGCGACGCCAAGACCGCCCGCCTGAAGGCGTTGCGTCTTGAGAAGGAGCGCGTGGACGCGCAAGCCGCCGCGCAATCTCCGGAAACAGCTTCGCCCGGCCGCAAGCGCGTCAAGCGCATCGTGGTCTGACGGCGGAAATTTCTTCAGGGTTCAGGATCAGGCAGCCAATCAGGCAGAAGGCTTGCGCACGCGCTTGACTGGTGCGGATGGCGGCGGTTCGGCCGCTTCCTTTTCCAGCCGCAACGCCTTCAGGCGCGCAGTCTTGGCATCGACCGCGGCGCGATCCTTCTCGATCATTTCCTTGACCAGCTTGTCGCGGGATTCCGACGCCGACTGGCTCATCTGGGCGCGATTGAGGGGCTTGGTCGGTTGAATTGCCATTGCGCAAGCTAGCATGCGGGCGGCATTTAACCTAATGACAGGCGGCACGCAGGCTGGATGCTTTTCAGGGGTGATGATGATAAGATACCCTCATGTAAAGCAACGCACTGCCGGCGTCCGCGCATGGGCGCGCAAGAGTTTCGACTACGCAATTTTCGGCCATCTACTGGGATCTCATGGAAAGCAATGTTTGGTATTCTGAAGCGACTCTGACGCTGGGCACGAGCCGCCTGCGGGCGGGCACGCTGATCCAGTGCGCGCGGCGCTGGGAAAATCTCGGGCAGGAAGACAAGTTGTGCGCCTCTATTCGTCTGGCCGCGCCGCTCGATGGCGTCAGCCTGCTGCAGGGCGAAGAAATCGCCACGCTCGCATCGCGTCCCGGATACAGGTTCGCCTGACGGCTTCAGCCGTTGCCGTCCACGGCAAAGGCTTGCGGTGCCATCCCGGCGCGCGAAAATTCCGCCATCCGTTCATAGGCCGCTTCCAGGGCGCGGGCGAGGCCGGTGGCGTCAAACAGCGGAAAGCTTTCACGCCCCGCATCCAGCTTTTCGCGGTACGCCGCCAGCAGCGCCGGATCGCCCGCCAGCTTCAGCGCCAGTGCCTTGTATTCGGGTAGCGACGCCACGGCGAGTTCGGGGATGCCCACCGCCGTCAACGCGCTGGCGGAAACCCGGCTGGCGAAGCCCGTGCCGGCACAGCTGACCAAAGGCAGGCCCGCCCATAGCGACTCGATGGCGGTGGAATGGCCCGCGAAGGGCGCAGTGTCGAGGAACAGGTCGGCCAGGCGGTGGCGGGCGATATGGTCGGCGTCGCCGGCCCGCGCCGCGAAGACCAGGCGGGCCGCGTCGATACCCTGCCGCGACGCTTCCTGCCGCAGGTTGCGCACGGCCTCGTCATTGTCATGGCGCAGCCACAACACGCTGCCGGGCACCGCCCGCAGCAGCTCCAGCCAGACGCCCAGCATGGCCGGGGTGATTTTCCAGACGCTGTTGAAGGCGCAGAAGACGAAGGCGTCCTGCGGCAGCCCTGCCGCCGCCCGCGTCACCACGCCCACCGAAGGGCGGCGGGTCGGATCGACCGGCATGTAGCAATGGGGCAGGCGCACGATCTTCTCGGTGAAATCGCCATCGCGCCCGGGCGGAATGACGATGGCGTCGGCGATCATGTAGTCCACCAGGCCGCCACCAATGGTGCCGGGATAGCCCTGGTAATTGACCTGGATGGGAACGGCGTGGCGCGCCAGCACACCTGGCCGCGCCCCGGTGGTGTGGCCGTTAAGATCGACCAGGATGTCGATCCCGGCATCCGCCAGCCGTCGCGCCACTTCGCCATCGCTCTGCTCACGCACATCGATGAAATGTTCGAAACCGCTCTCCAGCCGTTTGCGCATCGCGCTGGCATCGTCGGGGCCCGTGGAAAAGGCGAAGAATTCGAAGCGATTCCGGTCGTGCGCCGTCAGCACGGCGGCATTGGACGTCGCCACCGTGTGATCGCGCAGATCGTGGGACAGATAGGCGATTTTCAGCCGCCCCGCCGCGGCCACGCGCCGCGGCGGCGGGACGGGCACATCCGCGCCGACCTGGCTGCGCACATAGGTCGTGGCAACCGTCCGCTGCAGCGCCGGATCGTCGGAGCAGAACAGCAGGTTGAACGGCGTCAGCGGACGGGCGGCGCGGATATGCGCCGGCAGATGGGCTTCGAGCTTTTCGCGCTGTGCGAAGTCGCAGGTGCGAAGAGATGTGTCGAGCAAGCCGTCGAAAGCGAAAGGATAGCCCGGATGCTCCGCGAAGAGGCGCTGCATCTCGGCATGGGATTGCGCCACACGCTTGAGGGCGAGCAGCGTGTTGGCACGATTGAAGCGCAGGGCGGCAAGGCTGGGATCGAGACCAAGGGCGCGGTCATAATCGGCCAGCGCCTCTTCGGGACGGCCCGCCAGCGCCAGCAGCAAGCCGCGCTGGTTCAGGGCGTGGCAATTATCGGGATCGATGGCCAGCGCCTGGCTGTAGCTTGCCATCGCTTCGGCATGACGCCCCAGCTTTTCCAGCGTTGTGCCCCGGTTGACCAGCGCCAGCGGCAGGCGGGGCCGCAGCCGCAGCACGGCATCGAAATCGGCCAGCGCCGCTTCGGGGCGCTCCAGCGCCAGCAGAGCCAGGCCGCGATTGATCAGCGTACCGGGATAGCCCGGTTTGAGGGTCAGCGAACGGTCCAGCGCGGCCAGGGCCTCGGCGGCGCGGCCCAGCGTCAGCAAGGCGTTGGCGCGTTCATTCTGGATTTCTGCCATTGCCGGGCTAAGCCGCAGCGCCTGGTCGAAACTGGCCAGCGCCTCTTGCGGCCGTCCCAGATCGCGCAGGACCAGGCCGTGGTTGAACCAGAGGGCGGGATTGTCGCGGACGGAGCGCAGCGCCTGGGCATAAAGCTTTTCCGCCTGGGCGAACTCACCCTGGTTCTGCAGGCGGAACGCCTGGTCGAGAAGAAGCGCTACCGACATGCGGAATTCACGAAAGCGGGTCCCGGCGGCCACGCGGGGCGGCGGCCTCGCCCGCACGATAAGGCGGCCGGAGAATGCTGACAACTGCGTGTGTTTGCGCCGCGAATTTCAGGGGCTAAGATGCCGAAAAAGACGGTCGCGGAACGGCCGGAGCAGAGCGGCCAGGCCGCAGGGAACAAGATGAAATCGATTCTGGTTTGCGGTGCGGGCGGCTTCATCGGCGCCCATCTGGTACGCCGGCTCAAGGCCGAAGGGGCCTGGGTGCGTGGTGTCGATCTGAAGCGGCCGGAATTCCGCGACAGCGCGGCGGACGATTTCGTGGTCGGCGACCTGCGCGACCCGCTTCTGGTAGGCGCGGTCTTCGATCGCCGCTATGACGAAGTCTATCAGCTCGCTGCCGACATGGGCGGCGCCGGCTTCATCTTCACCGGCGGGAACGACGCCGCCATCATGCACAATTCGGCCCTGGTCAACATCAATGTGTTGGATGCGGTGCAGCGTCATGGCACTGGCGGGATTTTCTATTCCTCCTCGGCCTGCATCTATCCACAGACCAACCAGCAGGATCCGGCCAATCCCAACTGCGCCGAGGACAGCGCCTATCCCGCCGACCCCGATAGCGAATATGGCTGGGAGAAGCTGTTCTCCGAGCGTCTTTACCTGACCTATGCGCGCTGCCACGGCCTGCTGTGCCATGTCGCGCGCTATCACAATGTCTTTGGGCCGGAAGGCATCTTTGACGGCGGTCGGGAAAAGGCTCCTGCCGCGCTGTGCCGCAAAGTGGCGCTGGCGAAATCCGGCGACACCATCGAGATCTGGGGCGACGGCGAACAAACCCGCTCCTTTCTTTACATCGACGAATGCCTGGAAGGGACGCTGCGCCTGACACGCTCCGGCTGGGCCGGGCCGGTCAATATCGGCTCCGAGGAAATGGTGACGATCAATCAGCTGGCCCTGATGCTGGCGGACATCGCCGGCAAGAAGCTGATGCTGCATCATATCGACGGTCCGCTGGGCGTGCGCGGCCGCCGCTCCGACAATGCGTTGATCGAACGCAAGCTAGGCTGGAAGCCGGGCCGCAGCCTGGTCTCGGGCCTGGAAGCGACCTATGCCTGGATCGAGGCGCAGGTGCAGGCTGGCAGTGGCCAGCCACGCAAGAGCGCCGGCCTTGGCGCGCTCTGAACGGGCCGTCTTTGTGGGCCTGGCGCGGGATTGCGCGCCCATGCTGCCGCATGTGCTCGCCAATCTCGAGCGCATGGGCGCGCTCTTCGCCCGCAGCGCCTTCCTAATTCCTGGAAAATGGGTCGGTGGATGTGACGCGCGCGCTCCTGGAACGCTGGTGCGCCGGCCGTCCTGGCGCGATGGTGCTGGCGCCGGATAGTCCAGATGCCGCCAGCCCGCAGCGCACGGTGCGGCTGGCGGCGCTGCGCAACCAGCTTGTCGCCGCCGTCCGCGACCGCTTCGCCGATTTCGACCTGCTGGTGATCGCCGATTGCGACGACGTCAACGCCACGCCGATCCCGGACATGACCGGCTTTTCGCGTGCGGTGGACTTTCTGCGCGCCGATGAAAGCCGCGCCGGCGTCTTCGCCAACACGCTGGGCGTCTATTACGACATGTGGGCGCTGCGCCAACCCGAACGCTGCCCCGACGATGTTTGGGAAGCGACCATGGACCATGCGCTGGCCAGCGGCGTGAGTGACGAGAATGCCGCCACGGCCATTTATGCCCCGCGCGCGTTTGTCCTGCCGGCCAACGCGTTGCCGCTGGAAGTGGACTCGGCGTTCGGCGGGCTTGGCATCTACCGGCTGGCGCGTGTGCTGGCCAACCGGGCAGCTTACGACGGCTTCAAGATCAAGATGGTTCCGGCGCCCGGTGGCGGCGTCCGCAAGATCGGCTGGCAACGCTGCGAGCATGTCGCTTTCAACGCCGGGCTGCGCGCGCAGGGGGGCCGTCTCTTCATCTTGCCCTGGCTTGTTATCGGCGATCTGGAGGAAGTGACGATTCCGCCATCGGCCTGGCGCCAGATGGCGTTTGAACTGGCCGATCCTTCCGGGCCCGCTGCCGTGCCACCTGCCGAACCCGGCGCGGCGCGCAACCAGCCCTGCTCCTGCGGTTCGGGCCGCCGCTACAAGCATTGTCATGGGGTGCTGGCTTGAGTAGATCAGGGGATCAGGGAAAAGCGGGAGTCTGCGAGTGAAAATCTGTGTTGTCGGGCTGGGCAAGCTGGGCGCGCCGCTGGCCGCGGTGCTGGCGGCCAAGGGCCATGACGTCACCGGCATCGACGCCAATCCCGCCATGGTGGCCGCCATCCGCGAAGGCCGCGCCCCTGTGGCCGAGCCGGGGCTGCAGCAGATGATCGACGCCGCCAGGCCGCGCCTGCACGCCACGCACTCCTGGGAGGAGGCGGTCCGCGGCGCCGAGGCGTCCTTCATCATCGTGCCGACCCCATCGGAAGACGGTGACGGCTTCACCAACAGATATGTGCTGGACGCCGTGACCCGCATCGGCGCGGCGCTGCGTGGCAGCGGCCGCTATCATGTGGTCAACATCACCTCGACCGTGATGCCCGGCTCTACCGATGGCCCGATCCGCGCGGCGCTGGAAGCGGCGTCCGGCCTGCATGTGCCGGAAACGGTTGGCCTCTGCTACAATCCGGAATTCATCGCCCTGGGTTCGGTGATCCGCGACATGCTGCACCCCGATCTCATCCTGCTGGGCGAGTCCGATCGCAAAGCCGGTGACGTAATCGAGGCCGTCTGCCGCAGCGTGACAGAGAATGTGCCGCCGGTGCAGCGCATGGCGCTGGTCAATGCCGAGACTGCCAAGATCGCCATGAACAGCTATGTCACGATGAAGATATCCTTCGCCAATTTCATTGCCGAGCTGTGCGAGAAGATGCCGGGCGGCAATGCCGACGATGTGCTGGCCGCGCTGGGCCGGGATTCGCGTGTCGGCGGCAAATATCTCAAGGGCGCGCTGGGTTATGGCGGGCCCTGTTTTCCGCGCGACAATGCCGCTCTCGGCCATCTGGCCCGGCAGCTGGCGGTGCAGCCGGATCTGCCCCTGGGCACCGACGCGGTCAATCGTCGTCAGGCCGTGCGGCTGGCGGCGCTGGTGCGCCAACAGCTGCCGCCGGGGGGCGCCGCCGCGATTCTCGGCATGGCCTACAAGCCGGACACGCCGGTGGTGGATGAAAGCCAGGGCCTGATGATTGCGGCGGAACTGGCATCGGGCGGCATTGCCGTGACGGTGCATGACCCGCTGGCCCTGGAGGATGCGCGCCAGGTGCTGGCGGATCGCGTGCGCTATGCCGCCAGCCTTGATGACGCCGTCGCGGGGGCCGCTGTCATCGTCATTGCAAACCCCGATCCGCTATTCCGCGGCTTGGCCGCGATCGCCGGGGACGATACCGTCATTGTCGATTGCTGGCGCCTGCTGTCCGGCACGCCCTGCCGGGCCCGCATCATCAGCATCGGCGTGCATTAGCTGCCTGCCGGTGTCGCGATATTGCGGCACAAGCGATCCCACCTTGCTGGAGATAATTTCCCCGCCCGGAATCCGGGCTATTGCGGTCGCCCCGCCTGGGCTATGAGAGCCGCGTGATTCAGATGCCCGATACCGGTTCCATGCAGCGCGTCCTGAAGGACGTGTTCGGCTTTGCGGAATTTCGCCCTGGCCAGCAAAGCGTGATGACGGCGCTGTTGGCCGGGCGTTCGGTGCTGGCGGTGATGCCGACCGGAGCGGGCAAATCGCTTTGCTACCAGGTTCCGGCGCTGGTCCTGGGTGGTTTGACCATCGTGATCTCGCCGCTGGTGGCGCTGATGCAGGACCAGGTCGCGGCGCTGCGCCTGGCCGGGGTGGCAGCCGACACGATCAATTCCGCCATCGATCGCGATGAGAATGTCGCCGCCTGGCATCGTGTCGTGGCGGGCGAAACGCGGCTGCTTTACCTGGCGCCCGAGCGGTTGATGACGGCGCGGATGCTGGAGGCGCTGCGCCGCCTCGATGTCCGTCTGATCGCAGTGGACGAGGCCCATTGCATCTCGCAATGGGGCCCGGCCTTTCGCCGCGAATATGAAGGCCTTTCGCAGTTGCGCGGCATTTTCCCCCGCGTGCCGATCATCGCGCTGACTGCGACGGCCGATGAATCCACCCGCACCGACATCGCGATGCGGTTGTTCGGCGGGGCTGTGGAGACATTGGTTCTGGGCTTCGACCGGCCGAACATAAAGCTCAGCATCGCGGCGCGCAGCGATGGCAAGGGCCAGCTCCTGGAATTCGTCCGGCGGCATGCGGGGTGCAGCGGCATCGTCTATTGCCTGTCCCGCAAGAAGACAGAGGAGACGGCCAGGTTTCTCGGGCAGAACGGGATACGGGCGCTGGCTTACCATGCGGGCATGGCCAAGGAGGCGCGCGACGCCAACCAGAACAGCTTCATGAGCGAAAATGGTGTGGTGATGGTGGCCACCATCGCGTTCGGCATGGGGATCGACAAACCGGATGTCGCCTATGTCTTTCACACTGACCTGCCGGGCAGCCTGGAAGCCTATTACCAGGAGATCGGGCGGGCCGGCCGCGACGGGCGCCCCGCTGAAGCGCATATGCTGTTCGGATCGGGCGATATCCGCATGCGGCGGATGTTCATCGATGATGAAGATGCTTCCGGCGAACACAAGACGCGCAGCCATGCCCGGCTGGCGACCCTGATCGGCTATTGCGAGACGGCGCAATGCCGCCGCCAGCTTCTGCTGGGCTATTTCGGCGAAGACGCGCTGGCGTGCGGCAATTGCGACAATTGCCTCGACCAGACGCCACGCAGTGACGGCACGGCGGAGGCCAAGGCCATTTTCGCCGCCATCGCGCAAAGTGGCGCCCGTTTCGGCGCGTCGCATATTGTCGACATCTTGCGGGGTGCGCAGACACAAAAAATCCTGGAACGTGGCCATCACCAGCTTGCCTGCTTCGGCTCCGGCGCGGCACGCAAGAAGGAAGAGTGGCAGTCCCTGGTCCGCCAGTTGGCGGCTGGAGGCTTTCTGATGGCGGACGCGCATGGCGGCCTCGGGATCGCGCCGCAGGGTCAGGCGCTCGGCCGTGGTGAAGCCGCTTTCACCTATCGCGCGGTCCAGCGCCCCGCCCGCACCGGGACGCGTTCCGACAGTGACGCGGCCCCGGCGGCCGAAGATACCGTGCTGCTGGCGGCCCTGAAAACCGTGCGACTGCGCCTGGCACGCGAGCGGCAGGTGCCGGCATTTGTGATTTTTTCCGACCGCACCCTGATCGACATGGCGGCGCGCCGCCCGCGCACCCTGCATGACTTCGCGGCGGTCCATGGCGTCGGCGCGGCCAAGCTCAAGGATTTTGGCGAGATTTTCCTCGGCGCCATCGCCGCGCAGCGTGAACGGCCCGCCGCAGGCTGACAGCGGTCGAGTTGCGGGCGGGGATATGATCCGCATCGCCCCGCGCGCATCCCGCCCTGGTTGCGGGGGCCGGATGGCGCGGCTCTTGGTCCCGCCGCGGGCGCGGCCGATTGCGCAGGGCAGGTGAGATGTGACAGTTTCGTGACAGCCGCCGTTCCGCCCAATTCCCTGCCGCGCAGCATAACAACAGAGCAGTCCAACCATCCGGGGTGTCCCATGCGTTTCTTCCAAGCGCTTCTTCCGCGAGAAGAAAAATTCTTCAGCCTCTTTGACGCGCATGCGCGCATCATCGTTCAGGGCGCACAGGCCTTGCGCGACCTGCTGCAGGGTGGCGAGGCTCTTCAGGATGCCTGCGCCCGCGTCGTGGCGCATGAAAACGCCGCCGATGCCATCGCCCGGGACGTTCTTATCAATCTGCGCCGATCCTTTATCACGCCATTCGATCGCGGCGACATCAAGGATCTTATAAGCCTGCTGGACGACGCCATCGACCAGATGCAGAAGACCGCCAAGGCCATCACCATGTTCGAGGTCACCAGCTTCGAACCGCATATGCGGCAGATGGCCGATGTCATTCTGCGGTGCGCCGAGCTGACGGTCGATGCCGTCGGCATGCTGGGGGCGATGCGGGACAAGTCGGCGCGCATCAACGCCATCATCGAAGAGATCACAAAGCTGGAAGAGCAGGCCGATGATCTGAATGATGCCGGCATCAAGGCGCTGTTCCTCAAGCACCGCGGTGGCGACGCGATGCCTTTCATTGTTGGCAACGAGATTTACGATCACCTCGAGAAGGTCGTGGACCGCTTCGAGGATGTGGCCAACCGCATCGGCGGTATCGTCATTGAGCAGGTGTGACGGTGACCGTCGCGCTTATTTTTCTTATTGCCGTCGCGTTGCTCTTCGACTTTCTAAACGGGCTGCACGATGCCGCCAATTCGATCGCTACGATTGTTTCGACGCGCGTGCTGTCGCCGCAATATGCGGTGTTCTGGGCTGCCTTTTTCAACTTCATCGCCTTTCTGGTCTTTGGCCTGAACGTCGCGGCCACGGTGGGCAGCGGCATCATCGATCCCGCCATCATCGGCGACCGGGTCATCTTTGCGGCCCTGATGGGCGCCATTGTGTGGAATGTCGTGACCTGGCTGGGCGGCATTCCGTCTTCCTCTTCGCATGCCTTGATCGGCGGCCTGGTGGGGGCGGGTATCGCCGCCGGCGGCTTCCATGCGGTGAAATGGGGTGGCCTGGACAAGACGATTGCCGCCATCGTCGTTTCGCCCGCCACCGGCTTTGTACTCGCGCTGGTTCTGGTGCTGCTGGTATCCTGGCTCTTTGTGCGCTCGACACCCTTCAAGACCGACAAGCTTTTCCGTCATATCCAGTTTCTGTCCGCCAGCGCCTATTCGCTGGGCCATGGCGGCAATGACGCGCAGAAGACCATGGGCATTATCGCGGCCCTGCTTTTCGCCCATGGCCTTTCGGGGGGCACATTTCATGTCCCGCTCTGGGTCGTGCTGACCTGTCAGACGGCGATGGCGCTGGGCACCCTGTTCGGCGGCTGGCGCATTGTGCGAACGATGGGGTCGCGCATCACGCACCTGACACCAGTCCAGGGCGTCTGCGCCGAAACGGCCGGCGCCATAACGCTGTTCATGGCGACCTATATGGGCATTCCCGTCTCCACCACCCACACCATCACGGGTGCGATTGTCGGCGTCGGCACCGCGCGCCGTGTCTCCGCGGTGCGCTGGAATATCGCCCAGAGCATCGTGGTCGCCTGGGTTCTGACGATGCCGGCGGCAGCCTTGATTGCGGCGGCATCATTCTACATTGCCATGGCGCTCGGTTTGCGATGACGGACTTCCCTCCGGGATCGGCCAAAGCCCTGCATCAGGTCGCGGCGCTCTGCTGGCGCCGTACCCACATGGTGGAAGTTCTGCTGATAACGTCATTGCGTACCCGGCGATGGATCATTCCAAAAGGCTGGCCGCAAAAATTCAAGTCACTGGCGCATTCCGCCGCCGCCGAAGCATGCGAAGAAGCCGGCGTCGTCGGTGAGGTGTCGAAAACGCCGATCGGGCACTTTCACTACCTGAAGAAACGGTGGGGCTTCTCGCGCCCCTGCCGGGTTGACGTCTTTCCGCTGCGTGTGACGCTGGAACAGGAGCGATGGACGGACAAAAGAAGACGCGAAAGGATATGGCTGCCGCCGGCCGTGGCGGCCAGCCGGATCGCGGAGCCGGAGCTGCGCGATTTGCTGCTGACGTTCCTGGTCTCCAAATATGGCGCCGACCCGGAGTGAGCGCGAAATCAATTCGCGCGCCGGCAGACGGCGCGGCGACACGGCGCTAGGCCCGCGCCGCCATCGCCGCCATCGGCCCGGTGATGGAGGGCCCCCCTGCGGCGGCAAGCGACCGGAGTGCACATTAAACTTTTCCGGCATTGCGCGATGCGCGGATGGCGTCACACCGGATCAAGCGGTCGGGCGGCAAACGCCGGCAGGTGCACGTTCGCGCCTCAGCGAGAGACGGCCATCCCGCCAGGCTGAATCTGTCAGAAGCAAGAAATGGCGGAGCCGGAGGGATTCGAACCCTCGATACGGCTTTACACCGTATAACGGTTTAGCAAACCGTCGCCTTCAGCCTCTCGGCCACAGCTCCATTCCAAACTCCAGCCCTGAGAGGCGAGGCTGAAGCCACTTATATACACGATTGCCGGACCCCGGCCGCCGCGGGGGAGGGTTTCACCCGCTTTTTCGCGTCCGGGCAAGCCTTTTTTCCGCCGAAACCTCAAACCCCCGCTGCCGCCTCGGCCACCTGCCCGGCATCCGGCGCGGTTTCAATCCCCCAGCACAGCCGGATCAGGCGCTGCGCCTGTACGGGCGGCAGAATCCCCTCGGCCAGGCCGGTAAACTTGGCCTCCAGGGCGGCGTCGCTCAGGGGCTTTTCCAGGCTGCCGACGGCATTCTCGACATGGCGGGTAAGAACCCGCCCATCCGTCAGGGTGACGGTGAGGTCGCTCTTCTGCGTCATCACCATGGGATCGGTCTGCACCGTCACTTTGCGCCGCAGCGCCACCAGCGCGGGATCGCGCACCACCGCAAACTGGAACTGCTTTTCCCCCGCCGCGCCGGTGGTCAGGCCCACCGCGATGCAGTGATAAATGCTGAACTTGCCTTCCAGTCCGCTCTGCGGTTCGGCTTTGCCCATCAACGACAGCACCAGCGGATTGGCATGCAGCGTCACGCCGGCGATCTGGTCCGGCGTCAAATGGTTCTCGTCATGCAGCTGAATGGCGGCGTCGATGCCGGGATGGCTGACGATGCCGCAGGCGAACGGCTTGTAGGTGTTGAGCGCCGCTTCATAGCGGCTGCCCAGTCCTTCGGTGACTTCCTCCCAGCGCACGGCGCGCGACAAGGCCTGGGCCCAGCCATCCTTGCCTTCCAGCGCGCCGGTGTCGGCGGTGAAGCCCTGCGCCGACAGCAACGCGGCGGTCAGCCCGTTCTGCGCCGAACGTCCGGCGTGGAAGCTCTTGGTCATGGAGCCGAACTGCACTTTCAACCCCACCGGCTGCGAGGCGGCCAGCCCCAGCGCCCAGGCCATCTGCTCTTCATTCAGTCCCAGAATCTTGCCTGCCGCGGCGGCGGCGCCGAACGGACCGCAGCTGCCGGTGATGTGCCAGCCCATGTCGTAATGGCTGGGATAGACGGCGTTGCCGATGCGGCATTCGGTTTCGATTCCCAGCACCAACGCATGCAGGAAGTCGCGCCCGCTCACCTTGCGATGCTGCGCCAGCGCCAGGATGGCCGAAGCCACCGGCCCGGCGGGATGGATAATGGTCTTAAGGTGAGTATCGTCATAATCGAAGATATGGGAACTGATGCCGTTGACCAGGGCGGCATTGAGCGCGTCCAGTTTTTCGCGCCGTCCCATCACATTGGCTTCCGGCTTGCCCGCGAACGGCGCCATTGCCGCGAGGACGTTGCTGACGGCCGGTTGGCGCGAGCCGCCCACCGCCACGCCCATCCAGTTGAGGAAGCTGCGCGTGCCCTGTTTGGCGACAGTGGCCGGCAGGTCCTCGAAGCGCGCGGTCACCAGATACTGTGCCAGCGTCTTCGTCACCGGTGGCGGGGTGGCGGGCGCGGCTTGCGCCAGGACAGGCGCGTCAGGGAGCAGGCCGGCGCCGGTCAGGGCGGCGCTGGCGGTCAGCAAGGTCCGGCGGTCCAGTGGCATGGCATCACCCCGAAAGCAGCGTTTCCGGTTGTGCCGCAGCGTCTCCTGGCGGTCCAGTGTGCCGCCGATTGCTGCGTTGCGGCAGCATTTTCACGCCTTTCCTGCTTGTGCGATGGCGAGGCCGGGCGCACCATCCTTACGCGAATGCAACCAGCACATGGAAGGAGCGCCATCATGCAGGTCAGGCATATTCTCGGAGATAAAGGCGGCAACGTCATCGGCATTGGCCCGGGCGGCACGCTGGCCGAGGCGGCAAAGCTTCTGGCGGAACGGCGCATCGGCGCGCTGGTGGTGCGCGATGGCGGCGGCGCCTTGGCAGGCATCCTGTCGGAACGCGACCTGGTACGCGCCATGGCGGCGGACGGGGCGTCGGCTCTGAACCAGAGCGTCGAACGCTATCTCACCCGCGATGTCGTCACCTGCCGCCTCACCGACACCTGCGAGGCGTTGATGGAGATGATGACGACGGGCCGCTTCCGGCACCTGCCGGTGCTGGACGATCACGGTCATCTCTGCGGTCTGGTTTCCATCGGTGACGTCGTCAAAAGCCGTATCGCCGAGACCGAGCGCGAGGCCCAGGATCTGCGGGTCTATATTTCCGCGACGGCCTGAGAGTGGTTCCAGGAAAAGTGCTTGGCGGCTTTCCGCCCGGGACCGCCACCCGCAGCTAAGTTCCGCAGCGGAATAAACAGTTATCTGGCGAATAAAGAGTTCCGCCGGAACAAGCCCGGTGCGCAGGCGTTCCTCTGCTGGATTTCAGAGGAGTAACGCCATGCGTACACGCCACAGACTGGCCGTTTCGGGCCTGGTGCTTTCGCTGTTTGCCGTTCCGGCATTGGCGCAAGGGCCCGCCGCCAACGGCGAACATGTCGATGCCGACGGCATGCCCACCACCCATTCGACACCGGCGGAGCACGCCCAGACCGAATCCCTGAACAAGCAGGTGCAGCAGAACAACGCCGCCGCCGATGCACAGGTGGCCCAGTCGCAGGCTGCGAATGACGCCCAGGCGGCCGCCAACAATGCCAACGCCGCCGCCAACCAGGCGCAATACGACCAGCAAAAGCAGCAGTACCAGCAGCAACTGCAGCAGAACCAGACAGCACAGCAGAATTACGAAGACCGCACCCGCGCCTATTACAGCCTGCGTTCGCGCTATGCGGCCGAGCGTGCCGCCTATCATCGTGGTGCCTGGCCGGACCGTTTCCGCGAATGGCGGTTGCAGGGCGATGCCCGTCTGATCGGCAGCCGGGTCGAGATCATCAATGGCGATCATGTCGGCACGGTGGATTCGGTGGCGCGCGCGCCGGGCGGCCAAGTTGAGGCCCTGTACGTCACCCTGGATGGTGGCAAGCAGGTCTGGATCGACGAAGCCGATGTCCGCTTCGACACCGCCGGCAAGGTGGTGATGACCAATCTGGACCGCAACGATCTGCGTGCCATGTCCGACGAACGTCTCTGACAGCCCGATCAGGCCAAGAAGGAGCGCGGAGGAAACCCCGCGCTGTTTCGGGCCGCACGGCGGTCCAGCCGTCCTGCCCCGGTCGGTTTGGGATAAACTATTCAATATCAATGTCTTGCGAGAAGTTTGCCCCGCCAGGGGTCTCTACGTCTTCGCCGGTCCTTCGGCCTTGGCCGCAAATTTGGACCTTTGCGAGGCTGCCGGCGCAGAGATTCGCCGCCGAACGGGGCCAGACTCGCCAGGAACTGGTCGCGGCCGATGCCCGATTTCTTCGATGCGCTCGGTACAGGGGCCGGAAGCAGGCCTCTTCTGCCGGGCCTGGGCTGCGGATTTTGCCGCTGTTTAGCGCCTCCAGGTTCGCGCCGCCCAAGATATGGGGTTGAAAAGGCCCGGTTTTTAAGGGTTTGACGGCTTTCCACAGGCACTGAAAAAAAAGCGAAATAATCTCGGTTTTTGCGTTTGACTTCAGGGGGACCCCGAACCTATAACCCGCGCCCACGCTGCTTCGCGGCAAACGTTGCGACGCGGTGGTTCGTTTGAAAATACGACGTGAAAATCGTCCAGACGACGCTGTTTGACATTGTGATTTAAGGAAGGGGAACGTGGGCGGCGGCGCTGCAGCCACGTCTTAAGACGCAAGTCTTGAGACGTTAAGCAATCAAGCAGCGACGCATGAATGCTCGCGTTCTTCAGCAAGACTAAAATTGTACAAATGTTCGGCCGACCGAAAGGAAGGCCAAACCCTAGTCAATCAGTTTTGCGAACTACGCAAATACAAGAGCGTTCAGCGTCGTTCTGCACAAAGGATCAAAACATGAGAGTTTGATCCTGGCTCAGAACGAACGCTGGCGGCAGGCCTCAAACATGCAAGTCTAGGGGGTGTAGCAATACATCACCGGCGGACGGGTGCGTAACGCGTGGGAATATACCTATCGGTACGGAACAACTGCGGGAAACTGCAGCTAATACCGTATACGTCCTAACGGAGAAAGAATTTCGCCGATAGATTAGCCCGCGTTCGATTAGCTA
>Ga0316218_1000737_pt1 | contig 41702 bp, 41 predicted proteins | sample TBH18003metaG_FD_203634 | JGI IMG/M metagenome (GOLD analysis project Ga0316218, IMG submission 203634) | Freshwater microbial communities from Trout Bog Lake, Wisconsin, USA - TBH18003 | ecosystem: Environmental > Aquatic > Freshwater > Lake > Hypolimnion/Profundal zone | place: USA: Wisconsin... | reverse complement strand
TCCATCGCCTAGTCGCGCAATGTCGATGTGCAGGAGATGGACGCGGCCAGCCGCACCGGCATCGACGACATCCGCGAGATCATCGAGGGCGTGCGCTATGCCCCGGTCGCGGCGCGCTACAAGGTCTACATCATCGACGAAGTCCACATGTTGTCGAAGCAGGCTTTCAACGGCCTGCTCAAGACGCTGGAGGAACCGCCGCCGCACGTGAAATTCGTCTTCGCCACGACGGAAATCCGCAAGGTGCCGGTGACGGTGCTGTCGCGCTGCCAGCGCTTCGACCTGCGCCGGATCGAAAGCGCCGAGCTGGCGGCCTATCTGGGCACGCTGGCGGTGAAGGAAGAGGTGAAGATCGAAGATGCCGCGCTGGCCCTGATCGCCCGCGCCGCCGAAGGGTCGGCGCGCGACGGGCTGTCGCTGCTGGATCAAGCCATCGCGCATGGGTCTGTCGCGGGTGAAGGCCCCATCACCGGCGAAATGGTGCGCGCCATGCTGGGCCTGGCCGACCGTGGCCGGGTGCTCGACCTGTTCGAGAAACTGATGGGCGGGGCGCTGCCCGACGCGCTGGAAGATTTGCGCTCGCTCTACAATGCCGGGGCCGATCCCCTGGCGGTGATGCAGGACCTGCTGGAGACGGTGCACTTCCTCACCCGCATCAAGGTCGCGCCTGCTGCCCAGGGCTTCTTCGACGGCGGCAGCGCCGAAGCCAGACGCGCCGGTGAGATTGCCGCCAAGCTGTCAGTGCCGGCGCTGACCCGCGCCTGGCAGATGCTGCTCAAGGGCCTCTTGGAAGTGCGCGACGCCACCCGCCCGATCTCGGCGCTGGAGATGGCGCTGATCCGCGTCTCCTATGCCGCCGACCTGCCGCCCACCGACAAGCTGGTGCGCGATCTGCTTGAGCGCGGCCCCGAAGCCACCCCCCGGCAGGGTCTGTCCACGCCGGGCGCGCCCGCCGCCTCGCGGGCGCCCGGCACTGTCACGCAGGCCGGCTCGGCCCTGCGCGCGCCGCAGCCGCACGCCGTCCCCGAAGGCGCCCCGACCCTGCGCGGGCTGGAAGACATTGCCGCGCTGGCGATGGCCAACAACGCGCCGATCCTGCGGGTGCAGATCGAAAACAACATCCATCTGGTGCGGCTGGAACAGTCGGAAAATTCTGGCCTGCTGGAATTCCGCCCGGCGCCCGCCGCGCCGCGCACCCTGGCGGGCGACCTGCAGCAGAAACTGAATGCCTGGACCGGCCAGCGCTGGAACATCTCCATCGCCCGCGAAGGCGGCGCGCCCACCCTGGCCGAGCAGCGCAAGGCCGCCAAGACGGCGCGGCTGGAAAGCGTGGCGCAGGAGCCGATGGTACGCGCCGTGCTGGACCGTTTCCCGGGCGCGGAAATTTCCCAGGTGCGCGAAGCGGTGATCGAAGACGTCGCCGCCGCGATGCCGGACAAAGACGAGTAGCGCCGCCCTTGCCCGCCATCGGTTCCGAAATCGAACGCTTCATCCAGCTTCTGTCGAAGCTGCCCGGCCTTGGCCCCCGCTCGGCCCGGCGCGCGGCGCTGGCGCTGCTGAAAAAGCGCGACACGTTGCTGGAGCCGCTGGCCGAAGCCATGCTGGCGGCGGCCCGCGCCACCCGATCGTGCGAAATCTGCGGCAATCTCGACAGCACCAGCCCTTGCGCCATCTGCAGCGACAGCCGCCGCGACAGCCATGTGCTGTGCGTGGTGGAAGACGTCGCCGACCTCTGGGCGCTGGAGCGGGCAGGGGTCTTTCGCGGCCGCTATCATGTGCTGGGCGGGGCGCTGTCGGCGCTGGACGGCGTCACGCCGGAAAAGCTCAACATCGCCGGTCTGGCCGAACGCGTGGCGCAACGCGGAAGTGGGAGCGGCGTCGATGAAGTGATCCTGGCGATGAACGCCACGGTCGAGGGCCAGACCACGGCGCATTATCTGATGGATGTGCTGACCGGTGTGAAGGTCACCCGCCTGGCCCATGGCGTGCCGGTGGGCGGCGAACTCGACTATCTCGATGAAGGCACCTTGTCGGCGGCGTTCAAGGCGCGGCGCGCACTCTAGGCCCGCCGCCGTGCCGCCCACCAGGGCAGGGCGAAACAGACAGCACTCAGCAGCGCCAGCGTCACGCCGGGGCCCAATCCTGACACGGCCTGCCGCGCCACCGGTTCAAGCCCCGGCATCATCAGCGCCAGAAGCAGCGTCACCGCTGCCGTCAGGGCCACATTCAACATCACGCCGCGCCGGAAGCGCCGCTGTTCGATCTTCGCCATCACGCCAAGCTGGAAAGCGAAATCGCGTGCCGCCGGGGCGTCCGCCGCCAGCAGCGCCGTCATCTGTTCGTTGCGCTCGCTCATGCCTGCTCTCCCAGGAAGGCGGCCAGCTTTTGCCGCCCCCGTGCGATGTGCGACTTTACCGTGCCCGGCGGCAGCGACAATGCCTGCGCCGCCTCGGCATGGGTGAAATCCAGGCCCAGGCACAGCAGCAGCACGGCGCGCGGTTCCGCCGGCAGCGTGGCCATGGCGGCGGCCAGGTCCAGCGACAGGCCCGGATCGGTCGCGTGCAGCGCGGCATGGGTTTCGACATAGGCGGCATGCCGCGCCAGCAGGCGCCGCCAGCCTCGCCGGTTGTCGCGCCATTTGCGCCAGGCGATGCCGAACAGCCATGGCCGGAAAGGCCGCGCAGGATCGAACTCGCCGATCCGCTCCCAGGCCAGGACAAAAGCGTCCTGCGCGATGTCGTCGGCGTCGTCCCGCGCCAGGCGGCGCAGGAAGGCGCGCAGCGCCTGGCTGTGCGCGGCAACCAGATGCGCGAAGGCGTCGGCCGAACCGGCCCGGGCGGCGTGCGCCCAGGCCTGTTCGGTGTCGGGATCGCTCACGGGCGCGGCTTCCGGTCCCGTTCCTGCCGCATGGTCGTGACCAGGCAGCCCAGGCACAGCCCGCCAAAGACCAGCGCCACCAGGTGCAGCGCCCAGGATTGCTTGGGCGGGAAATTGATGCCGGGCCAATAGGGCGCCATCAGGAATGCGGCGCACAGTGCGGCGAAGAGAAAGACCGGCACCCAGCCGACGTTTCCGGTGCTGCAATTGCCATAGACGCTGGCCTTGGTGTCCAGCAGCTTGATCAGCTCCGGCGGCGGCTCCTTGCCCTGGTCGAGATAGCTCTTGATCAGCTGCAAGCCTTCGCGGGCACGGCGATGGCGCGCCCACAAATCGATCATGCCCCAGATCATTGAAAGAATGGGAAACAACAGCCACCAGAAATGGCGAAAAATCTGATCGAAATCCCCGTGATCCATGACAGGCCCCTTGTCGTCTTCAACCGCTATTGGCCGCGGCGACCCCGTTTGGATGCAGGGCCTCCCTGGGGCCAGTATAATTCCCGCCTGTCCAATGCGCACAATCGCGGCTTTTGCCAGTCCGGTCCGGGGCTTGGGTGCAAGACACCGTGCCCGCATATCCTCGTCGCTGTGCACAGCGGCCTCTTCTACCCTTTGGGGTTTTGAAGGAGTGCCGGATGAAAACCAGAACCGTCGATGATCTGCTGAACGACCAGCTTGCCGCCTGCGTGGCGGCGACCGAGGACTGCCTCGCCCAGTCGCGCATCCCGCGCAACGATGACAAATATGGCCATCTGCGCCAGAACGAGCTCGATTATGTCGCCAGGCTGATGAAGGCCTCGGCCCGCCTGACCACGGCGATGGCGCAGCTGCGCGGCGAAAGAAGCCAGACCATCCATGTGCGCCGGACTGTTGATAAGAGGGAGGGGTGAACAAATTTCGTCCCAAAACCGCTGCGGATCGCCTGCGTTTGATGCGGCTGGACCGGTTGATAGCGGAATTGGAAGCGCTGGCGGCGCGGGTCGAGGCGCTGGCGGCCAGCCTTCGCCCCTTGCGCACGCAAGGCTTCGATCTGCTAGCCGATGCCCCGTCCCAAAGTGAACGCGAAGCCCGCGAACAGGATGACACACGCGCCGATCCAGGCCGGGCTGCGGGCGATACTCGCGCCGTCCGGCACCGTGCGCCGGAACAGCGGCAGCGACGCGGCGCCGATTTCCAGCAAGGCCTGAACGGCGGCGCCGATGCGGTCCGGCGCATACAGCAGCGCGGCCAGCGTGGCAGCGGCGGTGGCAGCGGTCCAGGCGAGGCGCTGTACGCCACGACGGAAATTCTCGCGGGCGAGCAGCCGCGCTGTCAGCAGATACAGCGCCATGCCCAGCCCCATGCCTGCGATGCGGGCCACGGGCGGCAACGGCGCGGGTCCGGCTCGGAAGGCGAAAGCAAAGTCGCCGGTATTGAGGGCCATGGCGTAAACCAGATAGCCCGCGAACCAGTAAAAGCTGAACGCCGCCGCCAGAAAGGCGAACAACCGCCCCATCGCAGCGCGTGCCGGCAACAGGCGCAGCCCTGCAAAAGCCGCCATGCCGCAGGCCAGGTTGCCCAAGGGCCCGGCCATGGCGATCCAGCGGCTGGACGGCGCGCATTCGAAAAAGACGCTGGTCAGCCGCGTGATGTTCCCGCCCGAAAGCAGGCAGGCGCCGCCATGACCAGCGGCTTCATGCGCCGCCGTGGCCACGACCATGGCCAGCACCGCGATGGCGCAAACAGTCGGCACATCATCGTGGCTGGTCATGGCCTTATGTCTTCGGCAGGGCAGTGGGCTCGCCCAGTTCGACCTGGGCGATGCGGTCGGAATGGCGCTCGATCCCCTTCATCGAAATCTCGATCTGGCCGATATCCTTGTTGGTGGTGTCGAAATGATCGCGCAGCTTGCCCACCCGCTCGCTCAGGCGCTTCACATCCTGCAACAGCGCGCCCACCGCCGCCTGGATGGCATGGGCCTGTTCGCGCATCTTGGCGTCGCGCATCAGGCTCTGGATGGTGCCGATCACCAGCATGAAGACATGGGGGCTGACGATCACCACCTGGTCCTGGCGGGCCCGGCGCAAGGTTTCGGGAAAGCCGGCATGCAGTTCGGCGTAAATGGAATCCGACGGCACGAACATGATCGCGGGGGTCTGGACTTCGCCGGGGATCAGGTACTTGTCCTTGATGTCCTTGACATGCTTGGCCATGGAATCGCGGACAAAGACCATGGCGGCTTTGCGCGCTTCGTCGCTCTCGGCGGTCCGCAGCGCTTCAAAGGCTTCCAGGGGAAACTTGGAATCCACCACGATGCGCGCCGCCACATTGGGAATGCGGATGGCGCAGTCCGGCCGCTTGCCGTTCGACAGGGTGGCCTGGAACTCATACTGGTCGGGGGCCAGATGCTCGGCGACGATGGCCTCCATCTGGTCCTGGCTGATGGCGCCGCGCGCCTGCTTGTCGGAAAAGATCGCCTTCAGCGAGACGACATGGCCGGAAAGCTCGGTGATGTTCTTCTGGGCGGTGTCGATCACGCTCAATCGCTCGGTGATGGAAACGAAAGTCTCGCCCGTCTTCTGGGCGTTGGCCGCCAGGCTTTCGCCCATTTTTTCCTTCAAGGCGTCGATCTGCGCCGTCAGCGCCGCCTGCGCCGCGGTGGTATGGCGGAACTGTTCGGCGATGGTGGCCTGGCCCGCCAGCACCGTGTCCAGCCGGGGGTCGGGGGCGGTGATGGGCGGGGCCATGGCCGGGCGGCGGCCAAAGGCGAAGATCGCCGCCGCCGCGACCACCGCAACCGCCAGAATTATAAGACCGATTTCCATTCGCTTGACCCTTGGGGTGGGGACGCTTATCTGACGCCCATGACCATACGCACCATCCTGACCGCGCCCGATCCGCGCCTCAAGGCCGTCTCGAAGGATGTCGAGACGGTGGATAGCGCGATTCGTACCCTGGTCGACGACATGGCCGACAGCATGTATGCCGCCGACGGCATCGGCCTGGCCGCCGTCCAGATCGGCGTGGCCCTGCGGGTGCTGGTGATCGACCTCGATCAGAAAGAGGGCAAAAAGAACCCCATCGCCTATATCAACCCGAAGATCGTCTGGGCGTCGGACGAGCTGGCGACCTTCGAGGAAGGCTGCCTGTCGGTGCCGGAAATCTGGGACGATGTCGAACGCCCGGCCCGCATCAAGGCGGAGTATCTCGACCGCGACGGCAAGAAGCAGCTGCTGGAAGCCGACGGCCTGCTGGCCACCTGCCTGCAGCACGAGATGGACCATCTCAACGGCGTGCTGTTCATCGATCATCTCTCGCGCCTCAAGCGCAGCATGGCGATCAAGAAGCTGACCAAGGCCAAGAAGCTGGAAGCGGCAGACTGATGCGCCTTGCGTTCATGGGCACCCCGGACTTTGCGGTGCCGACGCTGGCCGAACTGCTCGCCCAGGGCCACGACATCGCGGCCGTCTATTCCCAGCCGCCGCGCCCCAAGGGCCGGGGCATGGAAACCGAACCCGGCCCGGTTCACAAATTCGCGGCCGCGCATGGCATCGAGGTGCGCACGCCGCTGTCGCTGAAAGGCGCCGGCGAGCAGGCCGCCTTCGCCGCGCTGGATCTGGATGCCGCCATCGTCGTCGCCTATGGGTTGCTGCTGCCGCAGGCCATTCTCGATGCGCCGCGCCTGGGCTGTTTCAACCTGCATGGCTCGCTCTTGCCGCGCTGGCGCGGCGCCGCCCCGATCCAGCGGGCGGTGATGGCGGGCGATGCCGAAACCGGCGTGATGGTGATGAAGATGGAAGCGGGGCTGGACACCGGCCCCGTGCTGATGGCCGAACGCACCCCCGTGGGCCGCAAGACCAGCGGCGAACTGGCCGAACAATTGTCGCGCCTGGGCGCCGATCTGATGGTGCGCACGCTGGGGGCGCTGGAGCGCGGCGCGGTGGCCGAGCATGCGCAGGCGCAAGACGGCGTCACCTATGCGAAGAAGATACTGAAGGACGAAGCCCGCATCGACTGGACGAAAAGCGCGACCGAGATCGATTGCCTGATCCGCGGCCTCTCGCCCTGGCCCGGCGCCTGGACCGAGGCGAAAGGCGAGCGGCTGAAGATTCTTTATGCCGAACCGGCCGCCGGAAAAGGTGCGCCCGGCGAAGTGATCGGCGACGATCTCACCATTTCCTGTGGTGAAGGCGCCTTGAAGCTGACGCGGGTGCAGCGCGCCGGCTCAAAAGCGATGGCGGCAGACGAATTGCTGAAAGGGTTCGCCCTGCTGCCCGGCACGAAGTTTGTGTGAGCTATGCCTTGCTATCCCAAGTCGCCACGCGACCGTTATCCAAAGTTACGCGGAGCCCAAATCTATTTTTTCCTTTGCGAGTATATTTCCAGATTTCGCGTGAGCGAGTTTTCATCAGCTTGCTATCGACTCCTTCAGGTTGGCCCAGCGCGTCGAGAAGTTCATCTTTGGTTTGCCCGGCCCAAATCGATCCTTTCAGAATCTTCTCAACGAGATTGGCATCGCCGTACTTTAACAATAAGTCAGCCTTGCGCTTCGCCTTCTTTTGATTCCGAAAATAATAGAATCCAAACCCGACAAGCAAAATTAATGCGAGAAAGCTCATTCTGGGTCCCCACGATTTTGAGTTCTTGGGTGAGCGAGATGCGTAAATTCGGCTTTGCCGCCAATCTATATGGGCTGTGCTAATGCGCTACAAGCTCACCATCGAATATGACGGCAGCCCCTTTGTCGGCTGGCAGCGCCAGGACAATGGCCCCTCGATCCAGGGCGCGCTGGAAGACGCCATTGCCAAGTTCAGCCAAAGCCGCGTCACCGTCACCGGCGCGGGCCGCACCGATGCCGGTGTTCATGCCCTGGGCCAGGTGGCGCATTTCGACCTCGACCGCGAACTTCCCGCCGACAAGGTGCGCGATGCCATCAACCATTTCCTGCGGCCCGATCCCGTGGTGGTTCTGGAAGCCGTGGTGGCGCCGGACGATTTCCACGCACGCTTCTCCGCGCGCCAGCGGCATTACCTGTTCCGCATCCTCAACCGCCGCAGCCCGCCCGCGCTGGAGAACGGCAAGGTCTGGCACATCAGCCACGCCCTCGATGCCGGCGCCATGCACGCCGCTGCGCAGTCCCTGCTGGGCAGCCACGATTTCACCACCTTCCGCGCCTCCGAATGCCAGGCCCAGTCACCTGTGAAGACCCTGGACCGGCTGGATGTCTCGCGCCGCGCCGACGAGATTCACATCGAAGCCTCGGCCCGCTCCTTCCTGCATCACCAGGTGCGCTCCTTTGTCGGCTCGCTGAAGCTGGTGGGCGAAGGCAAGTGGCAGCCGCGCGACCTCAAGGCGGCGCTGGAAGCGCGCGATCGCCGTGCCTGCGGTACAGTCTCGCCGCCGGACGGGCTGTATCTGGTGCGGGTGGATTATTCATAATACCCGCCATCCCGGCCAGCGCGCCCTGATGGGGCCCGGATCGGCGCTGGTGCGCCGTCCGGGATGAAATTTTGATTTACAAATCCACCAGCGTCACAGAGCCAGGATCGATCGCCTCGCCCAGGAAAATCTCGCCCAGATGGGCAAAGCGCCCCGGCGCATCGGTGCAGAGGAAGCGCGACGAACCGGCCCCCGCCGCCAGCAGCTTTCTTTCCGCCAGAATATCCGCAACCGCCTGCGCCGTCGTCTCGGCGCTGTCGATGATCGCGACATCGCGGCCCGCCACCTGCGCGATCACATCCTTCAGCACCGGGAAATGGGTGCAGCCCAACACCAGTCCCTTCGGCCTGGGCAATGTCGCCAGCAGCGGCTTCAGGTATCGTTCCGCCACCAGCCGCGCAATCTCGCCCTGGCGCAACCCTTCCTCGGCCAGCGCCACGAACAGCGGCGCCGCCTGCTGCACCACCGGCATGTTGGGCGCAATGGCCTGGATGGCGCGCACATAGGCGCCACCCCTCACCGTGCCTTCGGTGGCGATCACCGCGATGGGGCCCTCCGGCGCCGCCGCCACCGCCGCCGCCGCGCCCGGTTCGATCACGCCCACCACCGGCAGCGGCGCCAATGCCTCGGCCAGGGCGGGCAAGGCGGCGGCGCTGGCGGTGTTGCAGGCCACCACCAGCAGCTTGATGTCATGGCCCAGCAGGGCCTGCGCCGCCTGCAGCGCATAGCGCGTCACGGTGTCGGCGCTCTTGGTGCCGTAAGGCAGGCGCGCCGTGTCGCCCAGATAGAGAAAGGATTCACGCGGCAACCGCGCCTTCAGGGCGCGCATCACCGTCAAGCCGCCCATGCCGGAATCGAAGATGCCGATCGTCACTTCGGAGGGTTCTCGAAATACGCTTTCAGGATGGCCGCATAAATGTCGGCCAGGGCGCTGATCTGCGCCACCGGCACGCACTCGTCGACCTTGTGCATGGTGGCGCCGGCCAATCCCAGTTCCAGTACCGGACAGGCATCTTTGATGAAGCGCGCATCTGAAGTGCCGCCGCTGGTCGAGAAGGCGGGCGCAATGCCGGTGACGCTCCTGGTTGCCTCCGCGACCAGGCCGGTGAAGGCGCCCGGCGGCGTCAGGAAGGAAACACCGCTGACCTGCGGCGTCAGCGAAATCTCGGCGCCGGTTTCCGCCACCACCTTGGCGACCTCGGCCTCGATCCAGGCGATCAGGCTTTCCGGTGTGTGCAGATCATTGAAGCGGATGTTCAGCCGTGCCCGTGCTTCGCCGGGAATGACATTGGTGGCGGGATTGCCGACATCGATGGTGGTGAAGCACAAATTCGAGGGATCGAAATGGGCGTTGCCGTCATCCAGCCGGTGGGCCGAAAGCCGCGTCACCAGCAGCGCCAGGGGCGGAATCGGATTCTTCGCCTGGGCCGGATAGCCGACATGGCCTTGCACGCCCACCGCCGCCAGTTCGATATTCAGCGAACCGCGCCGCCCGATCTTGATGGTGTCGCCGGCTTGCGCCGTCGCGGTGGGTTCGCCCACGATGCAATGATCGAGCTTTTCGCCCTTGTCCTTCAGCCAGCCCAGCACCTTCTTGGTGCCGTTGATGCCGATGCCTTCCTCGTCGCCGGTGATCAGCAGGCTGATCGAGCCCCGAGAATCCGTTGAGGGCGTGCCGTGCCGTGCCGCCGCCGCGACAAAGGCCGCGATGGCCGACTTCATGTCGGCGGCGCCGCGCCCGAACAGCGTGCCATCCTCGATCACACCGTCGAACGGCGCATGCCGCCAGCCGTCACCGGGCGGCACCACATCGGTATGGCCGGCGAAGCAGAAATTGGGGCCGCTTTCGCCCCGCCGGGCATAGAGATTGTCGACATCGCCGAACGGCAGGCGCTGGCAGACAAAGCCCAGGCCGGCCAGTGCCGCCTGCAGCACATCCAGCGCGCCGGCATCGGCCGGCGTCACCGAAGGCCGGCGGATCAGGTCCTGCGCCAGGGCAACCGGATCAATCACGCAGCAACTCGTTGATGGAGGTCTTGGACCGGGTCTTTTCGTCCACCCGCTTGACGATGACGGCACAGTAGAGATTGGGCCCCGCATTGTTGCCGGAGGGCGCCGATCCCGACACCACCACCGAATAGGGCGGTACCTTGCCCAGAAAGACTTCGCCGGTGGCGCGGTCGATGATCCTGGTCGAGGCGGAGAGATAGACGCCCATCGACAGCACGCTGCCTTCGCCCACGATCACGCCTTCGGCCACTTCGGCGCGGGCGCCGATGAAGCAATTGTCCTCGATGATGGTGGGCGTGGCCTGCAGCGGCTCCAGCACGCCGCCGATGCCGGCGCCGCCCGAAAGATGGCAATGGGCGCCGATTTGGGCGCAGGAGCCGACCGTGGCCCAGGTGTCGACCATGGTGCCTTCGCCCACCCGGGCGCCGACATTGACGAAACTGGGCAGCAGCACCGCACCCTTGGCGATAAAGGCGCTGCGCCGCACGATGGCGCCCGGCACGGCGCGGAAGCCGGCGGTGCGGAAGCGGGCCGCATCCCAGCCCTTGAATTTGGAGGGAACCTTGTCCCACCACACCGCGCCGCCGGGGCCGCCTTCGATGATCTCCATGTCATTGAGGCGGAAGGACAGCAGGATGGCCTTCTTCACCCATTCATTGGCTTTCCAGGCGCCATCGATCTTCTCGGCGGCGCGCAGGGTGCCACTGTCCAGTTCGTTCAGCGCCGTCTCCACCGCGTCGCGATGCGCGCCCTTGCTGGACACCGAAAGGCTCTCGCGTGCCTCCCAGGCGGCTTCGATGGCGCCGCAAAGAGAGGAGGAAAGGTCGGTCATGGTCAAATCCTGATGCTGGCTAGAAATTGCGGCAAGTCGTGCGTCTCATGATGCGGTGCTTCACTATCCTGTGGCGCGCCGCTGGAAAAGTCCGAACCGGTGTTCAGCCACACTGTCGTCATCCCCAGCGCCTGCGCCGCCACCAGGTTATGGGCGATATCGTCGAACATGGCGGTCTGGCGCGGATCGAGCTTGCCCGCGGCGACCACGCGCGCATACGCGGCAGGAGCGGGCTTGGGCGCGAAGCCGAAGCTGCGGATGTCCCAGACCGCGTCGAACAGATGCGCCATGCCGATCCTGGACAGGATGCGCCCGGCATGATCGCGGCAACCATTGGTGAAGATGTAGCGCCGGCCCGGCAGCCGCGCGGCCGCCGCGATCAGGCTGGGATCGGGCGCCAGTCTGGAAAGGTCGATATCGTGCACATAGGAAAGGTAATCGTCGGGATCGGCGCCATGCAGTTCCATCAGTCCGTTCAGGGTGGTGCCGTGGGTGCGATACAGCGATTTCTGCAGCGCGCGCGCTTCGGCGCGCGGCAGTCCCCGGAAGCGGGCGACATAGTCGGTCATACGGTTTTCGATCTGGGTGAAGACGCCGCAATCGGCGCGATACAGCGTGTTGTCCAGATCGAAGAGCCAGACGCGGACATGGCGGAAATCCGGCCCGGAATCGGACCCGGTTTTCCCTCTGTCGGCCAGCGGCTGGAGCGTGCTCATGGCGGGACCATGGCCCGGCGTCTGGCGCCTTGCAAGACAGCGTTAACGCCCATCCACCATGCCTGTTTAGTCGCTGTTAAAGGCCGCAGGACGATAATGCGTGTGAAAATCGCGGGCGGCCATGACGCAACTCGACAGGAAACATCCCGCCGGACAGCCGGGGCCGCTCGACAGCCGCGCCGCGCTGGATATTCTGGAAAGCCGCACCCGCGAGGCCCAGGACATCCTGGCCCGGCGTGCGGATGCCGGCCCCGATGTGCTGCACTACCTGGCCACGCATGGTGCGGCGGCGACCCGCGCCGCCGTCGCCGCCAATCCGGGCGCCAGTGCCGTCACCAATCGCCTGCTGGCCGATGACGCCGAACCCGAAGTGCGGGCCGAACTGGCGGCCAAGATTGGCCGCCTGCTGCCCGGCCTTTCGGAAAGTGAAAACGCCCATCTTTTCGCGCTGATGATCGAGACGCTGGAATGCCTGGCGCGCGACGCCGCCGTCACCGTGCGCGCCGTGCTGGCGGATACGATCAAGCACCTGACCTGCGTGCCCCGCGAGATCGTTCTGCAGTTGGCGCGGGACGCGCAAACCATGGTGTCGGCGCCGATCCTGGAATATTCGCCGTTGCTGTCCGACACCGACCTGATGGAAATCATCGCCTGTGCCCAGACCAATGCGGTGCTGGCGGCCGTGGCGCGCCGTCATCCGGTGAGCGAGGACGTCAGCGCCGTCATCGTCAAGTCGCTGGACATTCCCGCCGTGGCGGCGCTGCTGGTCAATCCCGACGCGAAGATCCGCAAGGAGACGCTGGACCGGATCCTGGAGCAAGCCGAGGAGGTCAGCGACTGGCATGCGCCGCTGGCGCTGCGCGCCGATCTTTCGGCCCGCGCCATCCGCCGCATCGCCAGCTTTGTCGGCGCCGCCCTGATCGAACGGCTGGCGGCGCGCCATGACCTCAGCGAGGCGACCCGCCAGCATCTGTCACGCGAATTGCGGGCCCGTCTGGCGGAGAAAGATGAAATCCTGCGCGGTGCGCTGCCGGGCGCGCAGACGCCCGAATTGGTGGCCAAGGCCAAGGCGGCCGGCAAGCTCGACGGCGCCTTCCTGGAACAGGCCGCCCAGTCGGGCAGCCGGGAACTGGTGACGCTGGCGCTGGCCGAATTGTCCGGCGTGCCCGAAGCCAAGGTCAAGCGCATCCTGGCGGCGCGGCAGGCCAAGCCCATTGTCGCCCTGGTCTGGCACGCGCATCTGCCGATGCGGGCCGCGTTCAAGGTCCAGACTTACATCATGCGCCTGCCGGCCCACGAACTGCTGCCGGCGCGCGGCGGGGTACATTTCCCGCTCACCAAGGAAGAGATGCGCTGGCATCTCAACTATTTCGAAATCGCCGTCTAGGGTTTGGCGGGCGCGCCGCCCGGTATCAGACCGGTTTCGCCGATATGGGCGACATACCCCGCCTGCCCTTTGGTCTGGGTGCGCACAAAGCCGGCTTGGGCCTGGCCACGGCTGGCGCAATTGCCGCGGTCCTTGATCTCGAAGGCGGTGGGCGCGACGCAGAAAATTTCCGTTCCCTGCAGGACCGGCTTGCCGTCCTTGTGGCGAACGAAAAGATAATAGCCGCCATTGGCCAGTGGCGTCGTGACGGCGCGGGCACAGGCAAGCGGGGGCACCGTCCACCAGCCGCGCACGAACGTCTTGTTCTTGTCGGTTTCCGCCAGGGCCGCTTCCAGCAGGGTCTTGCCGTCATTGCAGATGGTGTAGCCGGCGGGGGCATTGGTCTTTGAGGCTTCCCGCTCCAGCGCCATGAACAGTTCCGGGTTGCCGGCCCTTTCGGGAAAACGCATCTGCTTGCGGAAGGCGGCCAGCGCAACGCCCGTCTTCTTGTCGGGGACGCCGTCAAGGGGCCCGACATCATAACCATTGTCGTGCAGCAGCCGCCGCACGCCGGCAAGCTGGGCCGCCATCAGCGACGGCAGGGCCGGGGTTTCATCCAGCGTCATGGTCCAGCTGGGCCTGCCGCCGGTCGCCAGGGCCGCGAAGGGCAGGGTGAAGGCGCCGTCTTCCTTGCACGCCGCGCGGGCCGGCTGACTGAAGTGGAAATTGGCATCCTTGACGCAGATCGGCAGCTTGCCGCCCCAGGCCTTGGCGGGGCCGCTATGGGCGAGGCTGGAGCGGGCATGCACCAGGACGGTTTGCGCGGCGAGATTTTCGCTGCGTGCGACCTGGCAATCGCCGGGCGCGATGCGGGTCCAGCCCTGGACCTGGGTCATCGGCGCCTGGGCCTGCGGGCCCTTGGCCACCGCCGTGGCCGCATAGAGCACGAAGCTGGTGCGGTTGCAGAGCGTCAGTGCAGCCTGCGCGGGCGTCGCCGCACACAGCAGCGCCACGGCGACGCCTAGCCAGAGGCGCATCATTCGGCGGTGATGAGCGTTCCCGCGCCGTGCTCGGTGAAGAGCTCGAGCAGCAGCACATGGGGAATGCGCCCATCCAGGATGACGGCGGCGGTGACGCCGGCTTCCACCGCGTCGATCGCCGTCTGGATCTTGGGGATCATGCCGCCGGAAATGGTGCCGTCGGCGATCAGGGCGCGGGCCTCGCGCACCGTCAGCCGCGGCACCAGCTTCTTGTCCTTGTCCAGCACGCCCTCGACATCGGTGAGCAGGATCAGGCGTTCGGCATTCAAGGCGCCGGCCACCGCGCCCGCCACGGTGTCGGCATTGATGTTGAAGGTCTCGCCGCCCCGGCCGACGCCGATCGGCGCGATCACCGGAATGATCTCGGACTTCATCATCGTGTGCAGGATTTCGGGATTGATCGCTTCGGGCTCGCCGACAAAGCCCAGATCGACCGCCACCCGCTCGCCGGTGTCGGGGTCGATCTTGCTCATGGCGATCTTGCGCGCCACCACCATGTTGCCGTCCTTGCCGGACAGGCCCACGGCCCGGCCGCCCGCGGCGTTGACCGCGGTGACGATGTGCTTGTTGATCGAGCCGGTCAGCACCATTTCCACGACCTCGACCGCGGCTTCGTCGGTGACGCGCAGCCCGTCGATGAAGGTGGAGTTGATGTTCAGCTTCTTCAGCATGGCGCCGATCTGCGGGCCGCCGCCATGGACCACCACCGGATCGATGCCGGTCTGCTTCATCAGCACGATGTCCTGGCTGAAATCGTCGGTGCCGCCGCTGCCGGTCATGGCGTTGCCGCCATACTTCACCACCACGGTCTTCTGGTCGTATTTCAGGATGTAGGGCAGGGCCTCGATCAGCACCCGGCCGGTCTGGCGCCAACGCGCCATCACCCGCAAATTGCGGTCCTCGGCGGTATCGTCGGACGCGGCCATGGCCAAACCCATCAGGAAGACGAGGCCATATAAGACAAACCGGTCCGTCTTTCCAACGGTTTAAAATTAACCAGCGGTGAGCGTGAACAGATGTTCGCGCAGGGCCGCTATGCCGTCGCCGGCCTGGGCGGAGGTGGCGATGACCTCTTCCAGCGCCACGGTGTGGCGGCGCGCTTCGGCCTGTGTGGCCTCCAGCACGGCGGCCCGGTCGTGGCGGGACACTTCGTCGAACTTGGTGAGCACGATCAGGGTCGAGACCGCGGCCTGGTTGAGCAGGCCCAGCACCTGGCTGTCGCTGTCCTTGGGGCCGCGGCGGGCGTCGATCAGCAGCAGCGCCCGGCGCAGGGGGGCGCGGCCGCGCAGATAGGCGAAGATCATTTCCTGCCAGGCGTCCGCCTCGCTGCGCGAGACCTTGGCGAAGCCATAGCCGGGCAGGTCGGCCAGCATCAGTTTGGCGCCAAGATCGAAAAAGTTGATCTGCCGCGTCGCGCCGGGCGTCTGCGACACCCGCGCCAGCGTCTTGCGGCCGGTCAGCGCGTTCACCAGGCTGGACTTGCCGACATTGGAGCGGCCGACGAACGCGACTTCCGGCAGCTTGGCCGGCGGCAAGGCGTCACCGGTCTTCTGCACGCCCCAGACAAAGTCGCACGGCCCGGCGAAGAGCTTGCGCGCGGCTTCGCCCAAATCAACCGCATCGCGTTCAACCGTCATTCGCGGCGGGCTTCTTCTTCGTCAGCCTCAGATTCTCGAACAGGTGAACCTCGACGCCCTCGCGGCGCATGATGATGTATTGCTGCAGCATGTTGAGGGTGTTGCTCCAGGTGTAATAGATCACCAGCCCGGCGGGGAAGCTGCCGAACAGGAAGGTGAAGATCAGCGGCATGAAGGCGAACATCTTGGCCTGCACCGGATCGGTCGGCGCCGGATTCAGCTTCTGCTGCACCCACATGGTGATGCCGTAGAGGATCGGCCACACCCCGATGGAGAGGATGTGCAGGGAGCCGGGCAGCACCGCGAGCGGGTTGAAGGGCAGAAGGCCGAACAGGTTGATGATCGATGTCGGGTCTTGCGCCGACAGGTCGTGGATCCAGCCATAGAAGGGCGCGTGCCGCATCTCGATGGTGACGAACAGCACCTTGTAGAGGGCGATGAACACCGGAATGGTCAGCAGGATGGGGACGCAGCCCGAAATCGGGTTGGCCTTCTCGCGCTTGTAGAGCGCCATCATCTCCATCTGGAACTTCTGCGGATCGTCGGCGTGGGTCTTCTTCAGCCGCTCCATCTCCGGCTGCAGCTTCTTCATCTTGCTCATGGAGCGGAAGGAGGCGCTCTGCAGCGGGAAGAAGATCAGCTTCACCACCACGGTCAGGCCCAGGATGGCGAGACCGAAATTGCCGAACAGCTTGTAGAGGTAATCCAGCACCCAGAAGAAAGGCCTGGTGAGGAAGGACATGATGCCCCAGTCGATGGCGTTGTCGAAACGGACGATCTTCTGGCTGTCCTGGTAACCGCGCAGGATGTCCACCACCTTGGCGCCGGCAAAGAGCCGGTGCGTGACCGTGACCTGGCCGTTCGCGGCAATGGTGCGCGGATTCAGGCGATAATTCGCCTGGTAGGCGTCGACGCCGCTGGCGGTCTTGGTACCCAGATACTGGCCGTCGAAATGCTCGTTCTGCGGCGGCACCGCGGCGGCCATCCAGTATTTGTCGGTGATGCCGACCCAGCCACCGGTCGAGGCGAAGGCGACTGGCGGCGTCCCCGGGTCCTTGAAATCCTTGTAGTTGGCGTCCTTTTCCTTGCCGTCGGCGACGCCGACAAAGCCGACATGCAGATAGATGCCGGATTCATCCTTCTGGATGCCCAGGCGCTCGACCGTGCCATAGGGATAGAGCGTGACCGGCTTGCCGGAGGCGTTGGCGACGCTGTCGGTCACCGTGAACATGTATTTGTCGTCAATGGCGACAACGCGGGTGAAGGTCAGGCCCTGGCCATTGTCCCAGGTCAGCGTCACCGGCTTGCCCGGCGCCAGCACCGTGCCGCTGCTCTGCCGCCACGGCGTGTTGTCATCCGGCGTCTTCACGCCCTGGCCGACCCAGCCGAAGCCGGCATAGTAGGGATAATCGGTGCCCTTGGGCGCCAGCAGCACGATTTCCGGGCTCTTGGGATCGGCCGTCTCGCGATAGATCTTCAGGCGCAGGTCATCGAGCTTGGCGCCGGTAAGGCGGATCGAGCCGTCCACCATCGGCGTGTCGATGACGACGCGCGGGCCGCCCGCCTTCAGCGCTGTCTCGCGCGTCATGTGCTGGCCCGACGTCGTCACGCCCGGAAGGCCCGGCGCTGCCAGGCCCGGACCCTGGGTGGTCGCGGTCTTTTCCTGTTTGCTCAGAAGCTGCTGGCGGGCCTGTTCTGCCTTCATCTGGGGCGTGGCGACGAAATACTGCCAGCCGGCGAAGACCAGCAGCGACAGCGCCATGGCGATGATCAGGTTCTTATTGTTGCCGTCGTTCATGGGTGTGTCGACTTGAATGAAGAGGGATGGGAGCAGTCGGAATGGGGCACGGGATCGAAGCCGGACGCGCCGCCCAGCCAGGTGAGGGGATGGCAGCGCGCCAGGCGGCGCAGGGTCAGGCCCAGGCCTCTCAGGACGCCATGGCCGGCGATGGCCTCAAGCGCATAGGCGGAACAGGTCGGCGTGAAGCGGCAGGCCGGCGGAAACAGCGGCGACAGGACGCGGCGATAGAAGTGGATCGGCGCGGCCGCCAGTACCCTGGCCACACCTGGCTTTCTGCTTGTGGTCACTCCGCCACTCCTGCCGTCCGGTCCAGCCCGCGATGCGCGGCCTTGAGGGCCGACGTCACATCGGCCAGCAGAGCATCCCATGCCTGCGTTCCGGTGCTTGCCCGCGCGACCAGAACATAGTCATGCCCCTGGCGGCCCAAAAGGGGCAGCAACTGCGACGCGGCGGCACGCAGGCGGCGCTTGGCGCGGTTGCGGGCGACGGCATTGCCGACCTTGCGGCTGGCGGTGAAGCCCACGCGCACAGTATCGATGGCCGCAGCGTCCGGCGTCTTGCAGGTTTCCAGGGTGATAGCACCTGCGACCCGGCGCACACCCTTGGCGGCCCTGAGGAAATCGGCGCGTTTTTTCAGGCGTTCCATGGTCCGGGGACTTTCAAGGCCCCGAGCGGGATCGCTCAGGCGGAGAGACGCTTGCGGCCATGGGCGCGGCGGCGGGCGACGACCTTGCGGCCGCCGGCGGTGGCCATGCGCGAACGATAGCCATGACGGCGCTTGCGCACGAGTTTGCTCGGCTGATAGGTGCGCTTCATGACAAACGGCTCCGAAAAAGGCGATTTTCCGCCCAAAACCGGCTTGGGACGGGCGAAAGAGCGCGGTTTCTAGAGGCTGGGTGGCGGCCTTGTCAACGCTGGGCGTGGGCGGGGGCGGGGCGTTTGCCGCGCAAATTCCGAACACCGCCAGAACCGGCCTCTCCGGATCTCGTCATTATCAAGCAAAAACAATGGCTTGATATATATTTTGGGGTGGCGGCCGTCAGTTGCCGATCACGACGCCATCCCGCCGGGGATCGGCCCCGCCCAGATAGCCGCCCGGCACCTTCTGGATGGCGTGCAGGCCGCTGCCTTCGCCGCCTGCGGTGCGCACGGTGTGGCCCATGGCGGTAAGCTGGGGCGCCATCTGGTCGGCCCAGGGCGAGCGTTCCAGCGTGGTGCCCGTGTTGGTGTTGAGATGCCGGGGCAGGCTGATCGCCTCCTGCGGGGACAGGCCGCCATCCAGCACCGCCACCAGCGACTGGGCGACATATTCGATGATCGACGGGCCGCCGGGCGAGCCGATTCCCAGCACGAAATTGCCGCTGTGGTCGAAGACGATGGTGGGCGACATGGCCGACAGCGGCCGCTTGCCCGGCGCCGGCGCATTGGCGACGGGCGCCCCGTCGCGCATCGGCTGGAAGGAAAAATCGGTGAGCGTGTTGTTGAGGATGAAGCCCCTGGCCATGATCTCGGCGCCGAAGACGGTTTCGACCGAGGTCGTCATGGCGATGACTTCGCCGCTGTCATCGACAATGGTCATGTGGCTGGTGCCGTGATTTTCCGGCGAGACCTGCGGTGCATAGGCGGCGTGTTTTTCCGGTGGATTGCCAGCCTGGGCGGTGCCCATGTCTTTCGCCGGGTCTATCAATGCGGCGCGGCTGGCGATGTAACCCTTGTCCAACAGGCCGGTCACCGGCACGCCCACCACCGAGGCGTCGCCCAGATATTTGGCGCGGTCGGCATAGGCCAGGCGGCTGGCCTGGGTGAACAGATGCGTTTCCGAAAGGCTGTTGGGCTTCAGGTCGCTGGCGGGAAAACGCTGCAGCATGCCCAGAATCTGCACGATGGCGATGCCGCCGGATGAAGGCGGGCCCATGGAGCAGAGATGCCAGACGCGGTAATCGCCGCAGACCGGATCCAGTTCGCGCGCCTGGAAGCCGGACAGGTCGGCCAGGGTCATGCCGCCCTGGTTCTTGCCGGGCGCATGTTGCACGGCATCGACGATCGCCTGGGCGATGGGACCGGTATAGAAGGCTTTGGCGCCGCCCTGCGCGATGGCGCGGAAGGTCTGCGCCAGTTCCGGATTTTTCAGCAATTCGCCTTCGCGCATCGGCGTGCCGTCGGCATGGAAGAACATGCGGGCGATGTCGGGCATGTTCTTCATGCGGGCCGCGCCGGAGATGGTGCGCGCCAGCTTGGGGCCGATGGGAAAGCCGTTTTCGGCGATGCGGATGGCCGGCTCGAACAGCCGCGCCCAGGGCAGCTTGCCGTATTTTTTGTGCGCCAGTTCCAGCATGCCGATGACGCCGGGAATGCCCACCGACAGGCCGCCGGGAATCGGATCGCCATGGGCGCGGGGCTGGCCCGCCGCATCCAGGAACATGCCCGGCGTCGCCGATTGCGGCGCCACTTCGCGGCCGTCGAAGCTGGTGGTCTTCCGGGCGATGGGATCATAGACCAGCATGAAGGCGCCGCCGCCGATGCCCGACGATTCCGGCTCGACCAGGTTCAGCACCAGCTGGGTGGCGATGGCGGCATCCACCGCCGAGCCGTGCGCCTTCAGCATTTCCAGGCCTGCCGTGGCGGCCAGCGGGTTGGCGGCGGCGACCATGGCGTGGGGGGCGAAATTGGCCGCGGGCGCTTGAGTTGCCACGGGTGCCTGGGCCGCCGCGGGCAGCGCCGAGCAGGCGAGCAGAACCAGAATGCGCGTGAATTTCATGCAGGGTCTCCGCGGCGGGCCATGTTAGGGGCGCTTCGACAAATGACAAATGAGAAAGCGCAATAAAAAAGCCCGCCGAAGCGGGCTTTTTCAAATGGTGCGGCGCCGGTCAGCGGACGAAGACGCGCACTTCGCTGGCGCTGGTCCCGGCATCGGTGGTGGAGGCGACGCCCAGACGGGTGGCCGGCACGCCCATGTCGGTCATGGCCCGCATCACATCCTGGGCATGGCGGCGGGCCGTGGTCTGGCCGATCTGCACCGCGGCGGCGTTGCCCTTGCTGGGCGAGACGGCGACGACTTCAAAGCCGGCGCTGGGGCGGCTCTGCAGTGCCTGGTTCAGGGCGGCGTAAAGCTGCTGCTGATAATCGACGTCGGGACGGTCGAACTTGATCACCACCAGGGGCTGGCCGTTGGAGGCCAGCTGCTGGCTGGACAGCGCGCCGCTGGGCACCGGCGTGGTCAGGGCGCCATAGAGTTCGCCGGTCTTGATCGAGTTGGCCAGCACGGTGAGGTTGGAACGCTCATTGGCGGCATAGGCGGTCTGGCGCTGGACGTTGTCGGAGATTTCCTTCAGCAGCCGGTCCAGCACGACGATGGTCTGGCTGGTCTCGTCTTCTAGCAGGGTCAGCTGGCGGTGATCTTCGTCCACGGCGCCGGAGACGTTCATGGTGGCGCTGATCTGGTTGAGGGCGAAATGGGCGCCCGAGGAATCATTGGTGACGTCGGTGCCCAGGGCATTGAGGGCATTGATGTTGGACGACAGCGAATCCAGCGAACTCTGCGCCGAATTCCACTCCGCCACCAGTTCGGGGTTGCCGCGGGTGGTGCCGATCTGCAGGCGGGCGGTGATGCGGGCCTTGGAGTTCTGGTACGCGTTGGCGGCACCGGCACCCTGGTTGCGCAGGTCGGTCAGGCGGCCGGCGTTGGCGGCGATCTTCTGCTGCAGCCCGGAAACCTGAGACCGGAGGGACTGGATGGTGCGGTTCACCTGGGTGCCGGTATCGGCACCGCCGGCAATCACGATCGGCGTGATGGTGGCGACCGGGGCGCCACCGGCAACGGCTGCGCTGGCGGACGGGGGCGGCGGCATCGGAACGCTGACATTGCTGGCGGCCGACGGCGCGGCGCCGGCATTGGCGGCCGGGAAGGCGGCATCGGAGGCCGCGACGCTGCTGTCATCGCCGAACAAGGCGCTGTCGAGATCACTGCAGGCGGTCAGAGCGCTGGCGCCCATGAGCGCAAAAGCCAGGAAAAGCCCCGAACGGAGCCTCAACTTAGCTGGAATTCCCCTCATTCTGCTCTCCGCTGCCCCAGCGCCCGTCCGGCCACGCCGGATCGGAAACTTTTCGCGCCCAAACCCGCCCGCCTCTGCGTCCCTTGGGGGCGCAAAGTCCTGGCGGTTAAGTCTTAACGAGGGTGGCGGGGCGCGACAAGGGACCAGAATGACGCTTCCCCAGACAATTGAGGGCTAAATTCTCCCGGAACGCCCGGGACTTGCATGGCACGGCGGTCCCGGGAAGGGGCGCGGGACGAACCTTTGTGCTTTGACTTGCCTTTGCGGGGCCGGATCAATAGGTTCGCGCCCTCAAAACGCACCCGTAGCTCAGCTGGATAGAGCACCAGACTACGAATCTGGGGGTCAGGAGTTCGAATCTCTTCGGGTGCGCCATTCTTTCCGATATTTCCGTCTTGCCATTCGCCCCGGCGCGCGTGCGCCCGGCCGTCTTTCCGATCCTGAATCGACACGCAGCGCCGGTCTTGTAGCGCGCCGGACCGGACGCATTTGCCCCGCTTTGACGCGCCCTTTCGTCAAAAAGCGCGGTTAACGCTGGCACGGGATGTGAAGGGTGTGCCCGCATGTCCCTGGCCACCGATTTCACTTTCACGCCGCCGTCCCGCGCCCGCATCGCCACCGCGGCGGTCTGGGCCGCGCTGCCGCTTGGCACCGCGCTGCTGGCGCTGGCCTGGTGGGGGCTGACCCATCTTCTGCCCGATGAGGCGACGGTGCACGCGCTGGGCCGCGCCTTCACCCTTCACAATATTCACGACAAGGTTCTGGGCGACGCCATGCTGGTGCTGGCGATCCTGCCATCGGTGTTGTGGCTGGAATGCGCCTGCATCGGCTGGCGGAAAAGTTCGCTGCGCGCGCTGCTGCAGCCGTCAGCCTCGGCCCGCACCGATATCGCCGCCTTCCTGCTGGAACATCTTCATGTCACCGGCCTCATCGGCAAGCTGATGATGCTGGGGGCCTCGGCGGTTTCGGGCGAAGGGCTGCGCGCCTGGTTTGCCGTTCATACCGGCATGGCGCCGAGCCTTGGCGCCCTGCCGCTGGCGCTGCAGGTGCTGGCCGGTTTCATCGCCTATACCTTCCTCGACTATTGGGCGCATCGCATTGGACACCTGCGGCTGTTCTGGCCGCTGCACCGCTACCATCACGCCGCGCAGGAAATGGTCGTCATCAATGGCGGCCGCCTGCACCCCGCCGGCTTCGTCACCGTCTTCATCGTCAACCTGCCCCTGCCCCTGCTGGGCGCCGGCCTGGAGGCGATGCTCTGGGTCAATGTGCTGGCCGCGATTGTGGGCCTTCTGATTCTCACGCGGCTGGAAAGTGATTTCGGCTGGATCGGCCGCTATATCATCCAGTCGCCGCGCCATCACCGGCTGCACCACAAGCTCGACATGACCGAGGCCACCGGCTTCTTCGGCATGCTGCCGGTCTGGGACCATCTGTTCGGCGGCTGGAGCGAACAGGCGCAGGCCAACATCGCCATCGGCGTCGATACGCCATACCGCCACGGCTTCTGGGTCGTACCCGACCTGCTGCGCGACTATCGCGATTTCTGGCTGGGCCTGATCGGCCGCCGTTCCTATTCGCCCAGCGAGCGCTGAGCATCTCGGTCCCGCGGGCCGCAGGCGGACTTCGATATCCTTAGCCTTATAAAGCCGCTGCAGCGTCAGCAGCGCCTTGTCGGCGCTGCCGATCAGGGATGCGGCCACGCATTGCTGTTGGCCGAACGCACCACGACGTCGTCCATCCGGCGCATCAATCCTTGAAGGTGATTTTTTCGACGTTCCACAATGAGCAGGCGCCCTTGTAGAGCACGTTGTCGCCCACCGCCTGCAGCGAATGGATCAGGCAGCCGGTCTGGCCCTGGCCCAGGCTGGTCTGGGCCCAGCCCAGCAGCTTGCCGTCATGGTCCAGGCGGTAGATTTTGCCGGTGCCGTCGCCGCTATAGATGTATTTCGGCGTTACCTGCACGCTCCAGGGCTGGCCGATGCCGGTGATGTATTTCTGGAAATTGAGATCATAGTCGAAGACCTGGATGCGGTTGTTGTTGCGGTCGGCGACGAAGACATGACCATAGCCGGCCGCGATGCCGTGCGGCGTGCGCATCTGGCCGTCGCCCGAGCCATAGGTGCCGAAGGCTTTCTGCCAGACGCCATCCTTGCTGATCTTCACCACCCGCGAATTGCCATAGCCGTCGGTGATGTAGATGCTGCCGTCAGGCCCCCAGGCGACATCGGTGGGGCGGTTGAAAGTGCCCATGTTGCCGTTGGGATGAGGATCGGTGTCCTTCTGGCCGCGCTCGGTGAATTCCTCCCACCAGTCGATGGATTCGATCTTGCGTCCCAGCACCATCTTCACCAGGCCGGTGGGATCGACCTTCTGCACCGTGTTGGAACCTTCATCCACCACCCAGACATTCTGCGCGGGATCGATGCGCACGGCATGTGCGAAGGAGGCGCCATAGGAATCGGGCAGCCATTCCTTCACATATTTGAGTTTCTGGTCGAATTCGAACAGCCGCGCCGCGGTGCCGCCGCGCGACGAGCCGCCCCAGCCGGTGCGGGAATAGACGAAGAGATGGCCGGCCTTGTTGATCGTCACGCCTTCGGTTTCGCCGATGGTATGGCCGGGAATGCGCAGCGGCAGGATTTCTTCCGTCACGGCGAGCTTGGGCGTGCGGGCTTCCAGTTCCAGTTGCGCGGCACGGCCGGCGGCGGCTGCTGCCTGGGCATCGGCCTGGCTGCCGCGCTGGGCCAGTACCGGTGTGGATGCACCCGCCAGCAACAGCAGGCCGAGCGCGCAAAGCGACGTCTTCATGCGATGTCTCCCTTGGAATTTCTTGGCGGGCTTGGAATTCTTCCGGCAGGACGCCGGACTCCGTCCGGCGACTCTATGCCAGTGGCAATCGATTTCCAGCGGCCTGGCGCGGTTTGTGCCGTGGCTTGAAATAAGCCATTGTCGGCGCGGGGTTATTTCACATTCACCGCATGCATCATGTCGCCCTGATTGGGCTCGGCCTGGGGACCGGGCCGCATGTCCAGAGCCTGAAGGACCTGTCCGGGCGTGCCCGGGTGACGGCGGCCTTCTCGCGCAGCGCTGTCCGGCGCGAAGCATTCGCGGCGGCGAGCGGCCTGGCCGTGACCGGCGATCTCGATGCGATTTTCGCCGATGCCGCCATCGATACGGTGGCGATCCTGACGCCGCCCGCCAGCCATCTGGAACTGGTGCGGCGCGCCTGCGCCAGCGGCAAGCACATCCTGCTGGAAAAGCCGCTCGACATCATCATCGCGCGCCGCGAAGCGCTGGTGGCGGCGGTCGAAGCGGCGGGGGTGACGGCGGCGGTCATGCTGCAGCACCGGTTCAAGCCGTCGGCGGTGCGGCTGGCCCGCCTGCTGGCGGAAAATGGCTTGGGCCGCATCGTCGGGGTTTCCACCCGCGTGCCGCTGTGGCGGCCGCAAAGCTATTACGATGTGGAAGGCCGCGGCACACGCGCCCGCGATGGCGGCGGTGTGCTGATCAGCCAGGCCATCCACACCATCGACCTGATGCGCAGTCTTTGCGGCCCGGTGGCGCGGGTGAGCGGCTTCGCCCGCGAAAGCGCCGGTCACACGATGGAGACGGAAGACATCGCCAGCGCCGCGCTGCGGTTCGACAATGGCGCCATCGGCACCATCGACGCCACCACTTGCGCCTTTCCCGGCAGCCTGGAGCGGATCGAGATCATCGGCACCCTGGGCACCGCCGCGCTGGCAGGCACCGGCCTGACGCTGCGCTGGCAGGACGGGCGCAGCGAGGATATCGCGCCGGATGATTTTCCCGGCGGCACCGGCGCCGATCCCATGGCCTTCAGCCATGCTTTCCATCGCGGCGTCTGGGAAGATTTTCTCGGCGCCATCGATCACAAGCGGCCGCCGCGCATCACCCCGCGCGACGCCTTGGCGACGCATTACCTGATCGACGCCATCCTGCAATCGGCGGTGCGCGATGGCGCGCCGGTGGACGTCGGGCGGTAGAAGACCCGGTTGTCATTCCGGATCGCCTCGTCGCGGCTTCCGGGACGACATGTGAGGTACGGTGCTTCACGCGCCCAGAATAGCGGCCCGCAGCCGCGCATCGCTGCGGAAGGCGTCCGGAAACAGCGCTGGATTGTCCAATGCCGTGCCAAAATCCGCACCGTTCTTCGCCCAGTCCGCGAACCAGGCATTGGCGGGATCGCGTGGGCGGCTGTCGGTCGCCATCAGCGCCAGCCAGGCGCGCATCAACCGGGCCATGCGCGCGATGGGCTTTCCGGTGCGGGCATTGTCCAGCAGCAGGGGAAAGAGCCGCTGCGGCAGCTTGAGCGAACCGTCCTCGGCGATCTGGGCGAGGCGATGGTCGATCATCGGATTCTCGAACCGCGCGACCACCGTCTTCCAATAGGACGCGACATCCAGCGGGGCCAATGCCGGCGCGATCTCCTGCGCCATCATCGCGTCGAGGAAATTCTTCAGGTCCGGATCGGCAATCGCCTGGCGGACAAAGACATGGCCGCGCGGCAAGGCCAGATAGGCCAGCGCCGAGTGTGCGGTGTTCAGTACATGCAGCTTGATGCGTTGCCAGGCATCGACATCCTCCACGATCTGTGCCCCCACCGCGCCCCAGGCGGGCAGCGGTCCGGCGAAACGGTCCTGGATCACCCATTGCGCGAAGGGCTCGCGCTGCACGCTGGCGGCATCTTCCATGCCCAGCGCGGCGGCGACACGGGCGCGGTGGCTCTCGCTGGCGGCGGGGACGATGCAGTCCACCAGCGTCAGCGGGAAGGCGGTGTTGGCTTTCAGCCAGCCGCCCAGTTGCGGGAAGGCGCGGGCCGCGAAATTCTCGACGGCGGCGCCCAGCCGGGCGCCGTTGTTCTGCAGATTGTCGCAGGAAATCACCGTCAGCGGGCCGCTGCCGGTCTTGCGCCGTTCCTCCAGAGCCAGCGCCAGCCAGCCGATGGCCGAACGCGGGCGCTGCGGCGCGGCCAGGTCGGCGATGATGTCGGGATGGGCAAGATCGAGTGCGCCCTTCGCATCCAGGCAATAGCCTTTCTCCGACAATGTCAGGGTGACGGCATGGGTGGTGGGCGCGGCCAGCGCGGCGCGCAGCACCGCCGCGTCGCGGGGCGCGAACAGCGCCTGTTGCAGCACGCCCAGGACGCGATAGCTGGCCGTGCCGTCCAGCGTCTCGACGGCATAAAGACAATCTTGCGCCGTCAGCGCATCCGGCACATCGGGCCGTTGCAGCGATGCGCCGATGATGCCCCAGTCGCCGCCCTTCTCGATGATGGCATCTTTGGTGAACACTGCCTGGTGGGCGCGATGAAAGGCACCGATGCCCAGATGGACGATGCCGGGTTTCAGCGCGGCGCGGTCATGGCCGGGACGGCGCACGGCATCGGGCAGCGCCCAAAGCGTGTCCGCTGACAATCGCCTCACAGGCGATAGACCTTCTTCGGCAGATGATAGGCGAGATCGGCGGCAACTTCGGCGGCTTCGTCCATCTCCATCCGCCTGGCCGCCACCAGCTCGGCGAGATAGGCGCAGTCGACGCGCCGCGCCAGATCGTGCCGCGCCGGAATGGAGAAGAAGGCGCGGGTGTCGTCGTTGAAACCGGCGGTGTTGTAGAAGCCGGCGCTTTCGGTGGTCTGGCGGCGATAGCGCATCATGCCGTCCGGCGAATCGAAGAACCACCAGGCGGGCCCCAGCGTCAGGCAGGGATAGTGCCCGGCCAGCGGCGCCAGTTCGCGGGAATAGGTGGTTTCGTCCAGGGTGAACAGGATCAGCCGGAAATCGCTGCGATTGCCGAACATGTCGAGCAGCGGCTTCAGTTGCGCCAGGAATCCGCCGCTATTGGGCATGTCGCCGCCGATATTGCGGCCGAAGCGGCGGAACAGGGCGGCATTGTGGTTGCGAAAGCAGCCGGGATGCATCTGCATCACCATGCCGTCTTCCACCGACATGCGCGCCATCTCGGTCATGATCTGGGCGCGGAACAGTTCGGCATCGCCAGCGTCCAGCTTGCCGTCGCGGACGCGGGTGAACAGTGTCTCGCAATCGGCCATCGACAGGTCGGCGGTCTGTGCCGTGGCCGGGCCATGGTCGGTGGCGGTGGCACCATGGGCGCGGAAAAAGGCGCGGCGGTTTTCCAGCGCCTTCAGATACCCGCGCCAGTGGGCGACATCCTCGCCGGTGATCTCGCCAAGCCGGGGCAGGCCGGCGGTGAAATTCTCATGATCGGGATCGGTGACTTCGTCCGGGCGGAAGGTGGTGATGACCCTTCCATCCCAGCCCGATTCCCGGATCCTGCGATGATCGGCCAGAGGATCTAGCGCGCCCTCGGTGGTGGCGATGACTTCGATGTTGAAGCGCTTGAACAGGGCGCGGGGCCGGAACGCGGGCGTCGCCAGCTTTTCGGCGATGACATCATAATAGTGGTCGGCGGTCTCAGGCGTCAGGCGGCGGTCGATGCCGAAGATGGCGGCGAAGGTGTGGTCCAGCCATGCCTTCGACGGCGTGCCGCGAAAGAGGTGATAGTGCGCGGCGAACAGCCGCCAGATCTTGCGCCGGTCGGTTTCGAAAGCGCCGCCGTCATGGGGCGGCAGGCCCAGCGCTTCCAGCGCGATACCCTGGCTGTACAGCATCCGCAGCAGATAATGGTCCGGCGTCAGCAATAGCGAAACCGCATCCTCGAACGGCGCATCGTTGGAAAACCAGGCTGGATCGGTGTGGCCGTGCGGGCTGACGATGGGCAGCCCTCGGACATGCGCGAACAGTTCCACCGCGATGGCGCGCTGGCCTGGGTCGGCGGGGAAGTACCGTTCGGGATCGAGGTGAAGGGGCAGCATCGCGGTCACTCTGGCAATTGCACCGGATCATAGCGCGGCACGATGACATGCACGACCAGCAAGGCCAGCAGATAGGCAATCGAGGCGAAGATGAAGATTGGCGTATAGCTGCCCAGGGTCTGCAGCACCCAGCCGGCATATTTCGACATCGCCATGCCGCCCAGCGCCCCCGACAGTCCTCCCAGCCCCACCACCGAACCCACCGCCCAGCGCGGAAAGACATCGGAAGGCAGGGCGAAGAGGTTGCAGGAAAAGCCCTGATGCCCGGCGCAGGCCAACGCGATCAGCGCCACCGCGCCCCACATCGGGGCATACATGGCGAACGCCACCGGCATGACCACGACGGCGCAGGCCAGCATCGCCAGCTTGCGCGACGCGCTGAGGGAAAAGCCGCGCTTGATCATGCGCGATGAACCCCAGCCGCCCATCACCGAGCCGATATCGGCCACGACATAGATGGTGACCAGCGGCGGGCCGTAGTTTTTCAGATCCAGGCCATAACGCTTGGAGAAGAAATCCGGCAACCAGAACAGGAAGGTCCACCACACCGGGTCGATCATCGCCCGCCCCAGGATATAGGCCCAGGTCTCGCGGGTGCGAAAGAGGCGCGACCAGGCGACGGGGCGCTGCGGCTCGACCGGATCGGATTCGATGTGCGCCAGTTCGGCCGCGCTGATGGTTTTCATCTCGCGGGGCTTGCGGTACCAGGCCAGCCACGCCGCCAGCCACAGCACCGTCAGCAGGCCGGTGAGGATGAAGGCCATCTGCCAGCCAAAGGCGATGGTGATGATCGGCACGATGAAGGGCGCGATGATGGCCCCGACATTGGAACCGGCGTTGAAGACGCCAATGGCGAAGGCCCGCTCGCTGCGGGGAAACCATTCCGCTGCCGCCTTCAGGGTGCAGGGGAACAGGCCGGATTCGCCGATCCCCATGGGAATGCGGATCAGGGTGAAGCCGAGCGTGCTGGTCACCAGCGCATGGGCCATGTGCGCGACGGTCCAGATCGAGACCGCGATGACGCCGCCGGTCTTGGCTCCGACCCGGTCGACGACGCGGCCGAAAATCACATAGCCGATGCCATAGGCGGCCTGGAACCAGAAGGCGACATCGCCATAGCCGACCTCGCTCCAGTTGTAGAGATGCTGCAGCGTCGGCTTCAGCACCGACAGCACCTGGCGGTCGATATAGTTCAGCGCCACGATGGAGAAGAGCAGGGCGCAGACGATCCAGCGAACGTAACCATGTCTGACCGTGATCGGCTCGGCGTGCATGCGCTCCTCCTTGTGCGGCGTCCGCCTCTTATGGGCGGATCACCAATTGGTCATCGTGCCGTCCTCCAGCCGGTTCACCGGCAGGTAGGCGCGCTTGTAGGGGAATTTCCCGGCCAGTTTTTCGTCCAGTTCGACGCCCAGGCCCGGCTTTTCGCTGGGATGGAGCATGCCGTCCTTGAAGGTATAGCCGCGCTGGAAGACCTCGTCGGTCTGTTTGGTATGGTGCATCCATTCCTGAATGCCGAAATTGGGAATCGCAATGTCGAAATGCAGCGCCGCCGACATGCAGATGGGCGACAGGTCGGTGGCGCCATGGCAGCCGGTGCGCACATTATACAGGTCGGCCAGGCTGGCGATCTTGCGCAAATGGCTGATGCCGCCGGCATGGACCACGGTGGTGCGGATATAATCGATCAGCTGCTCTTCGATCAGCTGCTTGCAGTCCCAGATGGTATTGAAGATCTCGCCCACCGCCAGCGGCGTGGTGGTGTGCTGGCGGATCAGGCGGAAATTGGCCTGGTTCTCGGCCACGACACTGTCTTCCAGCCAGAACAGGCGATAAGGCTCCAGGTCCTTGCCCAGGCGTGCCGCTTCGATGGGCGTCAGGCGGTGATGGACGTCGTGCAGCAGGTGCACATCCCAGCCCAGCACATCGCGGGCTTTTTCAAACAGCGCCGGCACCGAGCGCAGATACTTCTCGGTCGACCAGACATTCTCGGTCGGGATGTCGGCGTCGGCGGGTTCGTAGAACAGCTTGGTACCGGCCACGCCATAGGTCGAGGCCAGGCCCGGCACGCCCGACTGCAGGCGGATCGCCTTGTAGCCCATCGCCTTGTATTCCACGGCCTGTTCCAGCGTCTGCTCGATGGTGGTGCCGTTGGCGTGGCTGTAGACCATGGCGCCTTCGCGGCAGCGCCCGCCCAACAGCTGATAGACCGGCAGGTTCGCCGCCTTGCCCTTGATGTCCCACAGGGCGGTATCGACCGCGCCGATGGCCGCCATGGTGATGGGGCCGCGCCGCCAATAGGCGCCGCGATACAGATACTGCCAGACATCCTCGATATTGTGGGCGTCGCGGCCGATCAGGCAGGGAATGACATGGTCGGTGAGATAGCTCGCCACCGCCAGTTCGCGGCCATTCACCGTGGCGTCGCCAATGCCGGTGATGCCGTCGGCGGTTTCGATCTTCAGGGTGACGAAGTTGCGGCCGGGGCAGGTGACGATGACCTTGGCGTCGACGATCTTGAGCACGAATTTCTCTTCTGGACGATAGCGGGCGCGACGCTATCGGCGCCTTTCCGCCTTGTCAAAAATCCCCGTGCCGTGGGCATGTTAGCGGTACAACCGTTTTCAGCCATCCCGCGCTGCAGCAAGGCCGGCATGCTGTTGCGGCCGTCCTGGAATTGCCGTTTGATCGGCGTGGAATCCGGCCCAAGCAAGAGGCCGGCACCGCCCCTGGGAGAACCGCCATGAAAATCCCTCTCGCCGCCGCCTTGTTGCTTTCGGCCGCCGCCACGGCCGCCATGGCGCAGATCGTGACACCGCTGGTCCCGGGCGATGGCCTGGCGCGGCAGGCCGCTTCGGGACGGGGCCCGACCCCCGAACAGAAAGCGCTGAGCGACGCCAACACCAGCGAACTGATGCGCGAAATGAAGCTGGCCGGCGTCAACCAGCTGCGCGCGCCGATGAACGCGACGCGACCCGACCTGCCCCATTACGCCAACTATGACGAGAAGAAGGCCAATCCCTACCCGCTGCCGGATCTCCTGGCCTTCCGGAACGGCAGGACGGTGAAGACCAAGGCGGATTGGCTGAAGCGCCGCGTCGAGATCAAGCAGATGTTCGACGAATATGTGTACGGCAAATATCCGGCGCACATTCCCAAAGTGACCTGGACGCTGGACGGCAGCGAGAATATCACCGTCGAAGGCATTGCGGTGGTGGCCAAGCATCTCACCGGCCATGTCGACAATTCCAGCTATCCGGCCATCAGCATCGACATCAAGATGGATGTGGTGACGCCCGCATCCGCCAAGGGCCATCGCGTGCCGGTGATCATCGGCGGCGGCGCCCTGCCGCGCCCCGCTCCTGCTGGTGCTGCCGGTCGCGGCCCGGCCATGCCCGCGGGCATGAGCATCATCATGGGTCCGCCGACCGACTCCTCCGCCAAGCAGCTGCTGCAGAAGGGCTGGGGCTTCGTCTCGGTCAACACCAACCAAGTGCAGGCCGACAATGGCGCCGGGCTGACGGCGGGCATCATCGGCCTGGTCAACAAGGGCCAGCCGCGTTCCATGACCGACTGGGGCGTGCTGCGCGCCTGGGCTTGGGCCGACAGCCGCGCCATGGATTATCTGGTCACCGACAAGGACATCGACCCCAGGAAGGTCGGCGTCATGGGCCATAGCCGTGGCGGCAAGGCGGCGCTGGTGGCGCTGGTCGATGATCCGCGCTTCGCCATCGGCTTTATTTCCTCATCGGGCGCGGGCGGCGCCAATCTCTATCGCCGCAACTATGGCGAGGCGCCGGAGAATCTCTGCGCCCCCAACGAATTTCACTGGATGGTGGGCAACTTCCTCAAATATTGCGGCGTCACCCACACCATCGACGAACTGCCGGTGGACAGCCACGAATTCATCGCCCTGGCCGCGCCGCGCGCCGTCTTCATCGGCGGCGGCGGCCTGATCATGGAACCGGCCTCGGCCATTCCCGGCGACGCCTGGCAAGACGCCAAGGGCATGTTCATGGCGGCCGCCGCCGCCAGCCCGGCCTGGGGCTTCTATGGCAGGAAGGGTCTGCCCTCGGCGACCATGCCGCCGATGGAGACGCTGGTCGATTCCGGCGACGTCGCCTTTCGCCAGCATCCCTATGGACACACGCCCAATCCGAACTGGTCTTACTTCATTCAGTTTGCGGCGAAGGAGTTCGATAAGCAGAAGTGAAGGGTTTTGAGTAAGTACGCTAGTTAAAGGAAGGTTTTCGAGGACATGCTCGCATACCGGCACCGGCTCGTCTTCGTCACCTTCACCCTGGCGATGCTGCTCTATATCGACCGCATCGCTATCTCCACCGCCAAGGGTCCAATCACCGGCGCCTTCGCGCTGACCGACACCCAGTTCGGCTTTATCCTGTCCGCCTTCGCGCTGGGCTATGCGCTCAGCCAGATTCCCGCCGGCATGATTGTCGACCGCTTCGGCCCCCGCCTGGTGCTGGGCGGCATTGTCGCGGTCTGGTCGGTCTTTACCGGCCTCACTGGTTTCGCCATCGGCTTTGTCTCGCTGCTGCTGATCCGCACCTTGTTCGGCATGGCCGAAGCCGGGGCCTGGCCGGCTTGCGCCCGCGCCTTCTATTCTTGGCTGCCGCCGGGCGAACGCGGTTTCGCCAAATCCGTCAACATGTCGGGCTCGCGCCTGGGCTCGGCCTTCGCGCTGCCCGCCGTGGCGTGGCTGATCACGGCGCTGGGCTGGCAGGCGTCTTTCCTCGTGCTGGCGGCGGCGGGTTTGGCCTGGGCCACCGGCTGGTATCTGTGGTTCCGCGACACGCCGGAAGAACATGCCGGTTTTGCCGATGAAGAGCGCCGCTTCCTGGCCGCCAATCGCGGCGGCAGCAACCGGATCGAAAAGCCGCTGCCGCTGGGCCAGCTGTTCCGCCTGCCCAATATCTGGCTGATGATGGGGCAGTATTTCGCCTCCAACTTCACCTTCTTCTTCTGCCTCACCTGGCTCTTTCCCATGATGCAGAAGACTTATCACCTCGATCCGGTGACGACCGGCTTCTATTCCGCCATTCCGCTGCTGTGCGGCGCGGCGGGGGCCTGGACCGGGGGCGTCGCGGGTGACGCGCTCTGGCGCCGGGGCCATGGCGTCAACGCCCGCAAATGGCCGGCCATGTTCGGCTTCGCGCTGTCCGCCATCGGCGTGGTGGCGGCGCTGTGGTGCAAGACCCCGCTCGCGATGGCGGTGGTGCTGGGCGTGGCGATGTACGGTTCCGACATGACGTTGCCGACGTCCTGGGCCTTGTGCATCGATGTTTCCACGACGCATTCCGGCGCCATGGGCGGGGCGATGAACATGGCGGGCAATCTCGGCTCCTTCGTCACCAGCCTGGCGTGGCCGGTGTTGCTGGCGGCGACGGGTTCGACCACGCCTTTCTTCATCGCCGCGGCGACATTCAATCTGCTGGGCATGTTGCTCTGGAATGCGGTGCGCGGAGGCGCGAAAGCGACGGGCCGCACCGGCTGAAGGGGTTTGTGCCGTGCCGCATTCGGCGCTCAAATCGGTCCACCGGACCGATTTGCCCGCTTTGCGGGTCGCGCCTTCCCGGCTAGCCTTTCTGGCCAAGCGGAGGCTCACCCATGTCCATCAAGATCCGTCACGTCCTGCCCGTTCTTGCCCTGTCGGCTTTTGGCGGTCTGACCATCCCCGGCGCGGTCGGTGCCGCCCCCGCCTCGATCTTCGCCGCTCCCAGCCCGCTGCCCTATCAGGCGCCGCAGTTCGACCGGATCAAGGACAGCGACTATGCCCCCGCCATTGTCGAAGGCATGAAGCAGCAGCGCGCCGAGATCGACGCCATCGCCAGTGCCAAGGATGCCCCGACCTTCGCCAACACCATTGCGGCGATGGAGAAATCGGGCCGCATGCTGGACCGCGCCACCAGCACCTTCTTCAACGTGCAGAGCGCCAACACCAATGACACGCTGGACAAGGTCCAGACCGAGGTGGCGCCCAAGCTGGCGGCGCATTCCGACGCCATCTTCCTGGACGCCAGGCTCTTTGCCCGCGTCAAGACGCTGTACGACAACCGCGCCAGCCTGAAGCTCGATCCCGAAGCGCTGCAGGTGCTGACGCTTTATTATCGCCAATTCGTCCATGCCGGCGCCAACCTCTCCGCGAAAGATCAGTCGCGGCTGAAGGAGATCAACAAGCAGGATGCCTCGCTGCAGACGCAGTTCCAGCAGAAGCTGGTAGCGGGCGCCAAGGCGGGGGCCCTGGTGGTGGACGACAAGGCCCAGCTTGCCGGGCTATCGGACGCCGAAATCGCCAATGCCGCCGAAGCCGCCAAGGCGCGCGGCCTCAAGGGCAAGTGGGTGCTGCCCTTGCAGAACACGACCCAGCAACCGGCGCTGACCGACTTGGGCGATCGCGCCACCCGCGAAAAGCTTTTCAACCTCGGCTGGACCCGCACCGAGAAGGGCGACAAGAACGACACCCGCGCCATCATCGCGCAGCAGGCGGTGATCCGCGCCGAGAAGGCGAAGCTGCTGGGCTATCCCAACTATGCCGCCTATGTCCTCTATGACCAGATGGCGCAGACGCCCGCCGCGGTGGACCGCTTTCTCAAGCAGTTGACGCCGGCCACCCGCGCCAAGGCGGCGGACGAGGCCAAGCTGATCCAGGCCGCCATCGACAAGGACGCATCCTTGCAGAAGACGGGACGCTTCGACCTCAAGCCCTGGGACTGGCAGCGCTATGCCGAGCGCGTGCGCAAGGAGAAATACGATCTCGATGACGCGGCGCTGAAGCCCTATTTCGAACTGCATGCCGTGCTGGAGAAGGGCGTCTTCTACGCCGCCACCCAGCTTTACGGCATCACTTTCAAGCGCCGCACCGACTTGCCGGTCTATCAGCCCGACGTCATGGTCTATGAGGTCTTCGACAAGGACGGCACGGCCCTGGGCCTGATGTATTTCGACTATTTCAAGCGCGACAACAAATCCGGCGGCGCCTGGATGAACAATTTCGTCGGCCAGTCGAAATTGCTCGGCACCAAACCAGTAATCTACAATGTCGCCAACTTCACCAAGCCGGCGCCCGGCCAGCCGGCGCTGTTGTCCTTCGACGATGTCACCACCATGTTCCACGAATTCGGCCATGCTCTGCACGGCCTGTTCGCCAGCCAGACCTATCCGCTGGTGTCCGGCACCAACACGGCGCGCGACTGGGTGGAATTCCCCTCCCAGTTCAACGAGCATTGGGCGCTCTATCCCGATGTGCTGAAGCATTACGCGATCAACCAGAAGGGGCAGGTGATTCCCCAGGCGCTGGTGGACAAGATCAAGAAATCGCAGACCTGGGGCCAGGGCTATGCGCTGGGCGAATTGCTTGCGGCCTCGCAGCTGGACATGCAGTGGCACACCCTGGCGCCGGGCGCGCACTTGCAGATGAAGGGGCCGGATGTCGACGCCTTTGAAGTGAAGGCGCTGCACGACACCGGTACGGATTTTCCCAACGTGCCGCCGCGCTACCGCTCCAGCTATTTCCTGCACATCTGGGCCAATGGCTATGCGTCCGGCTATTACGCCTATCAATGGACGGTGATGCTGGATGACGATGCCTATGCCTGGTTCACCAGACATGGCGGCCTGACGCGGGCCAATGGCCAGCGCTTCCGCGACCTGATCCTGTCAAAAGGCCATACGCTGGATTACGGCCCGATGTTCCGCGCCTTTTACGGCAAGGACCCCGATATCGGCCCGATGCTGGAGCATCGCGGGTTGAAGCCCGTCAGCGCAGCACAAAAGTGATGGGGCCGATGACGCCGTTCAGCGTCTCGCCCTTCATCTGTTCGGGCATGGGCGGCAGCTTGCCGGCGCGCTGGATCATCGCCAGTGCCTCGCGGTCCAGCGCCGGGCGGCCCGAGCTTTTGGCGATCTCCGAAAAGGTCACGGTGCCGTCGCGGTTCATCACGAAATGGACGAAGACTTCGCCTTCGATATGGGCGGCGCGGGCGGCGGATGGGTATTGCTTGAAGCGCTCCAGCGTGGCGAGCAGGCTGGCGTAATAGCTGGCCTGGCCGTTCCAGCTCGGCGCTTCCACCGGTGCCGGCGCAGCGGGGACGGGCGGCGCTGCCGCGGGCAGGGGCGGTGTGGCCGTGATGGCGTTGGGCGGAGGCAGGGCCGCGATCTCGATCATCGGCGGTGGCACCGTCAGTTGCGCCGGGGCTGCGAATTTCGGCGCCACCGGCTTTTCCTCCGGTTTCTTCTGGTCCTGCATGATGTCGATGGTGATCGGCTTTTCCACCTTCGGTATGTGCGTCACCTGGATGCCGTAAATCAGCGCCGCCACAACAACAATGTGCGCGGCGATGGCGATGGCGATGCTGGCGGCGCGTTCGCGCACGGGCCGGCGAATGCGCCTGGGCCGCAAATGCGGCAGGCCCGGATTGGGCGCGAAAGCGGCGGCGGGCAGCGACAAGGTCATTCGGCGGGCTCCAAGGCAAGTGGGGCGCTCATGGCCATGCGGTTCCGGCGCTTCTTCAGCCACATCGCCACGCCGGTGAAGACGAAGATGGCGGGCAGGAGGCCGGAGAGGAAAACCAGGAAGCGCCACACCGGGCCCAGCAGGCCCTGATGCAGCGGCCGCTGCCAGGCCATGAAATTGGCGGAGGGATCGCGCACTTCCAGCACCTGGGCCCGCAGCGGATCGACAGTGGCGGTGGCGCCCACCGCGCCATGGCTGAAAAAGCTGACGCTGATGGGTTGCCCCTGTTCGATCGCGCGGCGTTGCGGCACCATCACGCTGCGCAGGGTCATGCCGGGCACTTTCGCCTGCACCAGCGCCAGCGCCGCATCGGCGCCGATGGGCTCGGCCCCGGCCAATGCGTCGACGACGGGCGTGGGATGTGCATTGGCGCCGACATTGGGCATGCCCATCAGCTGCGGCCAGGCCAGCGCCATGCCGGAGAAACTGACGGCGATGAAGACGGCATACATCCAGATACCCAGCATGCCGTGCAGTTCGCGGTGGAAGCGCAGGCCCCTGGCGGTGCGGCGCACGATGAAAGCATTCTTCCACTGGCCGGCCCTGGGCCACCACAGCACCAGGCCGCTGAGGCCCAGGATCACCATGGCCAGGCCCAGCCAGCCGACAAAGCGGCGGCCCGGCTGCGCCATCAGGAAATTGCCATGCAACTGGTGCGCAAAGGTCAGGATTGGCGGCAGCGTCGCGGGGGCATTGCCCAATATCGCGCCGGAAACCGGATCGACGGTGATCTGGACCGGCGGCGGCGCGCCGGGCGCACGGCGTCCGGCAGCGCCGATGCGCACCCGCGCGGGTTCACCCGCCCGGCTGGCCGGCGTCACGGTGGCGGGACCGCGCGCGGGGGTCGAAGCGCGGGCCGCCGCGATGATCCGGTCCAGCGACAGGGGCGTGCCTTGCGCGGCGGCTCGGGGCATCGGCGCCAGCAAGTCGAGGATCACATCATCATAGACCAGCACGCTGCCCGACAGGCCCAACGCCACCAGCAACAGGCCAAGGCCCAGCCCGATCCACAGGTGGAGCAGAAAGAGAATCCTGCGAAGGGCGCGCATCGGACAACTCCGTCAGACGTCCGCCCAGCGGCGGACAAGGTTGTGGTAAAGACCGGTCAGCCGCACGACCTCGTCGGTGTCGCCGTGGCGCCGGCGCAGCGACTGGATGGCGGTGTCGAGGTCGAACAAATGGCGGCGGGCTTCGTCCTCGCGCACCATGCTCTGGATCCAGAAAAAGCTGGCCCAGCGGCTGCCCCGCGTCACTTCGGTGACATGGTGGCGGCTGGATGCCGGATAGAGAATCATGTCGCCGGCCGCCAGCTTGATGCGCTGGGCTCCGAACGTGTCTTCGATCACCAGCTCGCCGCCGTCATAGTCGGCGGGGTCGCTGAGAAACAGCGTGGCGGAAAGATCGGTGCGCACACGAAGGGGCGCTCCGGAGCCTTTGACGAAACGGATGGCGTTGTCGATATGGGTGCCGAAACCCATGCCGGGGTCGTAACGGTTGAAGAGCGGCGGAAAGACGCGCAGCGGCAGAGCGGCGGAAGTGAAGAGTTCGTTGCGGCCCAGGGCGGTGAGAATGATCTCGCCCATGACGCGGTGGGCCGGGGTGTTCTCCGGCACCTGCAGGTTATTCTTGGCCTGGGCGGATTGTGCCCCGGCGGTGATGCGGCCATCCGCCCAATCGGCCGCGCCCAGGCGGTCGCGCATTTGCGCGACTTCCCCCGGCGTCAGCAGATTGGGCACCTGGACCAGCATGGCTACAGCTTGTATCCGAGCGAGAAAGTGAAGGTGCGCCCCGCCGCCGGCGTGGCGCGGTTGCCGAATGACTGGGAGTAGTTCAGCCGGTCGGCGATGTTGTTGACGTTGAGCTGCAGGCGCAGATTCTTGTCGATCTCATAGGCCGCCACGGCATCGAACGCGACGGTCTGCGGAATCTCCACGATGCGGCCCAACGGATAGGTCGCCGCGGCCGGCGCCGTGTAGGCGTTGAAAAGGTGGGACTGGTAGAGGAAGCCGCCGCCGAACGACAGGCCATGCAGCAGGTCGTGGGCATTATAGTCGGCCCACAGCGAGGCGGCGTTTTTGGGCACAAAGGTGATCTGCTTGCCGACTGTGGCGGGATTGGCGGTGCATTTGATCGGCGCCGTCGTGGTGCAGACACTGTTGTCGGCGGTGATGATGGGGTTGAGATAGGTATAGGCGGCCGTGAGGCTGAGATGCGCGATGACTTCGCCCGTCGCGGAGGCGGAGAAGCCCTCCACCCGCTGCTTCTGGCTGGATTGCAGCTGGATGTCGCCGGTGGCCGGATCGGTCTGCAGCGCGTTGGACTTGGTTTCCTGGAACACCGCGGCGGTGAGGCCGACGCCGTTCCAATTGACCTTGGCGCCGGCTTCGATGGTCTCGCTCTTGTCGGGCTTGAGCGCGGAGGACGCGGCTGAGGAGATCGGCGTGGGCGAACCCACCACCGAGGTGCCGATCGGCGTCGCCGCCTTGCCCCAGAAGACATAATAGGTCTGGTTCCGGTCGGGTTCGTAAACCAGGCTGGCGCGGGGATCGAGCAGGAAAGACGGCGACTTGAGCGTCGTCACCGGATAGGGATTGGCCGCGGTGCCCACCATGGTCGTGCGATAGTTGGCGCGATACTGATCGATGCGCAGGCCCGCAATCAGCGAAGCCGAATCGGTGAACCAGAAACGGTCGGTGGCGAAGGCGCCCAGGTCGGTGGCTTCGCCGCTGGCGTAGAGCACGCTGGTGGCGGTGTCGCTGCCCAGGTTGGCGGGCGTGGGCAGGATCGGCGCGTAGCCGGCGATGGGCTGGTGCGTGGGATTGTAAAGCGACCAGCCGATATTGGCGCGAGAAGCGCTGTGATCGTTCAGAGGGTAGAGCGCCGGGTTCGGGCCCGGCGGCAGGCTATAGGCATAGATGGTGCGGTCGGAACGCTGGAAGGAAACGTCAAAGCCGACGATCGCCACATTGTGGAAGCCGCCGATATGCAAATCGGCATTGGCGCTGCCGATATCCTGCACGCCCCAGGCCGCCTGGTGATAGGGGCCGCTGCCGCCGGTGCGCGCCAGGGCCTGGGTGGGATTGAACGAACCCGCCGCTGCGCCGGGCTGGCTGATGCCGAACAGGCGCAGGTTGCAGTAATTGGTGGCGATGGTGTTGTCGCAGGCGTCCACCGAGGAATAACGGAAGTCGCGGGAATAGACTGCCGCGCGCGTGTCGTTCGCCAGCGTCAGCCAGTCGGTGGCGACATGGGTCAGCCTAGTGGTGAACAGGTCGGCGGTGTTTTTGTCATGGTCCGCTTCCAGGCCCATGTAATTGCTGCGCGGCACGCCGAACTCGCTGGCGGGCTTGGCATAGAGGGCGTTGGGCGCAGAGGCCACCACGATGCCGTAGTCCGGACGGCCCGCGGTCTGCTGGTGACTCAGGCTGGCGGTGAAGCTGGTGTCGGTGCCCAGGCCGAACGCGATGGTGGGCGCGATGCCGAAACGGGTGGAATGGGTAAGGTCGCGATCCACCACGCCGGTGTCGGTGTACATCAGGTTGAGGCGCACCGCGCTGGTGTCGGAAAGCTGGTAGTTGAAGTCGGCCGTGGCGCGATAATGGCTGCCATTGCCGATTTCGGTGTTGACGCCATAGGCGTCGCCGAGATGGGCGGTCTTGGAGATGGTGTTGATGGCGCCGCCCCCGGTGCCGCGGCCGAACATCAGGCCGGACGGGCCGGTCAGAACCTGCACCTGCTCATAGTTGAAGCTGTCGCGGGTATAGGCGGCGAAGTCGCGCAGGCCATCGACATAGACATCGTCCTTGGCGTCGAAGCCGTTGATCTTGAACTGGTCGCCGGCCAGGGTGCCGCCTTCACCAATCGCAATGGTAATGCCGGGCACGTTGCGCAGTGCATCCCCCAGGGTGGTGGTGGCCTGCTGCTGCATGGTTTGCGTGGTGATGACGGTGACGGTCTGGGGCGTGTCCTGCACGCTGACCGAGGGCGAGGCGTTGATATGGATATCGGTGCCCAGGCTGTTCTTGATGCCGGTGTCGCCGACATTGACCGGGCCGAGCTGGACCGGAGCGGAAGTCCCGGCGGATGACTCTTGCGCCATGGCGGCGCCGGTGAGCGCCAGCAGGCTGGCGCCGGCAAGAAGTATCGAAGTCCGCGAAAGCATGAAAACCCCTTTGTTGAAGTCAGCTGGTCCTGGCTGGCTTCCTGCTGCAGAGGGCAGAGGGGCTGGCTTGGCTATGAACGGATCGCCGGGCCTTACTTGGTAAGGATCAGCTTGCCGTTGCTGGTGAGGCGGAGCCGGTATTCTTCCCGCGCGTGCAGCAGAACCGCCTCGCGCGCGCCGCCCAGAAGCTCTTTCACTTCGATGCGGCGAACCGGGAGGGGCTGCGGCTTGATGGGCGTTTTCCTCGCCTCATCCATGGTCCGCAGCTCCCCTTCCTCATTTGCAGGCGCAACCTAGGGCAATCGCGGTTCTAGTTGCAAGTGATTTGCAAAATCATTATCAATATACTGGAATTGCTGGCTTCCCGCCTATCACCGGGCCGGAATGCGAAGTTTGGCGCCTG
>Ga0316218_1000735_pt1 | contig 41811 bp, 34 predicted proteins | sample TBH18003metaG_FD_203634 | JGI IMG/M metagenome (GOLD analysis project Ga0316218, IMG submission 203634) | Freshwater microbial communities from Trout Bog Lake, Wisconsin, USA - TBH18003 | ecosystem: Environmental > Aquatic > Freshwater > Lake > Hypolimnion/Profundal zone | place: USA: Wisconsin... | reverse complement strand
TACATTAAACCTTGTTCCCTTTTTTATTCTCGACAAAGAATGGAAGGGAACCGTAAAAAGCGGAAAATTGGGCGATTTGGCACCCACCATTTTATCCGTAATGGGCTTACCCATCCCTAAAGAAATGACAGGAAATGTGTTAATATAAATATATATCTGATAGATGTGGTATCCTGATCGCCAGAATCTTGACATTTTTGAAGTAGTCTTGTTTACAGATAAGTATATTGTCTCGCAGGTAAAAAAATTTTTTACTAACCCAAACCATACAGCATGAAAGCGCTGAAAAGAATATTGATTGGATTATTACTGGTATTTATTGTACTTCAGGCTTTCAGACCTGCAAAAAATCAATCGGGAGATATTTCAAAAGATATCTCAACAAATTTTGTGGTCCCTGAAAATGTAAAAGTGATTTTAGCGAAAGCCTGTAATGATTGTCACAGCAATACTACCCGCTACCCCTGGTATGCAGAAATACAACCTGTAAGCTGGTGGTTGGGTAATCATATCAAAGATGGAAAAAGGCATTTGAACTTCAATGAATTTAGTGGGTATCGTATTGCCAGACAATATAAAAAACTGGAAGAATGTATAGAACAGGTAAAAGAAGGAGATATGCCATTACCTTCTTATACCATTATACATAAAAATGCGATCCTGACCGAGGCAGAAAAACAAACTTTGTATAATTGGTGTGAAGTGCTAAGAGACAGTATTAAAGCAGATTACCCGGCTGACAGTCTGGTAATCAAGAAGAAATAGAATTGAATAGCCAAAGAAAACAGTTATCCGCTTAGGCTATTTTTTTATCGATTACTTTGCATTATGGAGATCAAATCAGCCAAATACCTTATTTCCTCAGCTTTGGTTATTCAATGCCCTAAACCGGATCGTCCGGAATATGCATTTATTGGCAGGAGTAATGTAGGTAAATCTTCCCTGATCAATATGGTCACCAAACAGAAAAGTCTGGCCAAGACTTCTGCCACGCCAGGCAAAACACAACTGATCAATCATTTTGAAATAGAAAGCTCCTCTTCTGATAAAGGCCCCAAACAAAAATGGTTCCTGGTTGATTTACCGGGTTATGGTTATGCCAAAAGATCTATCACCGACAGAAAACGTTGGGAAGAAATGATTAATGGATACCTGCGTAAAAGGGAGAATCTGGTACAGGTATTTGTTTTAATCGATGCCAGGCACTCACCTCAAAAAAATGATATAGAATTTGTAAGTCAGCTTGACCATTGGAAAGTAAATTTTAGTCTGGTGTTTACAAAAGCAGACAAAGAGAAACCGGCGGTTGTTGAAAGAAATGTAAAATCCTTTTTAGATAAACTCCGCGAAACCTGGCAATTTCTGCCTCGCCATTTCGTTACCAGTGCAGAAAAACACCTGGGAAGAGAAGAAATATTAAAGTTCATTGATGATTGCAATAAAGAAATCATTGCATCTAAATCATAATACATAGGAACTGAAGGGAATTGAAAACCTATAGAGATATTTTCACTGGTCATCCGTAGACAACCTGAATATAGTATGATAGTGTCAAATTAGTTCACTGCTTTATCTGCACAACAACTGCTGGCAAAAGCCTCCGGCTTGGCTTTAAAGGCAAAGCCCATTCCCAGTATATATCCCATCGCCTCACGCAAAGCATCATTACTTTTGAACTGGGGATTTGTATTGATGTCGGCATGCACTTCCATTTCAACATGGTGTTCAATGAAAATATTGCATAGCTCATAAGCAATTTCAATACTCTTGGCTACTTCAACCAGCATACGTTCCTTGATATGGAATTTTTGCTTAGTCTTTTCATTGTGGATATACATGAACCCGCCGCTATGCTCACGAAGAAAAACAATAACCGTAGCAAACTCAGTGTCCTCGCCTTTTACCTGGCTATCGGTACCGATACATACTTTGAGTTTAATACCATTGGCTGTTTCTCTTTTAATGGCCTCTTCTACCGCATCCTTAATAGGAAGACTGATGCTTTCGCCGTTAAATTTTCTCCAACGCATAAGATGAATGTTTTTGTAATTTACCGATTAAATACAAGCAGGTTCTCATTTTGGAATGATCTTATTATTAACAGAAGTGGAAAACCTGTATTCCCCCAGCCTCTGTTTTCGGCTTGTATCCAGATAGAATTCAGGGGTTTCAGTCACTCATTTCCTAAAAATCAGGATTGGTGAATGAAAAAGCAGGAGAGAGTATATATTTGAAGAATGAAAGTGAGTGGATTTACCTTCATTAAGAATGCCATAAAGTTTGAATATCCTATAGTGGAAGCAATTCGTTCCATTCTACCCTTATGTGATGAAGTAGTGGTGGCTGTTGGAGATTCTGAAGATGGAACCCGGGAATTAGTGGCAGCAATTCATCCGGATAAAGTCAGAATCATTGATACTATCTGGAACCCTGATCTTAAGGAAGGCGGGGCTGTTCTCGCAGATGAAACCAATAAAGCTTTTCGTGCAATTAGCGGGGAGCCGGACTGGTGCATTTATATTCAAGGTGATGAAGTATTGGATGAAAAATACCATGCTACCGTTAAACAATCTATGGAGCAATGGAAGAACCACCAGGAAGTGGATGGACTCTTGTTCAAATACAAACACTTTTATGGCTCTTTTGATTATGTAGGAGTTTCCGCAAGATGGTACCGGAATGAGATACGTGTTATTAGGCACAATCCTTCAATCTACTCATACAGGGATGCCCAGGGATTCAGAAAAGAGAACAATCAAAAGCTTCGTGTAAAAGCGATGGATGCTTATATTTATCATTATGGTTGGGTTCGTCCACCGAAAATCATGATGGATAAAAACAGGAATTTTGGCAATTATTGGGGAGGGGGTAAAATGACAGAAGATTTTATAAAAAAATTTTCAGGCGAATTTGATTATTCACAGGTAGATGCTTTGGAAAAATTTACAGAACCGCATCCGGCTGTTATGCTTGACAGGATTCAAAGAATGAACTGGGCATTTGATTATGATCTTTCTTATAATAAATTTACCTGGAAAGACCATTTCAAAAATTTCATGGAAAAATGGACCGGCGTGCGCCCATTTGACTATAAAAATTATACCCTGCTCAGATAAATTTTCAGCAAATAAAATAAGGATTAGTATTTTAACAGGCGATTTATTCGGAAACAGCTGACAGTAGCCTATTGGAAACTTTGTCAGTTTATGTTAATTAGTACGAAAATTGCCAGAAACACCCTTTTAACAATTACCTAAGATGAAACTACTTTTACAATACCTCAAACCTTATAAATGGCTGGTGATGCTGGCATTATTGCTGGCTGCCATTAACCAGTCATTTTCTATGCTGGATCCCTATTTTTTTGGCAGGCTACTGGATCAATATGCGATTCATCCCCATAACACCGGATATTTTGGTGTCGATAAAAAATTTATTGTTACCGGACAGCGCTCACAATCTGAGTATTTCTGGGGTGTAATGGGCATGTTGGGTATTTTGATAAGTGTAGCCATGGTTTCCCGGATTGCGAAAGCATTCCAGGATTATTTTAGTAATGTAGTTGTCCAGAAATTTGGCGCTAAAATTTTTACTGATGGCTTAAAACATTCCATGGAATTACCTTACCAGGAATTTGAAGACCAGAGAAGTGGAGAAACTTTGTCTATCCTTACCAAGGTTAGAACGGATACAGAAAAATTTATTATCTCGTTTATCAATGTATTATTCAGTATTCTGGTAGGCATTGTTTTTATATCCGTGTATTCATTCCGCTTGCATTGGGCCATTATGCCGATATACACGGTAGGGATAATTTTTTTATCACTCCTTACCAGCGTTCTCAGTCGGAAGATTAAAGTAATTCAAAAAAATATCGTCAAAGAGACAACGACCCTTGCCGGTAGTACTACTGAAAGTTTACGGAATATTGAATTGGTGAAAAGCCTTGGACTTACCGATCAGGAGATCAATCGTTTAAATAAAAACACCTACAAGATATTAGGATTAGAACTCAGGAAAGTGAAAAGTATCCGTTCGCTAAGTTTTATACAAGGCACATTTGTGAATTTTTTGCGACAGGTAATTATGTTTACCCTATTATGGCTGGTGTTTGGTGGTAAATTAACAGCAGGAGAGGTAATGACCCTTACTTTCTATTCCTTCTTTATTTTTGGGCCGCTTCAGGAAATCGGAAACATCATCTTATCCTATAGAGAAGCGGAAGCATCACTCAATAATTTTCACGCCTTGATGGAAAAACCATCAGAGCCTCGTCCCCACTACCCCAGACATGTTGGAGATATTGAGTTATTGTCTTTTGAAAATATCTCTTTTAAACACCAAACAGCGCAATACAATGCTCTAGAAAACATCAACTTCACTGTTTCTAAAGGAGAGACCATTGCATTTGTTGGTCCGAGTGGTGCCGGAAAAAGTACATTGATGAAACTATTGGTTGGCTTATATCATTCACAGGAAGGGAATATTCTATATAATAATATCAATAGTAACGACATTGTATTTGATGAATTGCGGAGCCAGATCGGATTTGTAACACAGGATACACAACTTTTTGCGGGTACCATTCGTGAGAACCTATTATTTGTATACCCGGATGCTACAGAAAAAGATCTATTCAATGCATTACATAAAGCCAGTTGCGATACGCTCTTATCAAGAGCAGAAAAAGGTATTGATACTATGATTGGTGAAGGCGGATTAAAACTGAGTGGCGGAGAAAAGCAAAGATTGTCCATTGCAAGAGCACTGATCAGAAATCCTCATTTACTCATATTTGACGAAGCCACTTCAGCACTGGATAGTATTACGGAAGAAGAGATTACCAATACCATCAAAAATATTTCCAGTCAGAAACAACAGATCACTGTTATGATTGCACACCGACTCAGTACCATCATGCACGCAGACAGAATCTATGTACTTGAAAAAGGCCAGGTAGTAGAAACCGGCAACCATCATGAACTGCTGGTAGAAAAAGGATTGTATTATGCCATGTGGAGGCAACAAATTGGAGAAAGAAAGATGATGTCGGCAGTATTAAACTAGGACTAGTCTTTCTCAAACTTTCTTTTAAAATATTCTATGACTGAAGGGTCTTCCAACCCTTCCATATCACTTAATTCTAACTCAAGTGCTTTTGTACTAAGTTGTATTTCAAGAAGAGATAAAGCCAATGAAGCCGAGAACGAGATTAGGCTAAATGCAAAAACAATATTTGCCGCTAAAGTGTATTGCTGATATATAAAAAACATACATAGGATACAGCTTAAAAAAGTAATCACCCCCAGTGCCTGCATATTCTTGATCAGTTTTAACCGATACCGAAGGTTTTTAATCTGACCGTGAATGATATGTTTTTGCTCATGATTCTGGTATTTATCATGTAAGCTTCGAACACGGCTAGACAAAGCCAGAAATCGATTGGTATAGGCAAGCATCACCAGGCTGATAGCCGGAAACAACAAGGCGGGAGTATTAATTGAAATATCCATATAGCAATTTACAAAAGAAGCTGATAACAGCATCTATATTAGCTATTATCCACTTGTGAAATACAATTTTGTTTTTTTGCAATATTGTTGCAAATTTAATTTTCGGTGAGTACTTCCTATTTCTATTCGATTTTCTTTCCAATTGTTGAAGGGTTTTTATTAATATCGATAATCGTTAAAAACTGTAACCATGAGAAAACTAGTATTCCTTATTTTATTTTGCCCAATTCTGTGTTTTTCCCAAACCTATGATGCAGGTTGGCTGGCAGCGAATTACATCAAGAAAGAATTATATATACCGATGCGCGATGGAGTAAAGCTGTTCACTTCCCTCTATATCCCCAAAGACAAAACAGAAAAACACCCTTTTCTCTTAACACGCACTCCCTATTCCTGTGCACCGTATGGAGAAACCAATTTTAAGAATTTTGCTGCAAGAGGTCACTATAAAGAATACCTCAAAGAAGGGTATATCATGATTTCGCAGGATGTAAGGGGCAGGTGGATGAGCGAGGGCAATTTTGTAGATGTTCGTCCCTATATAAAAGATAAAAAAGGATCAGAAACCGATGAAGCCAGTGATACATATGATACCATCGACTGGCTGGTAAAAAATATTGAGAACAATAACGGCAATGTGGGTGTATTCGGTATTTCTTACCCTGGGTTTTATTCTACCATGGCCGCATTATCCAATCATCCTGCATTAAAAGCAGTGAGTCCGCAGGCACCGGTAACCGATTGGTTTATTGGAGATGATTTTCACCATAACGGTGCTTTTATGGTGATGGATGCATTTCCTTTTTACAGCGGATTTGGTAAACCAAGGCCTGCACCAACTACCATTGGACCCAAAGGATTTACTTTTCCCACGCATGATACTTATGAATTTTATCTAAGAACCGCCACACTGCCCAATCTTGCCAAACAGATGGGTGATAGTGTTGCATTCTGGAAAGACCTGTACGAACATCCCAATTATGACTCCTGGTGGCAGGCAAGAAACCCCAGAAATTTTGTAGACAATATTTCTCCAGATATTGCTACCCTGCTGGTGGGTGGTTTATTTGATGCAGAAGATTGTTTTGGCGCCTGGAATGTTTACAAATCAATAGAAGCCAAAGCAAAAAATAATAATAAACTGGTAATGGGTCCATGGTACCATGGTCAGTGGGCCAGTGGAGACGGAACCCATTTGGGAAATGTTCAATTTGAAAGTAATACGAGTGAATGGTATGGTCAAAATATTGAAGTGCCGTTTTTCAACTATTACCTGAAAGGGAAAGGATCAGTTGATAAGATCAGCGAAGCAAATATCTTTTTTACAGGTGAAAATAAATGGCACCAATTACCCAAATGGCCGGCAGATAATATGCAACCCACTAATATTTTCCTGCAGAAAAATGGAGCGCTCTCTTTTGACCCGGTTACAGAGAAGTCGGCTTCTTATGCGGAATATGTAAGTGATCCAGCCAAACCTGTTCCTTATACTGAAGCGGTTCCTACCGGAAGAACGCGGGAATATATGACAGATGACCAGCGGTTTGCCGCCAGAAGAACGGATGTGCTGGTATTTCAAACAGGTATATTAACCGAGGATCTTACACTCGGTGGACCATTGGTAGCAGATCTGAAAGTAAGTATCTCTACAACAGATGCAGATTTTGTAGTAAAACTAATCGATGTGTTTCCAGATGATTTTCAATATACGCCAGCCAATACATACGTAATGAATAATTACCAGATGCTGGTTCGTGCCGAAGTAATGCGTGGTAAATTCCGCAACAGTTTTGAAAATCCTGAGCCCTTTGTACCCGGCAAACCTACCCAGGTAAAATATACATTACCGGATGTGGCACATACTTTTAAAAAGGGACATAGGGTAATGGTTCAGATTCAAAGCAGTTGGTTTCCTTTGGTTGACAGGAACCCACAAAAATTTACCAATATCTATCAAGCCAGTGAATCAGATTTCCAAAAAGCAACGATTAAAGTGTTTTATAATGAATCGAAGCTGGTATTACCTGTGCTAAAATAAACAACTCGCACATTATTCAATCATACAAAAGCCGCTGGGAAAAACAGCGGCTTTTGTATGCTTTCAATTTCTTAACAAGCTGCTATCAGGATGCTTTAATGAGAGAGGCATTGATGGGAAAGCTGATTTTAAAACTGATATTTCTTCCCATATTATAAATACCATTATGTCCTGTAAAGTTGCCGGGATATTCTTCAAAATATTTTAATCGGTTGAGATGATCCTGATAAGCCACATTAAACAGGTTATTACCCATGATATATACATTCATGAAAATAGCTCCCTTTCGGTTGGTTATGCCACCACCTACTCCTGCATTAAACAGCGTATAGCCTGGTGTTGCAGTCTCGGTACCATAAGCAGAAAAAATCCGGTTTTGGGTTGCATAATATTCAACCTGTATTTTGGCAAAAGCATGTTTAATGCCTGCAGATTTCCAATCAACATCCAATCTTAATTCAGAAGTTCCATGCGCCGGAGGAATGAGTGGCAGGTATTTTTCAGAGTCAGATACTTTCACATTACTATTTCCTTTATTATCTGCATAAAGTAAAGAAAAGCTGTTTTCAAAATGCAAAATTTTCAACGGGTGCAGGTCAATATTAAATTCTGCCCCATATAAATTGGCCCTGCTTGCCTGAAATTTGAAAGTCTGGTTGCCGGGAACTATCACAGAATCCTTGCCATCTACGCCAACCAGTTTTTGGTTATAAATATAGTTGCTGATGAAATTGTTGAAAAGATTCAACTGAAATACCGCATACTTGGAAGAGTAAACAAATCCAAGATCTTCCTGCAAACTGAATTCCGGTTTGAAATTATCATTTCCGATTTGATAAATATTTGTTCCGGGGTGAACACCATTAGCAGATATTTCAGAAATATTAGGTGACCGGAACCCTCGTGCAATATTCGCTTTTATTGAAAAAGCATCTGAAAAATTATAGGTTCCTCCCAAACTACCCGAGATTCCAGAAAATGTTTTGCTATAATCTGAAAAAGGATTTTTTGCCCCGGGTGTGAATCCACTCACCGGCATATCAAAACCGGTAACCGGATTGGCAATGGTATATAATGCGTCATTATTAAAAGACCGTATATCATACCGTAATCCACCCGATATATCCAACTTTCCGACACTTTTCTTTACCAGCACAAATCCACCAACATCAAATTGTTTATAGGATGGGATAATGAATTCTGTTCCATTGGTTACGGTATTGGTCTGGTACATTCCATTCAATCCCACACTCACATTCAGGTTATTATTCTCTGGTAAATGATATTTAATATCATATGTATAGGAATTCAGTTGCAGGTATAATCCTGGAATTGTATATAATACCGGGTGACTGAATTCTCTTCGTACACTTTCCTGAAATCCCAGGTTGAGATCTAATCTGCCACCACCCAGCATAATATTATTACTCAAAAATGCACGGTAGTGTTGCACTCTTTGGTGAAGTTTTTCTATGGTATAACTATTCAGATCAGCATCTGATACGATTTGCCGAACTGTATCTGCTTCGGAGATTTGTCGGGTGAAACGTCTGCTGGCACTATCCCTGCTACCATCGGGTATCTCCTGTTTATCGTCGTATACTACAAGGCTAAGATGCGAGTATCCCCATTTTCTATGTATACCAACGGAGGCATTCAGATCGGTTTCGTTAAAAGCTGTTCCAAAAACTCTTCCGTCATATTTATCCTGGTAATTAGTGGCCTGTTTATGCGAAACCCTGCCCATCCATTCTACTCCATTCTTTGTGGCTCCTAACATTGCTGTTCCGCCAAAGTATTTATTGTTGGTCTGGTAATCAGTTGTGATATTACCAATCATTTTCCCTTCAGGAGCAGGCTGAGCAGGAATCAGATTTACTACGCCTGCCAATGCATCAGAGCCATAAGTTAAACTGGCGGGTCCTTTAATAATCTCAATCCTGTCTACTGCATATTGGTCTACCTCAATCCCATGTTCATCTCCCCATTGTTGCCCTTCCTGTCTAACACCATCATATAAGGTAAGTATCCGGTTATTACCTAATCCGCGAATTACCGGCTTAGAAACATTCGGGCCGGTAGTTACGGCACGTACACCGGGTATCTTGGCAATACCATCAATCGCATTTGTACTCAGGTTAGTAACCAGGTAATCATGATTAACGGATACAATCGGTACCGGGTTTCGTTTGATCTGTGTTGCTTTCGAACTGCCGGTTACCACCACTTCATTGATCTCGGTAGCACTTTCTTCTAACTGAAAATTTTCTTTGGTTACTCCGTTCAATGAGATAGTTCTTGTAATACTTCTAAAACCTTCAAATTTAATTTCAACCAAAAAAGATCCTGATGGTAAATTTTTAAATTCATATTTCCCATCTGCATCAGTAGCCACACCCAATTTCAGATCGGGTATCAGCACACTGGCGCCAGATAATGGTTTTTTGGTATGTGCATCTGTTATGAATCCGCTTAATGAAGCTGTATTGTCAAAAAAGCATCGATCTCCTGCATGAGAAACCGAGCACAGAAAAAAGCAGAGAACCGGTAAAAAAAATACTGCCCTTGGGGTAAAAAATAATTTCATGAATATCTGATTAAATGGAATCATGATCTTACATCATTCCTTTATCATAAATAAATTTGGGTTGATTGTTGTATAAAAAATCAACAGGCAGGCGGACCACGAAGACAAAAACTGAAACAATCTGACGAGTATTGGCCGGAAACCTGTTTGGCCGTATACGCTGCAAATGTATAAGCAAAGGGAATATTGTATTGATATGTTTCTGCAACAAAAGGAGATTCAACGATCAGGTTATCACATTGGCAGTTAAACGCCGAAGTACTCAACTGCTCTCCCGGTAACTGTAGGTTAATTGCACCGACCTTCCCATCGGTATGGTTTGCCACAATATTGTGGAGAGTTCGCTTAGGTGTAATACCTATCGCAAAAATAACCAGTAAAAAACCGGCCAGAAAACTTCGTATGGTAGAAGATATTGCCAGAGGTATTTTGTTACAATGTTGCAAACATAGGGGATTTTGCTACAAGAACAGAACCGCTGAAAATATTTGGGTATTTTTTAAGGATGGTGGAATAGATGCAATGCTGCTGTCTCAAAACGCTGTTTTGAAAGATAAAATGGGTATATCTATCGAACTTTCATCATCGGCCTTACCTGCTGGGTGCTCAGGTTTTGTAAACGGACATAATATACGCCGGGAGGTAAAGAGCCCCCGTCAAATACCACCGTATACGTTCCTGCCACATTTTCCTGGTCAAAAGGGGTCGAGATCAGTTTTCCTGTAGTATCGAGTATCTGGACAAGTGTATGTCCGCCGTTTGTTTTGAAAGTGATAATGGTAGAAGTAGTGAAAGGATTGGGGTAATTACTTACCAGTTGCTCCCCTGAAAGATTTACCGGCTTTTTACAGGAAGTTGCATTCATAATCGGCAATAGCTGAAAATTCTTAAGCATTATCTGCTCCAGGTCCTGGTCATTCACACATAACCAATTTGCCAGTATGGTTGAATACACACTTCTGAAATCATATTGAAAAGGCAGATTATCATTCACGGTTGCACTGGCAGGAATAATTGGAGTATCGCCCAACACACCTCCCAATACGTTTTTTCCAAATACAAAAAGCGGCGCGGCAGAACCATGATCCGTGCCAATGCTACCATTACTTTTAATTCGCCTGCCAAATTCTGAAAATGTCATACCTACTACCCTGTCGTCGGCACCCAGAAATTTCAAATCATCCTGAAAAACTTTAATGGCATCACTTACATTCTTCAAAAGATTTGCATGGGTTCCGGTGGTAGCATCATTACTATTCACCTGTAATGAATGCGTATCAAAACTCCCATAATTCACCATATATACCCTGGTCTTTAATCCACCCTGGATTAACCGGGCAACAATTTTTAATTGATCGGCCAATGAGTTATTGGCTGGGTAACTCAGTTGTTGCGGAACTTTACCCGCAGCAGCTTTGATAACAGTTGCATATTGTTGTGTTTGTTGTGCCACTAACCTGATAAAACTCAATTCCTTTCCTGCCGGCGTATCGGGGGCAGGATCCTGAACACCATTCAGCAGATTATAAAAATTACTGGTGCTGCTAATACTCATACCCATATTGATGGCAGGTCCCTGCAATGTTAAAGAAGTTGATGATCCGATTTGTATAGCCAATGGATCAGTCATAGTACTATTGGGGTATCCATTCGGGAAATTGGGATATTCATAGTTCAGATACCTCCCCGCCCATCCACTATTGATTACTGTTTCACTATCACTGGCACTCATCCAGATATCCGTTGCCCTGAAATGCGAAAAACTGGGTTGCGGGTAACCCACAGATTGTACTACTTTCAAAAGTCCATCCGAATACATACTATGCAATCCACTCATGGCAGGATGAAGTCCAACTTTTCCATTTAATGCGAGTAGTTTATTTTCAGGAATATAAATATTCGATCGGGCATTTACATAACTGGAAAAATTCTCAATGGGGACAACCATATTCAACCCATCATTTCCCCCATTTAATTGTATGATCACAAATACATGATCTGTTTCTGTAACAGGTAATAACAATGATCGCATAATTGCCGAATCTGCACCCAATGCACGAAAAGAGAAACCTCCCACCAAGGAAGGAAGCATAACGCCTGCCGGAATTGCATTTCGTAAAAAATCTCTTCGTTTCATGTTTGTATTACTTAATTATGCCAACTGGTATTCAGCCAGATCCATCAGGTATTTGATCAGGTCCCGTAATCGGTTCTGAATGGTTGTGGTATTTGCTGTGTTTCCGGGATCTGTGATAAATGTATCCCAGGCATCTGTCCAGTAATAGTCTGTGGTTTGCCCACCCAATAAAATATCCTGTTTCAATTTTGCTTTTGATGTATCTGATATATCTATCATGAACATACTATTTACCAGGTCAGTGATCAATTGATTGGGGTCTGAAGGGTTTGATAAAATTTTCGCAAATTCCGGTCCATTCAACAGCATTTTTGTTCCGTTAAAAGTATACCCACTCACTACTAATGTATCTGTTAACTGGTTTCTTTTTGGAAGGGTATCACTGTTTATCCATATTTCATAAAACTGAGGAGCCTGGTAATACGATTTCCATCCACTTACATCAGGTGGGTCACCAATATTCTGTTGCATATTAGCTACCCAGCTTACCAGATAATTATACAGACCATAATTGGTGATATAATCCGTTGCAGGTGCAAATGCCATATTGAATTCTCTGCACATGCCTACTACCAGGTCTACCGGACTTTTTATCTGACATCCTCTGGCAAGTGCATCAAAAAAATGTTCACTTTTTAATAAAGTGCTTAATACTGGTTTTATCTCATAATTATTACTCCGAAAAATATCAGCCAAAGGAGAAATGATATTTGCTTCAACAGTACTATCAATATCATAATATACAAACCACCGATAAATACAACGACAGATATATTTTGCCACTTCCTGCGTTGCAAAAATCATATTCATCAGATCGTCCAGCTCCTGATCTCCCCCGGTAGCACCTGTTTTCCCGGTAATTACTGTATTGGAGTAGAAGGCTGAAAATTGTTTATTTGTCTTATCATGCCGACTCGGATCAAAAGACGAACTCAATGTTGTATAATTATTCTTCCATCCGGTAAGTACTCTTGCTACCGCTTTTACATCATCTTCGGTGTATTGAGAGTCAGGACCTTTGCCGCAACAAAACAATTCTTGTAATTCTCTTCCATAATTTTCATCCGGGGCACTAACGGTATTATACTGGCCATTCAGGTATACCAGCATACCCGGGTCAATGGTTACTGCCCTTGTTAAAGATTTAAAATTGCCTACTGCGTTAGTTCGCAATAATGTGTGGTGATTGTAAACAAATTGTGCATCAGAGATGGTATTGGTTTCCGTAGAAAAATGATCATGCCAGAAAAGAGTCATTTTTTCTCGGATACTTCTATCCTGGTTAATCATAACTCCCATCCACCATTTTTTGAAGGATGCAACCCGCAGGCTATTTACCGTTCCATCTGTGCTCGGGTCTGTAACCCAGGTAGTTCCGCTGGTAATATCAGTATCTGGTGTACTGGTACTGGTTGGGGTTGCATATTCCTTTACAGGAGGATCCGGTAAGGGAGCCGATGGGTTGATGATTTCATCCACAGAAGCCGGAAACCCCAGCGTTATAAAATAACTGATATCTGCCTGTGTGGCACCAAATAAAGTCCGTTTTAATAAATGGGTTACCTCGTTCACCGTCCAAACACCTGCATATTGCGCTAATCCTCCATTAGGCGGTATCGATTTGGGAGTTATAGACTCAGACAAAACAACATTATCGGCATTAGTCACAGTTTTGCCCGAAAAAAATGCTTTTTTGTCCATATTAATTGGATTTCGCCACAGTTCAAAGGATACACTATATCCCCTGACCGTTGCTTCACATTAACATTTTATTTAAATATTCGGCCCTCGTCCGGCTATACAGGGTTTATTTATTCCTTTTTACCGGGTTTCTGTCTTTTGGATGCAGCATTCAAAAGGGATAAATGTCTATATTTAGGGTAACCATTTTACCCTTCATGACGGAACAAGCCATTATTACAGGCTGTTTACACAACGATGCCTCAGCGCAGCGGGAATTGTACAATCGCTATAGCCCTAAAATGCTTAGTGTTTGTTACCGCTTTGCTCAGAGCCGCGAAGATGCGGAGGATATGTTGCAGGAAGGGTTTATCAAAGTTTTTACCCAAATACATACGTTTCAAAACAAAGGCGCTTTTGAAGGCTGGATCAGGCGGATCATTGTACATACCTGTATCAACTTTTTAAAGAAGTATAAGAAGTTTAACGAAAACGTTGATCTTTCTTATGCAAATTATCTACAGGTAAGGGAGGAAACCATTCCTTCCATTATGCAGGCCAAACAGATCATTGAATGTATCAGGTTATTACCCATTGGTTACCGAACCGTGTTAAACCTGTATGCATTGGAAGGATACAGTCATAAAGAAATTGGCGAAATGCTTGATATTGAAGAAAGCACCAGCCGTAGTCAATATACCCGTTCAAAAGCAATGCTTGAACTTATTTTGATAAGAAAAAAAATTATCGACAAACCAAGAGAAGAATTCAATTGGTTGGTTGCTTTAAAAAAACAGTAGTGCAGATGCCGGAATATGAAAAAAGAGATGTACCAGGACGACGAATTTGAGCAGTTTTTACAGAATGAAGTAAAACAGCACCGTATGTATCCTTCCGATCATATTTGGAATAATATACGTACGCAGATACATGGTTACCGGGCCTGGCCTGCTCTTACTTTTATTTCTTTATTTATTATTACTGCTTTAACTCTATCCACTTTATTAAATAACCATCCCGATTCACACCTGATTGCAGCTGAAAATATGGAAGGCAGCAAGCAGCCTGCAAATATTCAATCTGGTCAGACTGCAAAAGCTGTGAGTAGCACTGAAAAAAATACCAATTACTTTCAAAAAATTGCACCAGAGCAGATTACTGCAGAAACATTTGCTGATCTAAAACAGGATGATCTCCTGGCAGAAGAAACCAGCAATTATACGCCGGTTAGCAAAGATTTGATCAGTCAGGCGCATACCATTTCCAATACCGACAAACCTGTAGTCAAAACCAATACAAACCCGGTAAGCCTTACTGTACCAAAACCGATTAGTTTACAAGCCAATCCTTCTTTAATTAATACAGAGAATAGCATTCTTCTTGCAGAAACTGATATTGAATCCAATGGAATTGCCGGTGCTGATGGATTTGCTGATTTGAACACGATTGCCGCTAATAAACGTGATGCCCGCAAAAATGATAACCATGCTTCAGCAGATGAGTTTTTTAAAGATTTTAATTTTATTTCGAATGTTGAACCACGCAACCGGAATTCTAAATTCGGTTTCCAGTTTTATATAACTCCTTCCAGCAGTTATCGTCAATTATCTGATGAAAAAGTAAAAGATATTATTCAGCCTGCCATAATTGCTGCGGCTACTTCACAAAATGTTCCGGTAAGTCTGAATACCGCCAGTGTAAATCAGGTAGTCAGACAAAAACCGGGTGTGGGATTTGAAGTCGGTTTTGGTTTATTATATAATATGACCAGGAATCTGAAGTTCAAAACCGGGCTTCAGTTAAATATGCGTCAGTATTATATCGAAACTTTTGAAACACTTACAAACGATCTGTCTTCATTATCTCTGATCAATTATCGAGGCGTAGAAACCATCAGCTTTTACTCTCCCTATAACAATAATACCGGTTACCGCAATGCCCAATTGGATAATCGTTTGTACCAATTGTCTGTGCCCCTGGGATTCCAGTATGAGTCATTTCAAAGCAAACATTTTAGTCTCGTAACAGAAGCTACTGTGCAACCCACACTTACCCTGAATACAAATACATTCCTGCTTTCTACAGATTATAAACATTATACCACAGGTAATGATCTGGTAAGAAAATGGAATATCAATACAACAGTTGGTTTCAGTGTTACCTATAAAACCGGTTCTACCCAATTCATGGTTGGACCGCAACTCCGCTATCAACACCTGCCAACTTATTCCAATTTATATCCAATCAAAGAATACCTGACCGATTTTGGTATCCGCTTTGGTATTACGAAACAGATTAAATAACTGTTGCTATTGGCTTTTGGCTGTTAGCTATTGGCTATTCGCCTTCAGCAGAACAATTCATGCTGTGTTTAATAGGCACATGCCATTATATCACCGAACTTGCATATAATTTTTTCCAAAAGCCAAAAGCCAAAAGCCAGTGTTTCCATAATTTTACCCCATGAAAAAACGCTTCTACGGATATCTCTTGTGTTTACTGATGGCTGCGGCCTGTCATCATGGAGAAACTTCGGATGCTAAGAAGGCGCCTGTTCTTTCTGATACCGCTAAATATTATCCGCTTACAGATTTTTTCAGGGCACAAAAAGAATACGTTGATCTTCGGAATTTTCCCATCTATCAGATCAGGGAAACCGATGGCAAGAAAGACTCAACGGGTGTTTCTAAGGAATCTTTTCTTGCCATCAGTAATTCGTTTTCTTTACAGGCAGATCGTTTTCAAAAAAATAAACAATTGTATAAAGAATCAGTTTTTCAGGATTTGAGTACCAGCAGTTATACTTTGAATTATACGCCTGTACAATATGAAACTACAGACATTCAGAATATTGATATATTACTGGCAGAAGAAACCAATTTGGTAAAAAGAGTGTTTATTAAACGAGTATATACCAGCGGAGATAGTTCGATTACCGAGCAATATGGCTGGAAAGCAGATAAAAGTTTTCAGATTACCCGCTTTATTAAAAAAGGGGGGCATTTTTCCAGAACTGAAACCCAATATGTAAATTGGAACGACAAGCCCTAGGGTGGATTTACTATGACAGCAACAGAATTTCAGCAACTCGCACATAACCTGCCTCACCAACCCGGCATCTATAAATATTATAGTGCTGAGAACCAGTTATTATACGTTGGCAAAGCAAAAGATTTGAGGAAAAGAATCGGCTCCTATTTCTCCAAAACCTTTACTACGTATAAAACACATGAGTTGGTGCAAAGAATTCATCGCATTGAGTTTACTATAGTAGATTCTGAGCAGGATGCTTTCTTACTGGAAAATTCTCTTATTAAAGAATACCAGCCACGATATAATATCAACCTGAAAGACGATAAAACCTATCCCTATATTGTCATCAAAAAAGAGCCTTTCCCCCGGATATTTCTGACGAGAAAAAAAATCCCTGATGGGTCCGAATACCTGGGTCCGTTTACATCGGCGGGTAAAGTGAAAGAACTGATCAGCTTTATCAAACAATATATACCGCTCAGAAATTGTAAACTTAACCTGAGCCCTCAAAATATTGAAAAAGGAAAATTCAAGGTTTGTCTTGAATATCATTTGGGCAATTGTAAGGGCCCCTGTGAGGGATTACAAACTGATCTGGATTACAATGAAGGACTTCAACAGGTAAGAAATATGTTGAAAGGCAATCTTACACAGGTGATTCAGCATTTTAAGGCAGATATGCAAAAGCTGGCTGCTGAGCTTTCATTTGAAAAAGCCGATGCTGTCAGAAAAAAGATAGAGCATCTGGAAACTTATCGGGCCAAATCGGTGGTGATCAGCAGTCATCTTTCCAATATGGATGTATTTTCTATTTTGAAAGAAGATAACCTGGCTTATGTCAATTACCTAATGGTACAAAATGGCACCATTGTGCAAACCCACACCGTTCCATTAGAAACCAAACTGGAAGAGTCGGAAGAAGAAGTCTTGGGTTTTGCCATCGGCAATCTGCGTGCTTCGTTCAATAGTCTGGCAAATGAGATCATTGTTCCTTTTGCAATAGAATACCCGGATCCTTCTGTTACCATTACCATACCCAGAGGAGGTGATAAAAAGAAACTCCTCGATCTCTCGGTTAAAAATGTGAGTTATTTCAGAGAAGAATTAAAGAAAAAGAAAATACTACACCTGGAAGGAAAAACAGATAAAGAAAAAAGAAAAGTGCTGTACGAATTACAGGAGTATTTGAAATTATCTGAAGTGCCTGATCATATAGAATGTTTTGATAACAGTAATTTTCAGGGCAGCTACCCGGTATCTGCCATGGTCTGTTTCAAAGAAGGGATACCCAGTAAAAATGATTATCGCCACTTTAATGTGAAAACCGTAGAAGGTATCAATGATTTTGCCACTATGAAAGAAGTAGTTTACAGGCGTTATAAGCGGCTGATCGCAGAACAGCAACCTTTTCCTCAATTGGTTATCATAGACGGCGGCAAAGGGCAATTAAGTGCCGCTATGGAAAGCATTCGGGAACTGGGTATAGAAGGAAGCATTACTTTGGTAGGATTAGCCAAGAATGAAGAGGAACTGTTTTTTACAGGCGATACCCGCTCCATCAAATTGCCCTGGAACAGTGATAGCCTGAAACTGGTAAGACGGATACGGGATGAGGTTCACCGCTATGGAATCAGCTTTCATCGCAATAAAAGATCGAAGGGAACGTTTACCAATGAACTTGAAAACATTGAAGGAATAGGGCCGCAAACCGTACAGCAATTATTAAAAGAATTCAAGTCGGTAAAAAAAATAAAGGAAGTTTCTGAAGAAGACTTAATAGACGTGATCGGGAAAGCCAAAGCAAAAATTTTGAGAACTCATTTTGCAGGTGCTGATAACCCGGCGATAGATTAAATAAAAAAGGGACCAGGATAAAAATCCAGCCCCGTTTTTTAAAATCCAATATCCTATGAAAAACCGTGACGAAGTTAAGGATTGTAGCGAATTTTCCAAACCTCGGGTTAAATAATTCTTAACAAGCTATCCTTCATAGAAAAAGAGGCCAAATTGGCCTCTTTTTTATTAAAAATCGTTTAAAATCAACTAGTACTGCCAGAGATCCTGCTCATAATTAAAGATCCGGGTTTTGATATTTTCACCTTCCAGCAGGCGGAAAAGTGGATCTTTGATCATACTACTTAAGGATTTATCGCCCGGGTTATTGGCGCTGGATTTAATGATATAACTGGAGAAATACCTTCCTTCAAACAGCTCTTCCCAGGTCATCCTGCTCGAAAAGTTTTTCGGGTTATATACATCCACTTTGGCAAAACTTTTTCGCAGATCAGGATAATATAACCAGAACAAAGTACGAGGCGAGGATTTACCTCCTACCACCTGTTTGGCAATTGGAGCAATTCCAATTATTCGTATAAACATCCGGCTGGCTTCTTTATCGAAAATCCATTGTTCTTTGATTCGGAAAGTATATACTGAATCGGGACTAAATTTTGGTTTCTTACTAACAACTTTCTCTACTGTTCCACTCACAGGATCGGTTACAGGTAACGTATCATAAGATCCAGCAATGAGCCCCATCACCTGGTCTTTGGTCAATGGGATGGTAAATCGGTCATTATCTGGTGCAAATGCGGTAACACTATCATTCTTGATCGCATTCAATAAAATGGTAAAGAAACGCTGATCACCATTATCATCTCTCCCGGGATACATGAAACTCTGGTTCATTTTCTCCCTCGCATCAATTTCTCTCCAGATAAATTCACTCCAGAAATTATCGTCTTCCCGAAGGTTTTCATATTCAAGGGGTTTACGATCCTTGATCTGGCTTCTATCGGTGGCAAAATTGTTCCGTAAAGCTACTTCTGGCTTGGCATCAAAACCACCCGGAATAATAGTATCATAACTAAATGTTACAGCAGGGGCTGCAACGGTTGGAGCAGCTACGGGTGCTGTAGTTGTCTTAGGCTTTGTAGTATCCTTCAGGTTTGCGTTGGCAGCCGCGTTCTTAGCCACAGGCTTCCCGGTAGTTTTGCCTACTTTGCCATACCCACTCTGTGCATGCACCTGTGAGCCTATCAACGCTACACTAAATAATACTATGATCGAAAAACGCTTTTTCATACGCACATTTATTGAAGTGTAAATGAAATATTTTGATCCAGAGTTCTGGTTGTTCCACCAGGGCCTACAACTTTTATATCATCAATGATTACAGTAGATCCTGCCTGGCATCTTTTGATATAACTCTGGGCTTCGGCATTAAAATAAGCTCCGCTCACTTCTGCATAAACCAATCCGCTCTCTTCAAACCCTTTTCCTGTGCAGGCTAGTGTAAAAGAAACCACCTGGTATTTAACCCCTTCAAATACAAAGTCTTTTAATTCAGCAGCCACACCTTTTTGTACACGGAACTCATTGGCTGGGATTGGGCCACCCGCATGACCACCTACGGTGGCAATTGGATTAGGTACTCTTTTAATGGGAATAGTGATTTTTTGTGTGTTTTTACCATCAGTAGCTACTACTGTTGCAGTGCCAAGGTCTTTACAATTTACAATATATTGCCCCGCTCCTGCTTTACTGCTGGTGACACCATTTCCCTGAACGCTTACATTTACTTTTTCATCACCCCCGCCACCAATAACACTTAATGGATTATCAAGTCCTTGATAGAAAACTCTTGTTTTATCAGTTGACACAACCAGTCCGGAAGGAACCCCTACTGTATATTTTACATCTTTTTCAACTGTAGAAGTTGTGCCATCCGGCTTTAAAAAAGAGATCTTAACTTTTTTAGAAAATGATCCGGAACCAGAAACTGTTGTTTTGTATTCAGCAGACCCATCTTCTTTAACCGGTACATTAGAACCGTCTATAGTAATGGTGGGTTTTGCTGCTTTACTGAATGCACCGATACCTGCGGTAATTACGAGTTCTTCTCCCGGCATCGCATATTGTGTATTGGATTGGGCAAATGCCTGGAAAGCATCATAGATGATTTCTACTTCCCCAATTTCTTTGTGACAATATTCTACTACCTGCGCCTCTGAGTTCTTGATATCATTCTCAAATTTGCTGAGTATGGTAATGGCAGCCACGGTAGGTGTCATATGAAAATAACTGAATGCCCAGTCTTCATTACCTGTATTGGTACCGCTTTTAGGTACCGAAAGATCCAAAGGAAGGCTTGGGCCAACTTCCTTTTTAATTCCCGGATCAATATCTAATAATTTTTGTTTGAAGCTTTGCATTTTCTCCAGCAATTCCTTTCCTTTTCCTTTCCCTTCGGGTGGTGCAGAAACAAATAAACGGGTTGCCGCTTCCAGGTCATCTTCTTTGTATACTTCTTTTCCTTCTACTAATCTGGAGCCGGCTTCTTTCTTTAATTCTGTTTTTAAAGCATCTATATAGGCAGATAAATCATCTGCTAACTTTTTTGCCTGTTCTGCTTTAGGGAGCCAGATTTCTGCTTTCTCTTTTGTCTTGGGGTCTTCTATTTTTTTTGCAAAAGATTTAAAAATATCCACATTCTTTTGTTCGGCAATACCGGTTGCCGTCATCAGGCTTCGGTCTACCGTTTTAAAAGCGTTCAATATTTCTGCTGATACATTCAGTGCCAATAGTGCCGTTAGCACCAGGTACATAATGTTGATCATTTTTTGCCGCGGCTCCTTAGGTAGTGACATGCTGGCTTATATTTTTTTTCTGCTATTGATTTGCGAATTGTTTGTTGATATCCTGCCCCTTATCTTCCCTGCATAGCGGTAAGCATATTACCATATAACTGATTTAATTTACCCAGGTTGCTAGCCAGACTGGCAATTTCCTGTTTCGCTTTCATAGCATCTTCTGCACTACCCGCCATTGCGGTTGATGCCTGCGCCAGTTTACCATAAAACTGATTCAATGCTTTCAGGTGATTATTGCTTTCCTGTAATTCCAGCTCGTAAATTGTATTTAATGACGACAGATTTTTAGTCAATGACTGCATCTGTACATGAAACTCTTTGGTACTGTCTGAAGCACCATGAAAACCGGCAAGTGATTGTGAGGCAACATTGGCGGCATCTTTGATTGAGCCTAATGCAATAGTCGCTTCTTTGGTTTTATTAGAGAAATCGGAGGTAGATTTTACCACATCTCCCACTTCAGAAATCTGTGTAACCGTAGTTCCTAGTTTCTGGAAACCGGCACTCAGTTTAGAAAGACTGGCGGGTGTGATATCTGCTTCGCCTAACATTTTCTCCATGCTTTTTAAAGCAGTATTTTCTTTTTCTTCTTTACCTGGCAAATGCACTTCATGGTCATCAATAGCCGGGTAGATAATATAGAGTACCCCATATCCTAAGAAGATAACAGCTTCTACCGTTAGCCCGATCTTTAACATGATATCGGCAATATCAGAGTGTAATAATTTCTGTAAGGCACCATAAATTACCACCGCAGCGGCAATAGATACAAATACATCAAACCATTTTGTGACTTTAGGAGGGATTGCAGCTGCCATTATCTTTTCTTTTAGTTTTTTGAATTTTATACCGTCCGGTTATTCCGGAACCAGTTTTCTATATAAAAATTGTAACGATATTCCAGTCCGGTTGCGTACTAACGTTTCATTTTTGGAGTCAGGTCAATTACACAACGGAAACCAATATACGATTTAGCCGTATCCTGGTATTCATAGTTACGTGTACTTACCTGCAGGAAATACGCTATATCTTTCCAACTACCGCCACGAACCACTTTTCGTTTTTCTCTTGGACGATCAGAATCTTTTGCTTCGTAACGTATATCCGGACTCAAATCAGACATTAAATTATAAGCACCCTCGTAGAAATAAGAACCGGTCCATTCTGCCACATTTCCGGCCATATTATATAAACCATATTGGTTAGGCCAGTAAGCATCAGCCCTTACCGTATAGAATCCACCATCTTCCGCATAATTACCTCTTCCGGGTTTGAAGTTGGCCAGTAAACATCCTTTTTTATTCCGCAAATACGGGTTTCCCCATGGATACATAGAATTGGTAAGTCCGCCACGAGCCGCATATTCCCACTCACCTTCACTAGGTAAACGATAATCTCCATTGGTAACCAGTCTTTTTTTCTCGAGGTAAGCATTTTGAATATGCGTTCTCCAGTGACAGAAAGCCACTGCCTGTTTCCAGTTGATACCTACTACCGGATAATTTCCATAAGAAGGGTGAGAGAAATAGATTTTGGTAAGGGGTTCATTATAAGAATATGAGAAATCCCTCATCCATACCAATGTATCAGGATATATTTTCTGATCGGCCCGGATAATAAAATTGCTTTTGTTTAAGCCGGCATTATCTCTTTTTGCTGCAGATGCCAAATCATAATATTCTATGCGGTAAACAATTTTATCAGGATCAATTTCCGGCTTACCATATAAACGGTTATCCGGGGCCAGGTTCAGTTCATTTAATTTTTCGATGGTATTCCGATCATATTTTACGGTAGCCATTTTTTTCCAGTCAACCGCCATTGTATCATTTGATTTATTGATACCTGAACCAAACAAGATTTTAAATGCAAGGGAATCTCTTGTCCAGTTAACAAACTGGCGATATTGATTATTCGTAATCTCAGTTTTATCCATCCAGAAACCAGGAATTGAAACCTGTCTGTTACGGGTAATATAATTGTAGCTGATATCTTCATCGCTAGGCCCCATATGGAAGGTTCCCGGTGGAATAAACACCATGTTCAAAGGTGTACCCATACTCGCTCTTGACGTGGGTGCCACGCCATGTAATTGGCCATCATCGGGTAGCCCTTTTGCCTTCTTTAATTTAAAGCAGGAACTCAGGGTTAACGAAAAAACGACTATACTAATGGTAGTTAAATAACCTTTCATTGTACGGAACTGATTTATGACAGTGACAAATATAAGTTTTCCATCGGCAGTTGTGCCGATTTTACGATTTTGTTACCAATAATTTTGCAATTCTGGGTAAAATTACTTTCAGTTTCTAAGATTCAATTTTTTTCAAATGGGGCCAAGGCCGCTGTCATGAAAGCAAATTACAGCATTCTTTTGTTACACATTTGCTAAAAGGCTTGTAAGTTCTGTAAAGGGTTCACTACAAGCATAATTCTTACAAAGGTAAAAATCGACCCTCTCCTTCTCCGCAGGCAGCATTTTACCAGTTAATAACGGAAAATCCGCTGAATTAGTTTCCGCCACCTGAAGAATCTTATCCGGAATAAACCTTTGCAATAAAGGACGCAAAAATCGGCTGGCCTGTTGCCCAACCATGGCTATTTCGGATTGTCCGCGGGTAACAGTTGATACACCCATAGCCCATACCCCAAAAGAACCCGGGTAGTTCACAATAGCTTTACTCATAGATTGCAGCAGATCATGGGCATGCTCTGTCCAGTTTTGCTGGTCAAAAACCACAGATAAGTATAGTAGATTTCTTACCATTACTGCATTTCCGCTGGGTATGGCCCCATCGTAGACCTCTTTTTTTCTCAGGATCACATCGGATTGCGATTTACCGGTATAGAAAAAGAATCCTGTTTTTTCTTCTACAAAATGGAGGAGTACCCATTCTGTGAGTGTTTTTGCCTTTTCCAGATAGTTGCCCTCTCCGGTGATTTCCTGCAAGTGGATATAGGCTTCGATCAGGTAGGCATAGTCATCTAAAAATGCCGGTATTCCGGCTTTTCCATTTTTATAGGTATGGTACCAATTTCCTTCAGCCCCTCTCATTTTTGTTTCGAGAAATACCATATTTTGAATGGCTTTTTCCTTATACCCTTCAATACCTGTAGCCGCAAATGCTTTTGAATAGGCGGTATTCATCAATGCATTCCATCCGAGTAAAATTTTATCATCCAGTAATGGGCGTATCCGTTTTGAGCGATGATTGAATAGGGTATTCCTGGATTCTTCCAGGGTTTTCTCCAATAATGCAGGCTCAATTCCCTGGTTTTGGGCCAGGCTGGCAAGGGATTCTTTTAGCCATAAAATATTAGTGTGTTCCCAGTTACCGGCTTCACTGACATCATAGAAAGCACAAAAAAGAGGAGACTGTTCGCCCAAGAGCTCATCAATTTCCTCTTTTTGCCAGGTATAAAATTTGCCCTCCACCCCTTCACTATCTGCATCCAATGCGCTGTAAAACCCCTGCTCAGTACTGGTCATTTCCCGCTCAATAAAGCCCAGGGTCTGTTTAATTACTTGTTCATAAGCAGGCTTGGCGGTAATTTGAAATGCTTCGGACAGTACAACAATTAGTAAGGCATTATCATATAGCATTTTTTCAAAATGTGGCGCCAGCCATCTGGCATCCGTGCTGTATCGGGCAAAGCCACCACCCAGATGGTCATAGATACCTCCCTGACACATTTTATCCAGACTCAGTATTGCCTGCTGTAATGAATCCGGATGATGGGTATAATGGTACTGCCGCAACAGAAACCCTATTGAAAAGGTTTGTGGGAACTTGGGTGCTTTGCCAAAACCACCCCATTCTGTATCTGCATTGGTAAGAATATTTTCTGCAATACGGGAAAGTGATTCTTCGGAAAATAAAGTTCCGTTTGCTGTTTCGGGTGAGTGAATGCCAAATGAATTGGCCGAAAGCAGGTGTTCTGTCAGATTTTCGGCCTGTGAAAGAATCTCGGCTTTTTTCTCCCGATACCCCTTATTGACGCCCGCTAATACTTCCTTCCAACTCGGCCTGTTAAACGCTTTTTCGGGAGGAAAATACGTGCCCCCAAAAAATGGTTTTCGTTCGGGTGTCAGAAATACATTCAAGGGCCATCCCCCGCTTCCTGTCATAGCCTGAACCGCATCCATATAAATATGATCCAGATCTGGACGTTCTTCTCTATCGATTTTGATATTGATAAACCAGTCATTCATTAAAGCTGCGGTAGCTTCATTCTCAAAGCTTTCTCTTTCCATTACATGGCACCAATGGCAGGCAGAATATCCAATACTTACCAGTATAGGTTTGTCTTCTTCGATGGCTTTTTGCAAAGCTTCTTCGCCCCAGGGATACCAGTTTACCGGGTTATGGGCATGTTGTAATAAATAAGGGCTGGTTTCCGAGATCAGGTGATTGGTATGATTTGCTTGCATAGATGTTGAAGAAACGAATTGATGGCAAGTTAACTGTATTTAAAAAGCCCCTCAACAGAGGGGCTGATAAATATTTTGAGATACTATTTTACTATTTTTTGGAAGGGGTTGTGGTACTTAATAAAAATTGATCCAATGCAGCAACCATACTTGGTTTTTGCGGAGAAGGTACTTTGATATCCAGTTTCATACCTGCTTCTTCTACCGCTTTGGAAGTATTGTTTCCAAAAGCACCGATCACCGTTCCATTTTGTTTGAAACCAGGGAAATTATCATACAGGCTTTTTACGCCGCTGGGAGTGAAGAAACAGATCACATCAAAATCCTTTCCTTTTAGTACTTCCGTTATATCGTTGCTGATAGTGCGGTACATGAAACCGAGCTGATACTCGCATTTATTGGTTTTGAGCCAGTTAACGATCTCGTTATCCTGTTGGTTTTCACTGCATACATACAGGAACTTTTCGTTTTCCTTATGTTTATTGATCACATCAAACATGCTTTTATTGGTGCCATCAGCGCCATAAAACACTTTGCGTTTGCGGTATAAAATGAATTTCTGGAGATAAAGAGCAACCGCTTCGGTAATGCAGAAATATTTGGTATCCTGCCCGATGGTTACTTTCATTTCTTCGCACATCCTGAAAAAATGGTCTATGGCATTACGGCTGGTAAACATGACTGCCGAATAATACATGATATCGATCTTCTGCTTACGAAATTCTCTTGCGGGGATGCCTTCGAGTTTGATAAAAGGATGGAAAAATAGTTCCACACTATATTTCCGCTCCAGGTCAAAATAGGGAGATTTGTCACTTTCCGGCCTTGGTTGGGAAATCAGAATTCGTCTTGGCGCTTTGACAGTAGCTGAACTTTTTGACCCGTTTTTTATCATGCTGCTAATCTAAAGAAGTACAAAATTAAAAACTTCCGGCCATATAATTGATCAATAACTTATAAATCAATACTAGCGGAAGCACTTCGACGGCACAAAGGTACAGGAAAAAATGCAACGCATTCACTTTCAGTTTATTCTGCAATGCCAAAAAAGAAACCAGGTAACGATATACAAAAAGTACCCCGATTAATGCCAGCGAAACCGTTACGGAAATCTCTATCACTGTTGGGCCGGAAAATGACAGGACCAGTAAAAAGGGGATCAGGGCCACCCCGATCACTTTATTTACCATAAATACAATAAATGTATAGGCTCCGGCTGCTTCTTTGGTATTGAAAACCCATCCGGAAAATATTAGAAACAGGTATTTTCCCAGGTACACAAGCGATAATATCCCTGCCGATCCGAATGCCAGCGACCAAAAAGGTGCCTGGCTCCAGTGTTTGTATTGTATCAGTAAGGTGATATATAACCCGGTACAGATAATGTACAATAGATTAATCAATAAAGAAGCCAGGTTATCCTGAAGCAGTTGTTCCCTGGATTGGGTTTGTCGAAGGGTAGTCTGGAAAAATACAACAAAGAGATTCCTGAAATATTTGGGAAATGCCGCCCGGATAAATGCCAGACTGAACATAATGGCCGCCATCAGGTAAAAAAGTTCATCTTTTGATTCCGGCTGATGATATTCTACGAGCATATATATTGGAATTGCCTGAAATGGCAAAAAGGGATGTGTTTCAAATTTCCGGTAAGTGCCGGTATCTTTTACAGGTGCTTTGCGTATTACCGCCACAGAATCCTTTCGCACCGAATCTATGTGTTTATTACTATCCGACAAGGCAATGTCGGTTGCTTCAGGCAATTCTTTTGGATGAGCCTCTTCAATAACAGTGTTCTCTATACTATCCGCATTTTTTCTTTGGGTGATGATTTTTTTGACCACCGGCAATTTAGGAAGCGCTATATGCGTGGTTTCAGTAACTGGTACAGTATCCACCTGTGCAAAACAGTTGATCGTTGTAGCCAATACAAAAATTATCAGAAAGAAATACTTCAAGAAATGAATTTGTGCAAAAATATGGAATGGTTTGGGCTTTTGAGTTGAGAGTTTGGTTTAGTTCGAGAAGAAACGCCAATCGCCAAACAAACCAGTAATTTCGTCCAAAATCAAATCAATTATTTTCATGTCAGGCATCTATATCCATATCCCTTTTTGTAAAAATGCCTGTCATTACTGCGATTTCCATTTTTCCACTTCCTTACAGAAAATGCCGGATATGATTCAGGCAATTGAAAAGGAGATTAAGATACAGCAAACTTATCTGTCAGATACCATTGACACCCTTTATTTTGGAGGAGGAACGCCTTCGCTTTTGCAAAAGCAAGACCTGAAGAAATTGATCACCGTATTAAAAGAAAATTTCCAGATTGCTGATACTGCAGAGATTACGCTGGAGTCTAATCCGGATGATATTACGCAACAAAAATCCGATGAATGGAGGGAAGCAGGTATTAACAGATTAAGCATCGGTATCCAATCTTTTTTTGAAGCAGATCTGCTATGGATGAACCGGGCGCATACTGCTGAACAGGCAAAAAATTGTATTGAATGGGTGCGTGGTTCTGGTTTTGAGAATATTACGATTGACCTGATCTATGGGTCTCCCGGATTAACAGATGAGATGTGGAAACAGAATATCGAAACCGCCCTTTCATTAGGTATTCCACACTTGTCATGCTATGCGTTAACCGTTGAACCGAAAACAGCATTGGCAAAAATGATTGCTGCCAAAAAAACCGATGCAGTGGATCCGGAAAAGCAGGCCAGACATTTTACCATCTTAACCACAACACTTGAACAGGCGGGTTTTGAACATTATGAAATCTCCAATTTCGCAAAGCCAGGGTTTAGAAGCAGGCATAACAGCGCGTATTGGCAGGGCGCTCATTATCTGGGTCTGGGTCCATCCGCCCATTCATTTAATGGTGTCAGCCGCCAATGGAATATTGCCAATAATACTTTATATATACAAAGTCTGTTACAGGGAATCATTCCTTTTGAAAAAGAGACTCTAACAAAAACGCAACAACTGAATGAATATATTATGACGGGGTTGCGAACAATGGAAGGGATATCAATTGACAGGATTGCTAACCAATGGGGGCAAATAATTGCTGACAATATCTTACACAATGCAACTCAATATCTGGAGCAGGGGCATATGGTTTATCGAAATCCATTTCTTCAATTAACTATTTCCGGTAAATTTCTGGCTGATGGGATAGCGGCTGATCTGTTTGTAACAGACCAGGAGAATAAAAGCTGAAAGATGCGCGCAATTAATGCCTGATAAAGATTTTCTTCAGTGCAGAGATACCCATAACAAACAGAATCATGCAAAGCATAACTACGGGACTTGCTATGGTAAATGAAAATGGCATACTCTAAGTTACAACAATTATCAGATTAAAAAACCTTCTATTTTCTTAAAACCATGCTCTGCCGGCAACTGCTCCCAAAGAATTTCATAGATGGTGGAAGCAATAGGCATATCTGCCTGTACAGATTTATTTAACTCGTAGATACATTTTGCAGCATTATACCCTTCTGCGACCATATTCAGTTCCAATTTGGCTGCTTTTACCGAATATCCCTTTCCAATCATATTACCGAAAGTTCGGTTACGGCTATACAAAGAATAACAGGTTACCAGCAGATCGCCCAGGTATACAGAAGCTGCATAATTAATGGGGGTATTGGCATTATTTTCTGCGGTGCCCGCAATCTTCTTTAAAAAGCGAACCATTTCATCAGCACTATTGGCAATATAAACGCTTAAAAAATTATCTCCATATTCTAATCCATGCCCGATACCAGCACCTAATGCATATATATTTTTTAATACTGCTGCATATTGTACACCATATACATCGGTATTGATTACCGTATTTACGTACTCGGTTTTAAAAAGAGCAGCGATACTGGTTACTGTTGCTACATCCAATCCGGAGAAACTCAGGTAGGATAATTTTTCAGATGCCACTTCTTCAGCATGGCAGGGGCCGAGTACTGCAAAATAGTCTGACAAAGGAACTGCAAACTGTTCCAGCAAATATTGGTTGAGTAAAAGGTTTACTGAAGGAAGAATCCCTTTTACTGCGGAAATGATCTTTTTTCCCTGTAAAGCTCCTTTTGGTAACAGATCCAATGCTTCAATTACATAAGCTGATGGAACAGCAATCACAATTGCGTCTGATTCGGATACTACTGAAGCGATATTGTCGCTTAACCGCAACTTTGTCTGATCAAAATAAACTGAACTCAGGTAATGAGGATTATGCTTTCTTTTTTCAATATATCCGATAGTAGTAGTGTTACGAATCCACCAATGAATGGTATTGCCGTTGTCAGTAAGAATTTTAGCCAATGCTGTGGCCCAACTGCCGCTCCCGATAATTCCAATCTGCATAGCTTACCGTTTAATAATTTACACAAACATACGAATAGGGTTGTGTAAAAAACAGGCGGCAGGTATAAAACCTGCCGCCTGCATTATGAATCTAGGATTGTATTAATCTTTCTTTTTCTCGTCAAACAACTTATCCTTTGCCACTACCTGAACCAGGGTTCCGTCTTTCAGTGTTTTGCTTACCACTGAATAAGGTCCGGTAATTACTTCATCACCCGGTTTCAGTCCTTCCAGTACTTCAATATAGTTAAGGTCCTGAATAGCCGTTTTCACTTTTAGTTTTTTAACTGTATTGTCTTTTTGCAAAATAAATACCACTTCATCAATATCGTCATCTGCACTGGTTGATTTAGCGGTTGACTGCTGATCTTTTGGCTTATCATCCGTTTTATCAGATGGCGCTTTATCACTTTTCTTATCCCTTGTAGTTACAGCATTCAGCGGAACAGATAGTACATTCAATTTGGTCTTGGTCTGAATATCTGCACTGGCACTCATACCCGGACGGAAAGGGAATCCATGGGTGCTTATGGTCAGGTCATGATAAGACTGTGGTAACAAACGAATATGTACTTTATAATTCGTTACTTCTGTGCTGGTGGTTGTACCAGTAGTTGTAGATGTGTTTGGATTGGCAATTTTATAAACCAATCCTTTGAATTTACGGTTGGTATATGCATCCACTTCTACAATTGCAGTATCTCCCAGTTTCACTTTTGGAATATCATTCTCGCCTACGTCAACCTGCACTTCAATACTGCTCATATCTGCCACACGCATCATTTCAGTACCCACATTGAAGCTATTACCTGCTACTCTTTCACCTTTTTTCACATTCATCAAACTGATGATCCCATCCATTGGAGAGGTAATAACAGTTCTGGAGAGATCTTTATCGGCTTTGGCCAATTGAGCTTGTGCATTCTGGATAGAAGCTTCGCCGCTTTTTAATCCTTCTTTTGCTGCATTATAATTAGCCAATGCAGTCAAGTAATTCTGTTCTGCCTGCTCCAATTCTGAAAGTGAAATTACTTTCCCGGCTAATAGTTTCTTTTGTCTTTCATAGATTACTTTCAGGTTATCCATTTGCGCTTTCAATCCTTCCAAACTGGCAACGGAGTTGGATAATTGTGCTTTACTCTGTGTAACGCCTGCAGCAACCTGATCGCGCTGTGTTAAATAGATATCCGCATAAATTCGGGCAAGTACCTGACCACGCTTTACGCTATCACCCTCATTCACATTCAGTTCTACGATCTCACCACTGATATCGGGACTTACTTTTACTTCCACTTCGGGATATACTTTACCGCTGGCATTTACCGTTTCAGTGATGGTTCTTTGTGCTGCTTTCTCAGAAGAAACTTTGATACCTTCTTCCTTACCGATAACACCCGATTTTTTCAATCCTACCAACACTGCAACCACTACTACCAGTAGAATAATAATCCATAGCAATTTTTTGTTCATAATTCAGTTTTTCCGGTTTGTTTGCAGGTTTTCATTTCTCTCTCTGCGTCAAAAAATTTATAATTTTATTCCGTTGCCTTTATAAAACTCCAGCAGTTTCATTTTAAATATATAATCGTACTGGTTGGCTATCTGCTGCAATTTTGCTTTTAATAAATTGTTCTGATTGGTAATCAGGTCTAAAGAGCTGAGCATATTGATATCAAATCTTTTCACTGCAAAATCGTAGGCTTTCTGTGCATTGATAACTGATTTTACACCTGCGTTATATTTCTGCAGGGCAGTTACCGCATTGGTATATGCAGTGTATATATCCTGTTTTAATTTTGTGTCGCTGGCCTGTTTTTGCAGGGTGGCTGCTCTGTAATTAAGTCTTGCCTGCTGTGTAGCTACCCTTGCCTGGTGATTACTATAGATAGGAATATTCAGGCTGATACCCACGTTTTGGCCAAAATTATTATTCAATTGATCGCCCCATCCGTTCCATATTTCACCGAAAGTGCGGGTTGACTGGGTTAATTTATAGGTAGGATTTTGAACATAATAGGAATTGCTTCCAATAGCCACAATGGGTTCTGTGCCGGTAACCGGAGCATATCCGGTAAAACTGGCTCCACTTACATATTTAAAAGAATTGGAAAAGTTAGTAGAAAGGTTGCCACCGAGGGATAATGTTGGATAATACTGAGCCTGTGCAACTAGGATATTTTTTTCTGCTGCTTTCATTCTTAGTGAATCAGACTTTTGCTGAGGTTGGTAATGCATGGCCAGCTGGTACACTATTTCCGGTTGGAGTTCTGAGAAAGGTTCGATAGGTATTTTATCTACCGGTGGCGTTTGAATCGAAAAAGGTTTGGAAGGATCCAGGTTCAGCAATGCCTGCATATTCAAAAGATTTTGCTGATCAGTAGCCACTGCCGTGTAATAATTACTGCTGTCAGAAGCCAGTTGTGCTTCTATTTCTGCCATACTGAGTTCCGGTAATACACCGGCATCCACTCTTTTCCGGGTAATATCATATTGTGCCAGGCTTTGAGCTATCTGCACCTTACTGATATTAACCTGCTCTTTAGATGCCAGAATCTGTAAATAATAAGTGGCTACTGTAAAAGAGATATCATTGATTGATTTTGCCACATCCGATAATGCTGCTTTGGCACTGAATACTGCGGCCTGCTCTGTGTATTTTAGTCTGCCGGCGTTATATAACTGAATCCCTGCATTGATTCCAAAATTTTGGTACAGGAACTGGGTAGTAGCAAACACGTTGGTAGTGGGATCGATAGATCGTCCAAACCTAACCCCATTCGAGGCACTCCCTGTAACACTAGGATATATATTATACTTTGCCTGATCTGCCAGTAAAACAGCCAACCTTGCCTGAACATCTGCCTGTTTGATGGAGATATTATTCTGAACGGCATAATCAATACATTGACGCAAATCCCATACATCCTGGGTACTCTGGGCGTATGACTGTATTAGCATCATACAGAATAAAAAAGTAAGAAATCGCTTCATAGACAACAAAAGTATAGGATTCAGGCAGAGTTTGTCTAAAAGATAGACAGACGGAAATTAATCCCATTAAACGACTGATACATGTTATGAAAGGTTATTAATGGTGGTAAATGCCCTGTCAAGGTCTTGAATCAGGTAGCCGGGTTCTTCTAAACCAACATATAACCGAAGTGAGAGATGTTCGGGGTTGGCCGGATCAAATGCTTCGGGTTTCATGCCGGCACATTTTGGCAGAATCAGGGATTCGTGCCCACCCCAACTGACAGCCATCAGTATATGTTCTAAAGATTCGCAGAAGGTTTCGATGGTTTGGGAGGAATTCGCCTTAATGATGAAATTGATCAGTCCGCCGGCTCCCTTCATCTGTTTTTTCGCCAATTCATATTGAGGAAAATCGGGGTCAAGGGGATAATTGACTTTTTCGACCCTTGGGTGCCCTTTTAAAAAACTAATGACTTCATGGGCGGTTCGGTTTACTCTTTCGAGCCGGGTTGGCAAAGTTCTCAGTCCCCTGATTAATAGCCAGGCATTAAACGGCTGAATTCCCGAACCAATTGTATTGTATTCGCTGTTAAATATTTTTTCAATCATTTTCCCTGAGCCACTTAATACCCCTGCTATGGTATCGCTATGTCCGCCAATATATTTAGTGGCAGATTGTAATACCAGGTCGATACCCAGTAAAATGGGTTGTTGGTATAAGGGTGAACAGTGGCTGTTATCGCAAACAGTAATAATACCTCTCTCTTTGGCAATTTTTGCTACTGCTGATAAATCCTGCAGGTCAAAAAACCAGCTATTGGGAGATTCCAGATAGATTAAGCTGGTTTCGGGTCTGATTGCTTTTGAGAAATTCTCTGTAACCGTGCCGTTTACATAACTAACCGAAACCCCAAACCTGGGTAGTATCACATCAAACATTTTTCTGGCCCAGGTATATGGGTTGCTGACACTTACAATATGATCACCCGATTGTACATTGGCTAAAACTGCGGCAAAAATGGCTGCCGCTCCGCTATTAAATACCAGACAATCTTCAGCACCATCTAAAGCTGCCAATTTTTTTCGAAGTATTTCAACGGTTGGGTTTAGTCCCCGGCTATACAACCAGTCAGCATATTCATCTTCAAAAGATTTACGCAGATCAGCTACTTTTTTAAAAGCAAAATTGCTGGTTTGTATAATAGGTGGCGCAACTGCGCGAAAATATTCATCACGGTCTTCAGCGAGTTCATTAATGATATACGAAAGGTCCATACTATACTTTCTCCTCTATTTCTGTTGTTTTTTTTGAGTTAACTCCTTTTACTAAAAAATATAAAATCATAAAACCAGCCAATACCCCCACCCCCACCAACGCAGTAACGGGTGTTTGAATAGCTATGCTGGCTCCTACAAATACATAAGCGGCCATAAAGATCAAAGGCAACAGTGGGTATAATTTCATTTTATAAATACCGGTATTGTCCAGGTGCTTTGTTTTTTTGCGAAATACAAAAATGGTTGCACTCGATGCCACCATTCCAAAACAATCCAGGAAGATGGTAAAATTGAGGATCTTTTCAAAAGTCTGGGCAAAAAAGAGGATCACGATACACATAGCTGCGAAAACAGTCAGGGAAACAGTAAGTACTTCATTACGCGGGTTTTGCTTTGAAAATACTTTTGGTAATACTCCCTCGCCGCTCATTGCATACATTACCCTTGGGTTACTCAGTAACAAAGCATTTACATACGCCAGTACACCAAAAAATAAAAAGAAAGAAAACAGATCTGCGCCATTCTTCCCGAAAGTTTTATTCATAACCACGTAGGCAATTTCATGTTCATCTTTCATATTGTTAAATCCAACAATACTGTAATAGCTGAAGTTAACCAGCAGGTATAATCCTATGATAAGTGCAATTCCGATAAAAATTCCTCTGGGAATATTTTTGGCTGGCTTATCAACTTCGTTTCCAAAGTTGATGGTTTGCTGGTATCCACCATAGGTAAATGAAACAGCAATCAGGCTCACACCCAGACTCTGTATCCAACTCATAGAAGGAACAACGACAGGGGCCGGTGCTACTGCTACTGTCTGTGCAATTTCGTGATGCGGAAAAAATAGTGCAACTACCAATAACAGGATCATACTAATCTTTATCAGCATTAATACATTCTGCGCTTTGGCGCTCATACGCAATCCTCTTAGATTAATGGCATAAAAGATAAGAATAGCAGCACAACTAATCAGGGCTTTATCAATATCTGTCCAGGCAATTTGAGGAAACAGTTTTGTAACATATCCACTGCCAATTAATGCAACGCCACTTAAACTGGCCGCATTGCTGATCAGGATAATACAATTGATGGCGAATGCAATACTGGGGTGGTAGGCATAAGAAAATACTTTATAATATCCGCCTGTAATCGGATAACGGCTTCCAATTTCGGCATACGTAAGTGCCCCACATAAAGCAAAAAATCCGCCTAGTATCCATGCCGTAAAATAAACAGATGGTTCAATTGCATATTTCGCACTGGTAGCGGCTGATCGAAAAATACCCATACCGATTACCAGCCCTACCACGATCATTGTAAAACTGAAAAGATTGATTTTTTGTTTTGATTGCATAGTAATAGTGTGGGCTTAAATGTAGGAAACTTAATTCAATTTACAGAAGCACAAATCTCTTAATCGGTAGCTAAATATTTTCTAATCGTAATATTGAAACCCAACCCACAATCTCATATCTTCGCTTTGTATACGGTTCCCGCTTACGCGGGATTAAAAGGGAAGTCCGGTGTAATTCCGGCGCTATCCCCGTAGCTGTAAGCTCCTGGTTCATATTTGAATCATAACTGTTGAAACTTCATACCACTGTTCCGCCAATTTCGGGATGGGAAGGTGTTCAGCAGGGAGCGAGCCAGAAGACCTGCCGCATGCAAATCAATTATTCACGGCTTTCGGGTGAAAAGCATGGAATCTAATTTGTTGCTGTAGCAGCATCTTATATTTCTCCGTTTTTTTATTTTCCTGAAAGCTCATTGTTCCATTCAAAAAAAACAAACAATGAGCAAAACAGTAACGCTCCTCACAACCCTGCTTACAGGCAGTGCCCTGTTTGCACAAAAAGACACGGTAACCACCAAAACATTAGATGAAATTGTGGTTACTGCCAACAAACAGGAACAAAAACAGAGTTCCACCGGAAAAGTAATTACCGTTATTACAAAAGACCAAATTGACAAAAGCAGCGGCAAAACGGTATCGCAACTGCTGAATGACCAGGCCGGTATTACCATTAATGGATCACTTAATAATCCAGGTAGTGTGCAAACCATTTTTATGCGCGGAGCGGCGGCCGGACGTACGCTGGTTTTACTGGATGGAATTCCGGTAAATGATCCTTCACAAATCAATAACGATTTTGACCTGAACCTGCTTTCCATCAATGATGTTGAAAGAATAGAAATCTGTAAAGGGGCTCAGTCTACTTTATATGGAAGTGATGCCATTGGCGGTGTGATCAATATTATTACCACAAAAAAAGATATAGCTAACGCATTTAATCTGAAAGCAGGTATCTCCGGTGGCAGCCTCGGAACATATAAAGCCAATCTACAGGTATATGGCAAAGCAGGCAGATTTACCTACACTACCCGATATGCAAAAATAAAAACCGATGGCTTCTCGGCGGCGTATGACAGTACTGGTAAAATGAACTATGATAAAGATGGCTATGATGGGAATACTGCCAACGCTTCCGTTCTTTTCGATGCAGGAAACGGATTACAATTAAAAGGTTTTACGCAATATAGCCAGTATAAGGCAGATGTTGATGCCGGGGCTTTTACCGACAAACTGAATTATTCTATTCATAACCGGAATTTTACAACAGGTACCGGTTTTATTGTTAAGAAGAAATCATTTACGATTACCGGCAATTATCAGTATAGTAAAATGCATCGAAATTATAATGATAATGCTTCGATACCAGGTGCCACGGCTTATTCAATGAATGATTATGATGCTATTACTCATTTTGCAGAAGTATACACTTCCATTACACTGGGGGGAGGTTTTCGTTTATTGAGTGGTGCTGATTACCGCTATGGATCAATGAATAACCAGTACCGCTCTTTAAGTGTATATGGTCCATATAATAGCCAGTTCAGGGATACTTCCATGAATCAAAGATCTGTGTATAGTTCATTAATGTTTACCAGCAATTTCTTTTCAGTTGAGTTGGGTGGAAGAATGAATCATCATTCGCGTTATGGGGACAATACCACTTTTACGTTTAATCCGTCTATCCGAATGCATGATCATTACCGGTTATTCGGTAGTATAGCTTCTGCATACAAAGCCCCTTCTTTATACGAGCTATATTCCAGCAGTGGCAATCTGAATCTCCAGCCAGAAAAAGCCACTAATTACGAAACAGGTATACAATCTATCTATCGCAATATCAGTAACCGATTGGTTTTCTTTTATCGAAATACCCATAATGGGATTGATTATAATTCGATCAACTATCAGTATTTCAATTATGTGAATCAGCAGACAAGGGGAATAGAGTATGAAGCAAGGATACAACCCACTACCCGCCTGACCATCACTGGTAATTATACATTTATTGCCTCTCAGGAAACCACGGAAAACCGCGTGAATTTTAAAGACACGACGTATGGCTATTCTTTACGAAGGCCAAAGCATAGTATGAATATCATAACCAGTTATCAGTTTGATAACCCGTTATTCATAAGTGTTAGTGGAAAATATGTCAGCAGCCGCTATGATGTAGGGCCGTATAAAAAGCCTGACCTGTTATTATCCAGCTATTTTTTATTGGGTGCTTATGCAGAATATAAAACAGGAAAGCATTGGAAACTCTATTTGGATGCTCAAAATCTACTTAACCGTAAATTTTTTGATGTAAGCGGATACAATAGCATTCCCTCTTTGTTTACTGCGGGGATCAGTTGTAACTGGTAGTGCCTGATACGCAAAGGCATGGATCTAGGATTAGCCAATATCCTATGCCTTTGCATATATTTTATCATTGTCAATTCAAAATAAATCGGGTATTTCGCAGTATGGAAATCTATCTTATCAGGCATACTGCTCCACTGGTAGACAAGGGTATTTGCTATGGGCAAACGGATCTTGATGTAACAGATAGTTTCGAGGCAGAACTTGAACAAATCAAACCGCATATTCCGGGTGATATTCAAAAAGTATATAGTAGCCCATTACAGAGATGCCGGAAACTGGCAGTAGCGCTTTTCCCAAACCAACCCATTTCGACGCATAATGACCTGATGGAATTGAATTGCGGTGCCTGGGAAATGCAGGTTTGGAACGAGATACCTAAACCTGAAATTCAACCCTGGCTGGATGATTTTATTCGGGTAATCGTACCGGGAGGAGAAAGTTACCAACAACTGCATGATCGGGTGATCAGGCAGTTTCAAAATATTTGCGAGAATAAGGAAAACGCTGTTATTGTAGCCCATGGCGGGGTATTAAGAAGTATTCTTTCTTATATTACCCAAACTCCTTTAAAAGAGTCCTTTGATACATTTACATTTCATTATGGCTGTGTGGTCAAATTACGTGTAGAGAATAACAGATTCAGCCATGAAATATTGCATAATATTTCTCTTCAGGGAAAAGAATGGCATAGGCCTTCTGTTACTTAATAGACGCTTTTTTTAGGTTTCTTCAATATTCAATCCAGGATTTCCCGAATTCGTTTTGAAAAAAGTTAAGGAAGAGTAACTTTATTAAAAATCAGGATATGGAATATCATTTTGATGAATTACTTACTGTAACATTTACCTTGTTTGCGGTAATAGATATTGTGGGATCCGTTCCTCTACTGATTTCTTTAAAAGATAAGATGGGTGGAATCCGCTCCTTGCAGGCAACCCTTGTATCAGGTGCATTGATGATCCTTTTCCTGTACGCAGGTAAACCATTTTTGAAAATACTGGGACTGGATATACATTCTTTTGCAGTTGGGGGCTCTGTGGTTATCTTTTTATTAGGGCTGGAGATGGTATTGGGACATGAAATATTTAAAGGTGATAAAGATGCCCAATCTGGAACAGTAGTACCTATCGCTTTTCCTATTATTGCCGGTAGTGGAACCCTTACCACCATAATGTCGCTGAAAGCAAATTTTGAAGAAACCTATATTTTGACAGGTATCCTTGTAAACCTGGTTGTGGTGTATATTGTTTTAAAATCGCTGAAGCTGATTGAAAGAATATTGGGGCCGGCTGGATTGTTGGCAGTAAGGAAATTCTTTGGAGTAATCCTGCTTGCGATCGCTGTTAAATTATTCAGTAGTAATATCGGAAAGTTTGGCAAATAAGTGTTTGCGAACTAACGATGCGTAAAACCTGACATTCTTTTCCTCCGGAAAAAAGGAATATAATGAAATCGGATCTCATACATAAAATGGTAACAACAGTAAGCCAGTTCTTAAAATGGATTCGCGTTCATTTAGAATTCGTATTCTGGGTTTCTGCTCTCCTGCTTTTATTCTTTTTGCCGGAAGGCAATTCGGGTCCTTCATTATGTGTTTTCAGGTATGTTGGATTTACCTTTTGTCCCGGTTGTGGAATTGGTCATTCTATTCATGATGCCCTTCATTTTCGGTTTTCTGCTTCCATTCATCACCATCCATTGGGAATTATTGCTGTAATCATTATATTTAACAGGATAATACAATTGCGAAAACCCATAAAGCAAATACATGAAGCCTAATTTTATCAACCTGGTTCCGGCCCTTGAAGGAGAAGAACTGGTCTATCTGCAAAGCATTACGAAAGATTTATCGGATGATCAATTAATGACTTTTATTTCCCTTTATAATGGTAAGCGCAGAAAGACCGACCAGGTTTTATTGGGTTGTGTATTAGGTTTTGTGGGGGTAGCGGGTATCCAACGTTTTATGGTGGGAGAGCCACTGATGGGTCTTTTATTCTTTTTTACAGGAGGCTTCTGTTTTATTGGTACCATACTCGATACCGTTAATCATAAACGACTCGCATTCGAATTTAACCAAAAAATGGCGAGAGAGTCGATGGCGATGATGTATGCTTATCAATAGCCTATGTTTTCCATTTCAAATAATTCATTTCAGCAGCAATGATATTAAATGAATATCAGCAAAGCTGGTGTTACCGTTAAATAGTAGGGAATTGTAAAATGGATACTGTAAAAAGTATTTTTGCTAAGAACTAACCGGTTCTTTTTTAAATGATTTTTTCAGGAGATGAAAAAAGTATAATAATTTTTTCAGGGTTGGGTAGGAACCAATACTTAGATCTGCTTTATATGCGCAATTATTTCGTTTACACCAGTTATCCCATTTACGCTTTAGGTATATAAAATCAAAATATCCATTACCCCTACTGCTCGCACGGTTCTCATCCGCAATAAAATGGGTTATGCAAATATTTTCATTTACAACAGTTGTAAATTCGGTCTGAAACTCCAAGGCCAGGGCATTATCAAGACCTGAGCCAAACCAATCCAGTTTTTCATCAAAATAACCGATCATTTTCATAACATCCCTCCGTATAAAACTGACATCGGCCAGGTAAAGATCTTTCCATTCTTCGCCTGGTTTTTTGGTACTGCCTACTATTACTACCCGGCTCCCAAATGAAACATCACCTAAATGCGAGGAGGCAATAACCATACCAGCATTGTCATTTACAGGGTTCAGAACAGTTTGGGAAAAGTAAGCATACCAATCTTTCTCAAAAACCATATCATCATTCACCACCAATATCCATTGATTAACTGCTTTCTTAACACCCAGGTTTGTATAATAATACAAGCTCTTTCTCCTTTTTGTATTCTTAGAATCAGAAAGAATTAGTTGAATATCTTTCTGGTCACGCATCCATTGTACTTTCTCAGAATCTTCTGCATCAGAGGAAACAATAACCAGTTCATATACCCCCGAAGGCGTTGAGGCCCTGATTGATTCAATAAGGTCTTTTAGAAAGTTTGCCCTTCCCTTTGTGGGTATAATAATGCTGACAGTGGGGTTTGTCATATTTGCTTATTTTGATGCTTACTCGCTTAATTTGACAAAGATAAGTTGCTTTGGCCATGATTCGTTTTATAAGAACCTAGAAAAAATCTCAATACCGGAATCTTATGTTACCAGTTTTACGGCGCACGACTCATTTGCTTTAACTGCTTCTATTCATTAAAATTTACTTATTGTACCTGCCTAAATAATTAATTAGGTATTTTCTGAAACTTACCTGGAAAAACCACTCAAATTGACCCCCTGATACCAGAGTAAACTGACCCCCTTCCGCCAGAGCAATGTGACCCCCTGTCGCCATTTCAAAGTGACCCCCG
>Ga0316218_1000731_pt1 | contig 42021 bp, 58 predicted proteins | sample TBH18003metaG_FD_203634 | JGI IMG/M metagenome (GOLD analysis project Ga0316218, IMG submission 203634) | Freshwater microbial communities from Trout Bog Lake, Wisconsin, USA - TBH18003 | ecosystem: Environmental > Aquatic > Freshwater > Lake > Hypolimnion/Profundal zone | place: USA: Wisconsin... | reverse complement strand
TACCATATAAGAACACATTAAGTAAATCGTAGCCCGCTGGTAATGATCTGCCATGGTTATGGGTTAGTGTGTTCCTATATGGTACTGACTGCCAGCAGATAAAAAGCCTAACAGCAAAGTAATCTGTGTTGGATGAATATACAAGCCGCAAGGTATCCCGGAGGACGACTCTTAGGTGATAGTGTGAATAGCACGGAATAAGCACCGTATATTTGGCCCGAATGACGGGAACTCAGAACCATCCATATGCAAACACATTAACAGCGTCGTACCGGTCGCCGGACTTAGGTTGAATTCCTAATAGTGTGTTTACATATGGTAATGTAGCATTATGGCAATGTACCACCTTCATACGGTGTCTTAAGAGAGTTCGATTCTCTCCATTACCACCAAAATCTATTCCGGTAAATCCAAGCATGGTGCAAGGACTTGACTGTTAATCAATGATTAGGTGAGTTCGATCCTCACAACCGGAGCCAAACAATTTGGGGGCAGTAGTGGGCTACGGACATCCCTTGCAAGGATGTTGACTAGAAGGATTCGATTTCCTCGGCTTCCACCAATTTTATCTCTGTGAAGCGTTATCAGGTTGCGTACACGGTTTGGGACCGTGTGGTCCAGGTTCGAATCCTGGCATGGAGACCAATTTATGCTCTAGTATTTCAAAGGCTAGAATTCCGGTTTTGTAGTCCGGCGATGGAGGTTCGAGTCCTTCCTGGAGCACCAAGTTTGAGGATGCTAACAGCAAATTTTTATACATTTGACTTTTAATCAAAACCGTAAAAATGCATCCTGTTTTTTCTGTTGGGGTTTAGCTTAGTCCGGCCTAAAGCACTAGTCTTTGAAATTAGTATCATCGGTTCGAATCCGATAACCCCTGCCAACAATTTGTCGATATCGTATAATGGATAATACACTATGCTACGAACGTGGGAATAGAGGTTCGATTCCTCTTATCGGCTCCAATTCGCTAGGAACGAATTCCTGTTTGTTTTTTCGTTCGTACGAAGGCGTAAAGTCTTTAGTTGTAGTCCAAGATTTTTTTGGACTGTAAGGTTTTTTACTGTGTTTGTACAGCAGTTCAAATTCAGTATAATGTGTGGTTAAGTCCATACCGTATTTATTCTATGGTGTTAGTAGTGTAGTGGTCTGCACCCCGTTCTGTGAAATCGGTAGTATGGGATCGTTCCCCATCTAGCACCCCAAACAATAGTTCCTTAGCTCAGTGGTAGAGCAGTACCTTGACATGGTAAAGGTCACAAGTTCAAACCTTGTAGGAACTACCAAACATGCCGCTTTAGCTGATGTGGTCATAGCACCGGTTTGAAGCACCGAGGAACGTGGTTCGATCCCACGAGGCGGCACCAAGTTTTGTAAGTGTAGATGTCGACAAAGCTGAGTGTCGAAAGCTCAGTGAGTTGGGACTAATTATCCTAGTAGCAAACAAGTAACGACTATTACTACGTACCTCTAACCAGTCCGCGGCGTGACAGAAAATACTGGTAAAATGATAGCGAATGAGGGAGGCGCTATTACTTACAAATTCAACAGACCCCCGCTTTTCTAGATTGTGCGGTGAACAATCTAGAACGAATAAGTAAGTTTGTGCGGGATTAGTTTAATGGTCAAACGAAACCTTGCCAAGGTTTAGTTAGGAGTTCGATTCTCCTATCCCGCTCCAAATTCAAATATGGAAAATCATAAAGTAGCCGCTCCGTTTGGTCCTAGGATCTATAGAAGTACATTTGATAAAAATGTGCTACAGATGTTGCTGGACATTTCTACACAGGCTAGAAGTACAGCAGTATTAAACACTACGGGACTAACAAGTGGTACGCACTTATCTTTGGCAGATAAGCGTTCTTATGAAATATTTTATAATGAGCTTAAGAAGCATCTTATAAACTACATTGAAGCATGCAAGGGGATTAGAATTGATTATAAAAGTTTCAATTTTGATTTAGATGCTAACAACACTATGTGGGTAAACTTTCAAAGAGCAAATGATTTTAATGTATTGCATACACACAACGATACTAAAATAAGTGTTGTAATTTATTTAAAAATTCCAAATGAACTAAAAGAAGAACTAGCTCGTTGGGATAAAAAGTATTCAGCAGGACCGGGAATGATTGAATACGTATATGGATCTAAGAATGATTTTTGTCCAGGTACGTATTCATTTCTTCCAGAAGAATCGGAAATTGTTTTATTTCCATCTTATGTACTACATCAAGCATACCCGTTTACATCACAGGTAGAAAGATGGAGTATAAACACAAACATCACTAGATTTAGTTTTCAACAAATCTAATATAGCTTTATAGCTCAGTTGGTTAGAGCACCGTCTTGATAAGGCGGGGGTCCTGTGTTCGAGTCACAGTAAAGCTACCATTCAATGCCCCACTGGACAAATTGGTAAAGTCGTCTCTCTCAAAAGGAGAAGTTCTCTCTGTTCGAATCAGAGGTGGGGTACCAGTTAGAGGATAGCAACAGCAAATTAAAAAATCTTTTCTTGAAAAAAAGCCAAAAAATGCTATCCTGTTTTATTCAATACCAGCGAGACTTGGAAGTCAGAGAGGTCTTATAAGCCTTTTAGCGCCAGATTAGCGTTCTTGAGAAGGTTCGATCCCTTCCGCTGGTACCATGCTCTTGTAGTTAAATGGCATAACGCATTCTTGGTAAGAATGTATTTCAAGTTCGATTCTTGACTAGAGCACCAAGAGGCAGTATAATAACTTTAACTGGCGTTCGTTCAATGGATAGGACAGGATTCTTCTAAAGTCTTAATAGAGGTTCGATTCCTCTACGCCGGACCAAACATAATGTTACTTATAAGTAACGTTATGCACCTAATATCTACAAAATGTGTATTATAAGTAACATTATGCGGGCTTTGGTGAAATGGATATCATTTCGGTCTTCGAAACCGACGGTGGGAGTTCGATCCTCTCAAGCCCGGCCAGAAAGTATTTCATTAAAGTGTTGACACATAGCTGAATAGGCTATATAATTAACACTTAGCTAGCAAACACTAGCACATGTTCTTTAAAAATAAAATTTAATATGCTCGGTTCGTCTATCGGTCTAGGACACCGCCCTTTCACGGCGGGAAGAGGGGTTCGATTCCCCTACCGAGTACCATTAATTGATAACACAGCTCGTAGGGCAATGTACACGCCTAACCTTGTTCAAAGCGGAAAGCCTATGATACTAGTAACTGATTCTGCGTAGCAGGTCAACAATAGGTAGCAAGAGAATAGTAAACTGTGTTATCAATTAATGGTATATAAAAATACATTAGGCAACACCCAACTGACTGGGATAGTAAGATGGCATTGCCCCTAGTGTATTTCTATATGCCCCGATGGTGGAACTGGTAGACACGGTGGTCTTAGAAGCCACTTCTTCGGAGTGCGAGTTCGAGTCTCGCTTGGGGCACCAAATATGGAGTGGAAGCATCAATGGTGATGCACTGGACTGTAAATCCGGCGCTTAATAGCACGACTGGTTCGATCCCAGTACACTCCACCAAATTATAGCGGGATGGAGAAGCGGCATCTCAGGAGTCTCATAAGCTCCAGTCCCTGGTTCGATTCCAGGTCCCGCAACCAAATAATGGAAACGTGGCAGAGTCCGGCTGATTGCACCTGTCTTGAAAACAGACGACTCGAAAGGGTCCGTGAGTTCGAATCTCACCGTTTCCGCCAAATTTAGGATACTACCAGCAATTTTTATTTCACTGCAAATGAAGAAAAATGTATCCTGTTAGATATGGGTCTTTAGTATAATGGCAGTACTGCGGTCTCCAAAACCGTTAGTGGGAGTTCGAGTCTCTCAGGACCCGCCAAGTTATGGTCAGGTAGCAGAGCGTTTATGCAGTCGATTGCAAACCGACTAGAGGTAGGTTAAACTCCTACCCTGACCTCCAAGTTTCCGAGTTAGACGTTTGGATTGAGTCCCTTGTGCGCTAGGTCCCTATTCTTGAGACTGACACACCAGTAGCAACACAAGGTTGTTAAACTCTCCTCTACGAGACAACCTGATGAGTCCTTGAGAAAGATAGTCAGTCACTTTGAAAAACTATATTGGCCCGTTAGCTCAGTCTGGCCTAAGGCGCCGCCCTGTCACGGCGGAGATCACCGGTTCGAATCCGGTACGGGTCGCCAGTGTTAGTTAAATATTAAAATGCGACTGTGGTGAAATAGGTAGACACAAGAGACTTAAAATCTCTCGCTTCACAGCGTCCCGGTTCGATTCCGGGCAGTCGCACCATATAATAGGACCTTAGCTCAGTTGGTAGAGCGTCTGCCTTACACGCAGAATGTCGTCGGTTCGAACCCGGCAGGTCCTACCATTTTTATTAGGAGAGCTGTATGTCAACACCAAAAGAAGTAATAGACAAGGCATACGGTAATATGCCTAAGGAAGTAGGATTTATCGTCAATTGGGATTTGCCAGTTTGGCGTGGCGTTAAATACTATTGGTATAAATTAATACGTAAGGTAACAAGATAAAAGAATATGGTGAGCTGGCCGAGTTGGTCGAAGGCACCTTCCTGCTAAGAAGGCATACGGGCCAAAACCTGTATCAAGAGTTCGAATCTCTTGCTCACCGCCAACAATATGAAGACATATACTGTAGAAACATATGACAATTTGATTGAAGACGATTTACGTTTTCGAGTATGGGATTACATACAACATCAAGACTTTCATGCGACACGCAAGGATGTTCCATACCCACAGCCTGGTAGTATCATTTGGTACAAGCCTGTTGATGGCAAAAAGGAATACATGGACGATACAGTTCCTAGCGTAAACAATCAGTATATGCATCGTTGTGTATTTGGCAACAACGAAGAAGATTTAAAACAGCATCCTGTAATACTAGAACTTTGGAACGCTATCAATACTCGACTTAATAATAAGTTTGTAATTGATGGAGACTTAGAAGGTATTGCAGACAACAAATATAAAATGGCTCGTGTGTATGTAAATGCACAAATGGACGAGACGATAAAGCGTAGTCACGGTATTCACCGTGACACCATCGATTTAAAAGAAGAAAAACATTTTACATTATTGTACATGGCTAATCTAACTTGGTATCCAAGCTGGATGGCTGAGAATGTTTTTTACAGTGATGATCCTACTACAGGCGATGCACAGCAGTTTCAAAAAGGTCAAGGACAAAATCGTGGGTTTACAGTAGGTTACCCTTTTGCCATTGTTCCTCCCATTGCAGGCCGTGTAGTATTGTATGATGGCAGAGCATTACATACAACTAAACCAACAGCACCGTGGGCTAAGGCCATGCGCTATGCTGTGGTATTTAGAATTAGACAAAAATGACACAATGTATCATTTTAACAGGCGGTGTGGAAGCACATCCAACTGCTCCTAGAATACAACGTTCACTAGGCCCTTATAGAATTGCAAGTGCATTAGAGGACAATGGATACACTACGTTTGTACTCGATTTCATTATACATTTATCTGTAGATGAAATTAAACAAGCTCTTAAACCTCATTTAGGTAATGATACCTTGTGGATTGGTTTTAGTAGTACATTCTTTTATCAACCATACGACGGTACTAAAACTAAAAAGGACCGTATGTACTACACAGACGTGAGTGTAATTGAAGAAATTATTTCTTACGTTAAAGAAAATTCAAATGCCAAAATTGTCTATGGCGGCGCAGGAGCACCATTTCATTTAGACGATGATGCTATTGATTTTTATGTATTAGGCTATGCTGACAACAGCACGGTAGCTCTTACCAATTATATAAAAACCAATGACATTGCATACTTAACACAGTACGACACAATCAAAATCGGTAACGAAGAATGTATCGTAATTGATTCTGCAAAATACCCAGAGCCTACTATGGACAATTTAACAACACGTTTTCAAAATGTGTTGCCAGGAGAAGGACTTCCTATAGAACTAGCACGTGGTTGCATTTTTAGATGCAAGTTTTGTAGCTATCCTTTATTAGGAAAAAAGAAAGGAACTTATCTAAGAGATCCTGATGGTATTAAAGACGAATTAATCGAGCTTTGGGAAAAGCACGGTACTGATAGTTATTACTTTACAGACGACACGTTTAACGATGACAATGATAAGATTGAAGCATTACATCGTGTGTTTACTAGTTTACCTTTTAAGCCAAAGTTTAGTGCATATTTACGTATAGATTTAATTAACAAGTATCCACACCAAGCAGACCTGTTGACTGAAATGGGGCTGATTGGTACATACTTCGGTTTGGAGACTCTACAACCTAAGAGTGCAATAGCCATAGGCAAAGGACTTGCTCCAAACAAAGTTAAAGATAGACTGTATTGGTTAGATGAAAAATGGCACAATAAAGTAAACATAGCGTCTGGATTTATTCTAGGATTGCCTTACGACACACGAGAATACTTTAAAGAACTGATCGATTGGTGTAAGGAAAAAGATAACCCAATTGATTTTATAGATTTTTATGCACTACACTTGTATAACAGAACAGGTGAGGGGAAACAAAAACTTGCGGCTTATTCTAGTGAGTTTAGTTTGAATCCCGAAGTCTATGGCTACGAATTTCCTAAGGATGATTTTAGAGCATGGACTTTGCCAGATAAAAATCTAACGTATGAAGAGTGTGGACAAATTGCTACATGGTACAGAGGCATGATGCAACGTAGAAACAAGTTTGCAGAGTTTCAAATGATTACTGCTTTGAATAGTGGAATTAGTTTGGATGATTTGTATTCGATGACTATCAAAGATATCATGAACAAGTATCCTATACCAATGTTAAATGCGGATCGTTTGCAAGCGTACAAAAATCTTGTAGGAGTAAATACTGCATGACAACTATGGCAGACAGCGGAAACCGCACACATTTAACACATGACGGAGTAGAAACTATACATCAGGTATGGTCTACTCCAATCGGCATATCGCGTCCGTTTACACAGGATTTTATTGAGCAACTAAAAGAAGATGTATACAAGTATGTACTTCCCCGTGCTCAAAAGAATAGTGTAGATGTTTGGAGTTTACCAGACTTACCGGACACAATGCTAGAAGTTCAAAAGAAGAAAATTGAACTTGCCGAAAAGACTTTAACGCTACACAGCGAAATGCCTTTGCCTCCTATGCGTATTGCTAAAGGTTATTTTAGACATATTCAGCCTAATGTGGAGTATCGTATTACACCGCATCAGCATGGATCAACTTTAGGCGTTGGTGTATTTTATATCAAACTAAACAACGATAACCCAGGTAACATGGTGTTTATTGATCCACGTGGCGGAGTCAATTGGACTAATCAGTTTAGTCCGTTCAAACGTTTACGTTTAGAAGAAGGCATGATGGTTGTAAGTCCAGGTTATTTAATTCACTTTATCGAACCTACAGACTATCACAAGCCTGTGTATCAAGAAAGATTATTAATTGTATCCAACATACATAGAATGTATGAAGATTGGATTGAAGTTTTGAAAAACAAAGACAATGAAGCAATGATTAAAAGCATGGGACAACACGATTTATAATTGTTGACATTGCAGATATTTTAAGTTATAATTTTTATTTAAGGAAAGAACATGTTAAAACCAGGTAAGACATTCAACCTCAGCAAACAAACAAAACGCTTTATGGCTACCTTTGTTGATCCAGTTGAACGTAATGCATACAAACGTGCAATGATTCAAGCACAGTTGTATTCAGAGATTGTTGTTAAACCAGAAAAGCGTGACCGTAATGCTCCACGTGGAACAACCAGTTATGTTACAAATGATACTGGCACAGCTAGTACAAGTGTAGAATAAAGATTATTCCCTGATAGCTCAGTCGGTAGAGCGACGGACTGTTAATCCGCAGGTCGGTGGTTCGAACCCACCTCGGGGAGCCAATATATGATAAAGTTTATACAAAATTTAATTTATCAGTATCGCTTACGTAAGCGATTAAAAGAAATAAGAAAAACTGATCCATTTATATACAAATGAAAGTACTAGTCGCTAATGGTTGTAGCCACACCGCAGGAACTAATGTAAATCCTGACAATTTATTTTTTTGTCATGAAGTTGCGTGGCCTCGTTGGGTGGCAGACCATTTTGGTTATAAGTATATAAACCTTGCAGATGGTGGTAATGGTAGTGAACAGATTAGTAGAACTACAATCTTATCTGTTTCAAATATGCTAAAGCAAGGTGCTTCTAGCAAAGACTTAGAAGTTGTTATTAGTTGGAGTGGTTTTGATCGTTACGAATTTTGGTCACCTAAAGCTAAAAAGCATATGAGTGTTTCATTAGGATCTGCTATGATGAGTCATGTTGATCCAACGGTTAAGCAATACGTAGAAGCAAGATCGTTGATAGAATTTGAAGATTATTCTAATTATAAAAATCTGTATCATATGTATGTAACAGCATTGTTTTTAGAATCAAAAGGTATAAAATATTATTTTGCAAATGGTGTAAGACCATTTAAACATCCTAGTCAATTTCGTGAATATAGAGAACTAAAGAATGACTATATAAGTTTACTAGGATTATACGGTGACAGCCGTATAGAAAAGCATTTAGGTTTTTTTGATAAATCTGTAACTTTTAAAAATTATTTAAAAGACATTCCATGTACTCCTTATGGTGATAAACAGCACTGGGGAGAAGATGGACAAAAGAAGTATGCTGATTTAATTATTAAGCATATAGAGAATTTGGGGGTGTAGCTCAGCTGGGAGAGCATCTGCTTTGCAAGCAGAGGGTAGCGGGTTCGAGTCCTGTCACCTCCACCAAGTATTAGGAGTTTATTATGGCAGGGAAAGGTAGTAAACCAAGGCCACTAGTTGTGCCTAAAGAACAATTTGATAAATCGTTCGAGAATATTTTTGGAAAAAAGGAACCTAAGAAGCCTTATGTTTATGTTCCGCCAGAAAAAGAACTTGACAATGAGATCAAAGATAAGTAAAATAGAAGTTAGTAAAGATTTGCCCCTTTAGCTCATCTGGTAGAGCAACTGATTTGTAATCAGTAGGTGGTCTGTTCGAGTCGGACAAGGGGCACCAAAGAACCCCGCGTTAACTCAGCGTTACAGAGTTAGGGAATTGCAACACCTTAATAGCACGGTGCATTGGATCTACCGCAAGGCTTGTTTAAAGCGACTTGAGAAATCACAAAGGCGGACCTCAGCACCGTCTAAATGGAAAGGCTAGTGGACGTAGTAACTGACCAGTCTAGGGCCCTTGTGGTGAGGGTAGCTAGACACTTTATAAAAGCTCTTTGAGTAGCTACACTGGAACACCGAAAAACTTGCCAATGTCGACCAAAGCAAGGACCGGCCAGGAAGAGTTGGGCTATCAAGGATTCAAGCGCCACAGAGAGCCTCTATAAAGTGCGGGATTCGTATAATGGTATTACCCCAGCCTTCCAAGCTGATGACGAGAGTTCGATTCTCTTATCCCGCTCCATACTATGATACTAACAAACTTTGTTCCTACTGATTACCAAGACAAATTAGAAGAACTAATTTTAGGTAACAACATAGATTGGTATTATCAACCAGCAACGGTGTACGCAGGACAAGGGCAAGACCTTTATCCAAACGATTGGTGCGTAACACCGCAAACAAAAGAGTCGTGGCAGTTTGTACATACAAGTGCAGGAGCCAACGGCAGAATCTATAGTCCAACACATAAATTATTTTTACCCATTTTGGGCATGGCGGGTATTGCTCGTCCTAACATAAATCGTGTAAAATGTAATTTAATGTTTAGAGATGCTAGTTTCCCAGAAGGATTTCATAATACACCTCATGTAGATGATCATAGTTCAAATATGCGAACTCTACTGTATTATGTAAATGATTCAGATGGTGACACTATAATATTCAATGAACGTTATCAAGAAGGTGTACATATAAATGACCTTACCGTTAAATATAAATGTACACCTAAAAAAGGAACAGCATTATTGTTCGATTCAAATTTGTTTCATTGTGGAAGTCCTCCTAGAGAAACAGAACGTCGATCAGTGATAAATTTTATATTCGGAGTGTAGCACAGCCTGGTAGTGCGCCTGGTTTGGGACCAGGAGGTCCAAGGTTCGAATCCTTGTACTCCGACCATTTTTAATAAGAGAGAAACGATGAGAGCAAGTCACATTTTAGTAGATTCACTAGCACATGCAATGACGTTGCATGAGCAAGCAAACAGTTTGAATTTTGCACAGTTAGCGCAAGCTCACAGCAAATGCCCAAGCGGCCGTAATGGCGGTGACTTAGGAGAGTTTGGTCCTGGCATGATGGTTAAGTCTTTTGAAGATGCTACAGTAGCAACTCCAGTTGGCCAAATCAGTCAACCAGTGCAAACACAATTTGGATATCATTTAATCCATCGTACTGCATGATAATCGATCAAAACGAACTTTGCCGGAAGTATGATTGGAGTAGTATAATCAAGCCGGAAGATAATGAATTGGCCATAGGCTGTATAAAGAATATAATTGACAGCGGCAACTACTTCAAGAATAGTCCTCCCTACCAAACACAAGAAAATATATTTGCTAGACCCGAGGCCTTTTGGTTAAAGTATCGTATGAGTTTTTTAATGAGTGTCTTCATGTACTTAGGACGTGAGGTAAAGGTCAACAACATGATGGCCTGGAGCTTCATGACAAACCTAAGTACAGTAGAAGATAGAGAAAAGTATTGGCATAATCATGATAAACATAGTGGGCAAAGCATGAGTGGTATCATGTATTTGCACATTCCCGATGATGTTAAAGATTTGGACACTTGCGGAACTGAAATGGCTCCAAATGGTCCAGATGGTCCAGGAAAGTTTTATGTTCGTCCAAGTCAGTTGACATGGCTCATATATCCTAGTATAATATGGCATAGACCTGGAATTGTACAAAGTGACAAATACAGATTCATTTTAGCCGCAGACGTGGATTTTATTTTATGATTATATATTTGGATATGGATGATGTCGTAGCTGACTGGATGAAGGCCGCTAGAGATATCGTCAACAGAAATTGGGACTATGGTGAACGCATTCCTGAAAAGGATTGGGCCAAAGTCAAAGCCAAAGAACGATTCTATCGTGACTTGCCGTTAAAAGCAGGAGCACACGAATTAGTTGATTTTTGTAAAGATGCACTAGTCGAAGGACTAGCGGATGAACTTCGCTTTCTTACAGCACTACCGCATGACTATAGTGTACCATTTGCCAGCTATGATAAAATCTACTGGGCAAGTAAACACTTTCCTGATATTCCTGTACTGTTTGGACCATTCAGTCACGACAAGTACAAGCATTGTAAACCTGGCGATATCTTAATTGATGACCGCCATAGTAACTGTGCAGAGTGGCGTGCCGCAGGTGGACTAGCACATGAGTATCGTACATGGGAACAATGCAAGCCATGGTTAACTAAAATTTTAAACAAAGAGGAATCGTAATGCCAAAACCAATTAGTCGCAGTACAGAAATTGACACAGAGAAATGCGTTGAAAATTCGGGTGGTAACAGATTCAATCTTGTTATCATGGCCGCGGCTCGTGCCAGAGAGATTAGACGACTAAACAAGTCTAGTCAAAAGTTTGAGCATTTACACAGTATTATTACTGCTCTTAAAGAATTCCAAGACGGCAAGTACGACAAAGAATATCTAAAAAGAGTAAAGTAAGATAGCCAAAATGTGTTGACGTAACACCTTCCTAGTGTTACAATAGACACATGTTAGAAACAATGCACCGGTGGCAGAGAGGCCCAATGCAGTGGATTGCAAATCCGCAAAATCGTAGGTTCGAATCCTACTCGGTGCTCCAGTTTTAGGATCGGTTCAGCAACTCATAAATTACTATGAACTGCTAGTGTTATTGGGTACTATTGGAGTTCAGAGGTTCGCCCGAGAACGTTGAAGGTAGTACTTGAAGATACACACTAGATAGAGGAGTTTCGATTAGTCTCCTCGATAAAAACAAAAAGTAGGCAACGATCCTGTTAAAGTATTCCTAGGATGGATACAGCAACTTTTACTATAACTGAACTGCCGTAATAATTGTCGAAAGACATTAAAGGGCTAGTGCTAGTAGAATACTAGATAGTGCTCATAGAACGTGAGATAGTAGCCAGCATAGAATAAACTGGATAGACTGATGGGGCTTGAACCGATATACTGGGGATGGGGATTAGTCGAAAAACTCTTACTGTCCCGACCATCCTGTTGAATTTATATAGGTTAAGTTCAGCAACTATTTTTCGCTTATAATGAAACCGCCCCAAAAGGGCATTAACCTGAAAGGACACAAAATGTCAACATTCGTAGAAGCAGTAGCAAATCAAGAAGCCCGTACCGCTAATAGTATGAAGGCACGTGCATCAACATCTAACAAGGTGGTTGATCTATTTTATAACATCGGTGCTAGCCGTGGCAAGGATATCATCCCTGCATTTACAGCCGCTTATGTGGCTGATAAGAATCTAGCACTTCGTATCGCACTATGGGCACGTGATGCTCGTAGTGGTGCAGGTGAACGTGAACTATTCCGTTCAATCCTAAAGCACTTGGAAAAGACTGATAAGGATGCCGCATTGGCTCTTTTGAAGAAGGTTCCAGAATTGGGTCGTTGGGACGACATCTTTGTCTTCACTGACAAGGATTTGAAGTCAGCGGCTTACACTATGCTAGGCGACGCTCTTCGTGAGAAGAATGGTCTAGCCGCTAAGTGGACTCCACGTAAGGGCGAAGTAGCACGTGAAATCCGTGAATTCTTCGGAATGAGTCCAAAGTTCTACCGTAAGAGCCTTGTGGCTCTTACAAAGGTCGTTGAAACACAAATGTGTGCCAAGGACTGGGACAACATCAACTTTAGCCATGTTCCATCTGTAGCGGCTAGCCGTTACAAGAAGGCATTCAACCGTAACACTACAAAGTTCGCTGAGTATGTTGCACAATTGGTGAAGGGAACTGATCCAAAGGTTAAGGTTAATGCCGGTGCAATTTTCCCTTACGATGTTTTGAAGAACGTTGCTTATGGTAACTTCAACAAGACAGAAACTGACCATGTCATCGCACAATGGGAGGCTTTGCCAAACTACGTGGGTGACGCTAACATTCTACCATTGGTAGACGTTAGTGGCTCTATGAGCTGTCCAGCAGGTAAGAACACTTCGGTGTCTTGCATGGACGTGGCAGTTTCACTAGGTTTGTACTTGGCTGAAAAGAATCAAGGTAAGTTCAAGGACACGTTCCTAACTTTCTCTGACAAGCCAGAACTAATGACCCTAAAGGGTAACGTAGTTCAAAAGATGCAACAAATGGTTAAGTCCAGCTGGGGCATGAGTACTAACCTACATGCGGCTTTCAGCAAGATCCTAGATGTTGCTGTTAAGAATGAAGTGCCACAAAGTGAAATGCCAGAAATGGTTTTGATCCTAAGTGACATGCAGTTCAATGCTTGCGTAAAGCATGACTCTTCAGCAATGGAGATGATTGAACGTAAGTTCAAGGCCGCAGGCTATAGTGTGCCACAAGTTGTTTTCTGGAACTTGAACGCTAGCGATAACGTTCCTGTTAAGGCAGACAAGTCGGGTGCCGCACTAGTGTCTGGTTTTAGCCCAGCTATTACCAAGGCATTGCTAGCCGCAAACATGGATGAATTCACACCAGAAGGCATCATGTTGAAGACTGTAATGAGCGATCGTTACAACTTCTAAACCGTTGTAGAAATACAACACCGATCCCTGTCTTCGCAAGTTGACAGGGATTTTTTTTGGTGCTATAATACTCGTATGATGAATAAAAAATATACAGTGAATTGGAAAGTAAACGATGTCGTTTACGAAAACGAGTGCGATGATTTAAATTCAGCGATGGATTTTGCAAAAGAGATTAACTGCCTAGTTACTATAACAGGTAACGGGTTTGAAGTTGTAGGACTGTTTGGAGCAGATAGCATCAAAGATGGTAAGTGCCCAGATGGTGTTGATTATACTTGGATGAAAAGACGTTCACAATGAAAATTAGATTTGATAAAGATACAATGCCCGACGAACTGTACAATGCGCTGTTACAGCACTTTGTAAATGAAGCAGTTGGGTTAGGTGTAGAAGTAAACAAGTTTACTCAGTTTAATAACTGGGTAGTTGAATGTGAAGTGGATGCTAAAGAAAGCGTCCATTAAGGAGAATTAAATGCCTTGGATTCAAAATTGTGCGGCAGATGATATTCCAAAAGGGTTCCATGTCGCAGTAGGTGAGAACAGTATGCTGATCCAAATTGCGGATCCAGCTAGTTGGTTCCCTACACCCAAGCACAAGTTCAAGGAAGTACATCGTTTCGAGTTCCTCGATGTAGAAGAAAAGGACAAAGTGCTAGAAGAAGAAATGAAATGCAGTCACGAGCAAGCCGCAGAGTTAGTTCGTCTTTTGCAACATGCATTAGACAATCGCATGGACGTAATTGTTCATTGCTTTGCAGGTATTTGCCGCAGTGGCGCAGTATGCGAAGTTGGCGTAATGATGGGTTTTCAGGATACAGAAAGATTCCGTAGCCCTAACTTGCTAGTTAAGCATAGAATGATGAAAGTGTTAGGCTGGACATATGATGAAAATGAAAAGCCTAACCTCGACGACTGGAGGAACTTTACAAACGATTTCTAAAGGAGAACGGTATGATGGTTGTAGTAAAATTCAATGGCAAGTGGGCACATGTTGTAAAGTTTGCCCGTACCGTAGACTTTAGCAAGGACGAAGGATGGTTTATGATCAACTTCGATTTTGATAAAGTTAATCGCAGACGTGAACAATTTAAGTGGGTTCCTGCTTCAACACGTTTTGAATCAGTAAAGGAATTCGTAGGAGAATAAAATGAGAACATGGGTAACAAGTGATTTGCACTTTGGGCACAAGAACATTATGAGTTTCTGCCCACAAACACGAGCCCGTTTTAATAACGATGTCAGCTATATGAACAATGCAATGGTAGAGGAATGGAACGACAAGGTCGCTCCGGAAGATACCGTTTACATTTTGGGAGATGTAGCATTTATGTCAGGCAGTGATGCAGGACGTATGATTAAGCGTTTGAACGGTACAAAGATTTTGATTGAAGGTAACCACGACAAGAAGACATTGAATGATGCAACGTTCCGCGGTGCATTTAAAGAAATCCATAAGTATTTGGATATTAACTATGATGGTCACAAGATTGTCATGTTTCACTATCCAATTTCTGAGTGGGATCAAATGCATCGCGGAGCATTACACTTTCACGGTCACTTGCACGGTGGTGTGAGCGGTTTGGAAAAATACAGATGTATGGATGTTGGGATGGATTCTACAGGCGAGATTGTAATTTCAATAGAACGTGCTATCCGTTTGATCAAGGACAATGATATTAAAGGACACCACCAGAAAGGTGATTGATATGTTTAAGGATGAATTGAAGGAGTATGTAAAGTCCAGTAACCTAGTTAACATGAAGGAAGCTGGGGATGGACTTTATGTACTAAAGTACAAGAAGAAAGTATTCTACGATAACTTGTGGAACGACTACATAGCCGAATGCCGTGGGTCAATCGTAGATGCTGACTTTAACTTGGTAACATATCCATTTACTAAGATCTACAACTATGGTATCGAAAAGGAAGCACCAGTGCTAGCCGACGATACTAAGATAACTGCTTATCGTAAGATAAATGGTTTCATGGTAGCTGTAACTTGGTACGATGGAGATATCCTAGTGTCTACTACAGGTTCTACTGACAGCGATTATGTTAAGATGGCACGAGAACTAATCGAGCCAGACATAGATCGTTATCGTATGACTTGCCAAGTACACGAAGGTTATACTTTTATGTTTGAGTGCGTTCACAAGCTCGACCCACACATAATTCCAGAAAAGGAAGGTATGTACCTGTTGGGTATGCGTTACAACACATTTGGTTCACCAATCATACATGAAGTTGGAGCAATGTTTTTACAAATGGCTTTCCACAGTTTGCCAGTTGAAGTGTACTACACTACAGTTGGCGAGCTAAAGGCTATGGTTAAAGAATGTCGTCACGAAGGATTTGTATTCTATACAGACAAGGGTGTAAGTGCTAAGATCAAGTCACCATACTATTTGACTTCAAAGTGGGTTGCTCGCAATCCACGTACAGACAAACTAGTAGATTTGAACAAGGATATCAAGCACAATTTGGATGAAGAATACTATCCATTGGTTGACGCAATCCGTGCTAACATAGTACAATATACTGCTATGGACGAGCAAGCTCGTTTATCGTGGGTACGTAATTATATGGAGGCGTTATGAATACGCATATGGTAAAACAGATGCACTTTCAATTGAAGCCCGGTGACTTTCTTACTTTGGTAGGAGAGTCTACCACAAGACTTTGGGGAGAGCAAGAATTGCTTTTCAAAGATTTTAAGGGTGACTTGTGGACTGTGCCAGTAAGTAAGGTAGAAGCATTATGAGATGCCCAGATGAAAGTCATCTGCCCGTAGCAGAACAGAGCCTAGTGTTCCGTCTGTATAAACGGGCAGAGATACGCAGGCAGATTCCTGGCAGACTAGCAGTTACAGAAGGCAAGCCCGATAAGATTGCTAACTTGTTAGAAGAAGCCGCAATGGAAATACAACGGCTACAGGCAACTGTAGCTAATATTGGGCAAGTAACAAAAGGAAAGGATGGTTTACAACCATGAAGTGTTATCAATTAATTGGTGTACCAGGCGCTGGAAAGTCTACTTGGGTTAATTCTCAAAAGTGGGCTAATAGCTGTGTATACATATCTACAGACAAGTTTGTAGATGCACACGCACACAATACTGGCAAGACTTACAACGAGGTTTTCAAGGACTTTATGCCACATGCTGTAAAGATGATGGCCGACGAAGTTAACGAAGCACGAGATGCGGGCAAGGATATTATCTGGGATCAAACCAGTGTGTCTATTGCCAGCCGAGAAAAGAAGTTTCGTATGTTACCTAACTACGAACATATTGCGGTAGTGTTTCGTACTCCTGAACCAGCAGAGCTAGCTCGCCGTTTGGCAAGCCGTCCAGGTAAGCACATTCCAAAGAATGTTATCGATTCGATGATATCTAATTGGGATGAACCGACTGAAGACGAAGGTTTTACTGAAATTTGGTACGTTTAATACGCACTTTATAGGGCCTTAGGGCCCTATTTTTTTGGCTCTAGCTTCTCCGTAGCAAAGAATAAATACACTATAGATATAACGGAGATAGCACGATGTCGCTACAAATTAGACGTGGAACCGATAGTCAACGATCAAGTATCGTATTTGATCAGGGTGAAATTACCTGGACCACTGATACAAACAAATTATTCATTGGTGATGGCATAACCGCTGGCGGTATCAACGTAATTGCAAGCGCCGCAGGTACAGGACTAAGCTGGAACTCAACAACAAATACACTTAATTTTACAGGTACTGGATTAGGATTAACAACTAGCCAAGTTACAGAATCAGTAGGTGGACCGCTTTACTTTACTACAGTTAGAGCACAACAAGCCGCCGCGGCATTGTTTACATCAATTGGTACTGCAACTACTACTGGTAATATTACTGGAACTATTGCTCCGAACGAAGTAACAGTTAGCAGTACAACCGGAATGACAACACTTATTCCGTTTACAGTTGCTGGTAACGGTTCGGGCACAGGCGGATTAACAAACGGTACATATTACATTACTAGCATTGTTGATTCAACACATATTACTGTTTCAAGTAGTTTGGCAAATGCACAATCAGGTATTGCTGTAAGTTCGTTAACTACAGCAAGTTTATCAGGTGTAACATTCTCTGCAGGTGGTGGCTCAGCAGGCGATGTAACATTTGTGTATAACCAAGCGGCTGGTACAGTTAGCGCCAACGTTAACTTGAACGCAACTGGGCTAGTATCTGTGTATCAAGACCCTAACCCGACACTCGGTGGTAACTTAACATTAAACAGTCACAATATTGTAGGTTCAGGTAACATCAGTCTTACTTCAGGCGGTGTAACATTAACATCAGGCGGTGTAACATTAACATCGGGCAACATTGGAATTACATCTGGTAACATTACTGTTTCAGCAGGAACAATTAGTGTTAACTCTTCAATTACAGCTGGTAGCGTTATTACTAACTCTATTAGCGGAACTAGCTCAACTGTTGTATTATCTAGCTCAACACAAACTCCATTTGCTCTTAACTCTATTGGAGCTACTGGTACTGTTTCAAGTGGTACAGTTCCAGTGTTAGCATTGAACGGTTCTAGAGGAACTATTGCAAGCCCGACAAATACAGCGGCAGGAGATTACATTCACGGTATTAACTTTGCTGGATTTTACAATTCAGCTTATGTAAGTTCTGGTAGTATTTTCTCTAGCTGGGACGCATCGGCTGTTTTAACATACGCTCATCCATCATCTAGTTTATCGTTTGTAACTGGTAATAATAGTGCTAGTTACAATACTATGGTATTCAACTCTAATGCTATCCTTAGCGGTATAGCAATTCAATTGAATGCATATCCTACTGGTTCGTATCCTACACCATCAGCTGGTATGATGATTTTTGATAGTACAACCAAACACTTCTACGGCTACAATGGTACTAGCTGGGTAGCGTTTACTGGACCTTAATCGAGCAATCAAACAAAAAGGACCTTCGGGTCCTTTTTTTACGGGTTATCTTAGATACAGATTATATAAGTCTTTTGTTATAACAATTTCGTCTGCATTCATTGAAACAGCAATTTTGTTAAATGTATTGTATCTTGATTTAACTTTTTTATGATAGTCAAGTACAGGATCTTTGAAGTATTCGATCCAATCGGCTTTTGAAGTAAAAATCAAATTATGTGTTTCTGTAGTCAGGTCTTCTGAAACACTAATTTTCTGATTAATTAGTTTACCAGTCTCGATGAATTTTTTTTCAATGTATTCATATATGTCATGATCATATCTAAAAAAATCAATCGAGATATCCGGTCTTACAGACGTGATTACAACTCCAAACATATTACTCCACTGTTTGATCGGTTACTGTAACGTATTCCTTAGTTGTTAAAATGCAACTAATCATAATATCGTCTTCATACTTATTAGGAATACCAACCCAGTTATATGGTTTGCTAGGATCCATTGCTTTACCAATACAGATCCAAGGACGTGGAATAAATTGCTCTACTGAATAAGTTCCATACTTTACGTGCAATACATCTTCAATAAACTGCACACGTGGATCGAATAAATTAAAAGCATTACAGTAAGCTACTTGATATCCGCGAGCTAGTGCTGTTAACCCAATTTTAGCATATAATCGACCCATATCGAACCAGTAGTCCAGACTCCATTCTTTTGGAGGAACACTTAGTAGCATTGGAGCAGTAATCATTTGCGGTGGGCGTACACATCCGTTTTTATCACCAATCGATTCCCAATAAATTGCTAGAGCACTAATCTTGCTACGCATGTCTGTATCAGTAACTACTATCTTATATCCTTGATCGTTATGCAAGAAGGTATCAATCATTGAAGTAATTTCTAATGCTGTTTCTGCATCAACTTCCATATCCGGATTAAACGTTCTATGAGCATGTTTTAGAATTTCTTGTTTTTCAATTCCAACATAAGAATCGCGCTCGTCTCTATCAATTGCTACTTCTGCAGAACCATCTTTACTATTAGTAAATGCATAAGCAATATTATTCTCATTTAAAAAATATTCTAGACTACCCACTGCTAGTCCAATGTGTTGTGCTTTTTCAAAAGCATGTACATGCGCTGGCATAAACTCTTCAATTTCGCGGCGAGGATCAGCCATTAAAAATTCATCAGTTGGTGTAAATTTTACACTTATTTTATCTTTAGTTTGTACAATATCAACAGCGTAGAATGTACGTCCGCAACGTACAGGTGCAAGATAAACTAGCTTTTTGATTGTGTTTAATAGGCTCATAGTGAACTCCGGTAATCTATACTCATATTTATCCGAGTATAAGTAGTATTATGAATAAAAAATACTATTACTTTTCTGAAGCTAAATCTTTAAAATTAGACATTTCTGTGCCGTATTCAGCTATGTTAAAAGAAGCTCAAGCACTGAAAAATAGGTTTACCGCCCATAGAGGAGGAGACGAATTGCATAAAGGTTGGAAAAGTTTAAGCCTGTACGGGTTAGCCGAAGACAAGCACGATAGTTGGCAAGAGTACGGATATACAAATGCTATTGAAGCCGCTAAAGGCTTTACTTGGACAACCGCGGCAAATGAGTGTCCGACTATTATGCATTTTTTACAAAATTCTTTTCCTTGCAAGAAATATGGTAGGGTTAGACTCATGCTTGTTGAAGCCGGGGGCTGGATAGGCATGCATACTGATACCAAGCATCGTATTGTAGAAAATATTAATATAAGTCTAAGCAATCCAACAGGATGTATTTGGCGTTGGGAGGATGGTGAGGAATTGTTTATGGAACCAGGAGGAGCCTATGCTATGAATATCAGTTACGGGCATAGTATTATAAACAATAGCAATGAAGATAGATTTCATCTGATTGCATCTAGACACGATTCATTACCTGAATGGCAAACACTAATTGATAAGGCCGCCGCTGAAGCAGGCGTCGAAGGGCATTACGAACTACACGATGTAGCTGTTTAACCTAATATTCGAGTACTGTTCCAATCTTCTAAATGCCAGTTAGGTTTTTTCAATAGATTAATATCAGTTAATTCAAACGTGCTTATAGGGCCTTCACGTTGTTGACGTTCTTCAAAATATCCATCACAAGCACGTGATGTCATTATAAGATGAATGTTAGGATCAACTTTTTTAATTTTAGTAAACAATTTGTTTTCACAGCTTACTCGATATTTTAAACTCTGTGTTGCAATGTATGGGCTATGTGTAAACATATCGCTAATATTCATTACAGTATTCTTACCTGGTATAATCCAATCTAAATTGTATGTGCTCATGTAATCTATTAATACATAATCAAATTTTAAAGATTTAATCTTAGCCCAAACAATATCCCATTCTGAAAAATTGGCGAGGAAGTTTGTCCATTCCTTATCAGCATAGTCAATATAAGCGTTAATATCCTGTGTTACATTGTTAGGCATAATAGGTAAGTGATTTCGATAAAATTCAGCATAATTTCTTCCATCCCATCCTTCAACCATAGCTTTCATAAATTGCAAGGTGTTATGATTAATATCTGTAAAGACTACTCGAGTATCTGGAGTTACTCCTAACTGCTCTAAATTACGAATCCAATTAACACCAATTCCTACACTGATATATTGATCAACTGGGCTTGCAATTCCTGAAAGCTGTCTTAAGCTATCACTATTCCACGCTGGAGTAAAATTATTACAAAAGAATTGATTGTAGTAAACATAGCTCATTTCTCTAAGGAACACATGATCGTGTTCGTAGTATAGATACTTTTTGTTGTTGCGTATATCTTCGCCTAAGTCAATAAGTGTTTTATTATTTTTTAATGCTACAGATATAATATTCCAGCCATGACATTTCATGTCGTATTCTTTTTCAACAGTTCCTGGTCTAATCCATTCTGCTACTTCGTGATCATTATATAAACAAGTTGTACTTCGCAATGGCGCTATTTGTATATGTTTAATACTTTCTTGGTTGCCTACAGCAGGATATCCTAACTCTATATAATCAGCCAGGCGCACAATATAAAATTGATGATGCAATTCATAATAGCCGTTACGCCAATACGAATTTTCATTTCTTTCTAATACGTGTCCTGCTATAAAGAAATCCTGTTTACATAATCTTTCTATTGCTGAAAACAGTCTATCACTTAATCCCAAGCTCATTCCTGTTGCGATTACAACTGCATGGCTGTACCCTTCTGCGCTTGCAGTGGCTAACAAGTCGTCTTCACTGGAATCTATTAATACATCGAAATCATGTTTGATAAATCTATGCAAAAGAAAATCTGAAATGTTAACTGATATTTCTCTAGCCCATCCTGACGAATATGTATTTGTATTATCTACAATACAACAAACAATGGATTTATTCTTAGTTTGTTTAAATTTTGTTACCATCGAGGAAACTTCTCCAAATCTTTTAGAAACTTATCAGGGAACAACTGCCATACAGTTTGCTTGGTTCCTCTATAGTCTATTTCTTTAACAGCCTTCATTAGTCCTAAGTGTTCCATAGCTGGTCCAAATATTTTATGCACCAGGCGCTGTGTTCCTACTGCGCTTTCATTGCTGGTAATATACAAGTCGGCCCAAGGCGGAGTCCATTCAATACAAGCAGGGATTAAAAATTGTGCTGTAGGATTTTGATGATCCGTAATTACACTTATGGTGCGTAGGCCTTGTCCGTAGGTTCCAGGCAACTTGTCTGTAAACACACAGGTACGAGCGGCAATGCGATAAGCATCTTCGCCCATCTCTGGAAAGCTGTGTGCGGCCACACTACCTACCGCTTGATCGTTATAGTATAAGATCCATACTTGTTTATACTTCTCGTTATTAAAACAATCTACCAGTGCCTTCTGGCTAGAGTTGTTTTCGAATCCACGCTTCTTAGCTTCTGCATAAAATTCTGTTAAGTCTAAGTCGGGTGTCCAAGGTATTACTTTATACATTTAACACGCTCGATAAAATCAGCAGGGTAATTTGTACTAAAGCTGGACCAGCAAAGTTCATTCATAGTTTCGAATGACTGCGGCTTGTCCCATTCTATACCTAGCCCTGCTATATGTTTACGCATCTCGTCTTGCCTAGTACTGTAGATATGACTTTCTACATCTTTGATACTAAAAGGTGTTTCGTCCCGATGATAGGTAAAGAAGTAGTTAATACTTTTCAACTTGCCGTCTACGATAAAATAACTGCTAGGATGCATGCTATACTTCCACCATCCTAGGCTTCTATGTGCTTTGATTATCCCAATCATTTGATCTTGCCAATCTGGAACCACATTAGCATAATTATTTTGATTACATCGACTACGTTCCCAAAAATCAGGGCCGTCTATTCGGAGATATATTTTACGTTCAGGCACATTAACTTCTACAATCTCTGGAACTAAATCTGGATAATGGTGTGCCATGTTATGTAGATAGTGCATTTCCCTATTCCATTTTTCATACATTTTGGCAGGATCCACTACTTGGTTTTTGCCTTTATGATATTCAGTATCGTTGTGATACCATTTCACAAATGTTTTTTTATCGGTCGAGATCAAACTTGTGTAAATAAGATTGTTCCGACACAGTCCGTGTCCTGGCACATTATTGTAATAGTATTCATATTTCATATAACTAATTATCTTATAAAATTATGCTCATTGGTATAAACGGCAACCCTTATTATAACATGGAACCATATTTGGATATGGCTTTATTTGACAAACTTCAACCTGAAATATTAACCGGGTTTGCACTAGCACGAGATTTTGCTAAAGAAGGAACTTGGATGGCTCCCGGATTTAGTTTTGACGATATGAGCTATGTTCCTAATTGGAAACCTATATATCAAGCCGCCAAAGAATTAGCCGCATTACCAGACGGTAATCCTATTAAAGAAGCAGGCTTAAAACTAATGCCGTTGGACTTTAAAAACTTCCAGCAACGTAACAAGTTTACACGTTTCCTAAAAATGGCTATGGGTGCATACGATCCATACATCTACTATTATTTGTGGGAAGAAGGTTCCTGGGATGATCGTACTGCTCCACGCAATCTGACTCCTGAAGCGGTTTACTTTCCAGGTACAGTTGCTTGGGTAGAAAGTCTAGTTGGTACAGTATTTGAAGATATTGGTCGTGTTATATTCTTTCATTGTGAAGCAGATGGTATTCCGTTTGAACATAGAGATTTAGATGCTAAGAATGGTATAGATGTTGTTAAGCCTCACCGCAATGAGTTTATACACATTCGCCCTAACACAAAGAAAGCTATGTACCTTTGGGATCCAGAGAACAAAGATAAGACATACTTAAACACTCGTGCGGCTTGGTGGAATGATGTTGACTGGCACGGCGGAGAACGTATCATGGAACAAAGTTATAGCCTACGCATCGATGGTAAGTTCACAGAACAATTTCGTAAACAATTAGGCATTGACCATTTGGAAACATATTAATGAAGTACCTAGGAAATTATAGTAGTCTAGTAAGCGAAGAACTAGTAGATTACCTTTTAAAAACTAAAGGATCCCCTCAGCCTGATCAAATTAAAGATTGTTACCAAGCTGGATTTACAGAATATACAGACAAGTCTTTAGAATTGCATCCTAACTTATATTGGGAAGTATTTGAAAATAAAAACGAAAAATGTTTTATAAAATGGCCTGTTAGTCTTTCTAACGACTACGAGGAAGTAATTACTAAACTTGCACCAGGCAATTATCTTCCTATGCATGTAGATCCTAATCCTGAAAATTGTAAAAGATATTTTATGGCACTAGTCGATTATGATCCTGGGCACATACTTGTCTGGGGTAATAACATACCTAAAGATTACAAAAAAGGAGATTTGTGGGAATTTAACAATGTGATGGATTTACACGGAAGCAGTAATATAAGTCATACAGTCAGGCTTGTTGCACATTTAACAGTTTGGAATGTTAATGAATAAAATAAAGGATACGTTGTCTTTATGCGAGCATTGTTACAGACATGTTCCTGCAATTAGTTTTGAACGTGACGGTGCTATTTGGTTGGGTAAGACTTGTAAACAACATGGGTACCAGGAACATCTTGTAGAACCTGATGCCGATTTTTATCTAAACTACAACTACCCAAGAAGAGATTTATCAAGTTATTTTATCGAAGTTACTAATAGATGCAACTTAGACTGTCCGCATTGTTATCAGGAACCCGATAATAAGTCTGTGGACCCTCCAATTGATTATTTGCTAAGTTTAATCAGTTCGTGGCCCGACGATGGGCTAGCAGTATCATTAGTAGGAGCCGAACCTACAGTACGTAAAGATTTACCTTTACTAATTGAAAGAATACAAAGTTTGTCTGGTAAGCCTAGAAGTATAATGATATTAAGCAACGGTGTCAACTTATCAAGAGAAGAATATGCTAGACAATTTATAAAATTTAAAAATGTCATGTGGACTATAGGGTTAAATCATCCTGACTACAACGGGTATACTGTACGAAATAAACAAATGCTAGGAATCGATAATTGTGTTAAATTAGGATTGCCTATAAAAGGTATCAGCTACACATTAGAAGATTTAGGACAGTTAGAATATTGTTTAGAAGAAATTCAAAAATTTTATCCGCTTACTAAAAATTTCAGAGTTCGCGTTGGATCAGATATTGGACGCAACCCCGAAGGAGACAAGATATACCTCAGTCAGTTAGTTAAGGCGATTGAACAAATAGCCAAAGATAAAAAATGGACTTATGCCACAGACATTAATTTAGGTATAAGAGCGCACTATCCGCTTGTCATTAACGGAGTATATGTTAAGGCAATTCAATGGCCTGATGTTACTACTTTAGATATGTCTGAAATACAAACCGAAGCAATCGCGGATATACTGCCTAACAGAAAAAGATCCCCGTTGGTACACCAAGTAATTTTAAGAGATGCATCTGTTAACAATAAAATGATGTTGTACGATACATTACCAGATGAATATAATTATATAACTGCAAAATGAAATACATAGGAAATTATCGAGATTGGATTACAGATGAGTTAATGAATCATCTTCGTACTCGTGATGGGGATACTGCCTATGTGTGGCAACCCAATCGATGGCAAGGGCATCCTTTGCTGGATAAGTTTAGGGAACTAGCTCGTCCAGGGTATGCACATAAAAATCACGACTTTCAACAGTTCAATCGTAATAGTATCGATATGCAAGGATTTGAAATTGTTTTACCCGACTTGCCTGAAAAACGCAATCGTTGTTTTTGGTGGTTTGTAAAACTATTACCTGGACAAATGCAGGCTATGCATATAGATCCTCATCTAGTTGAAGTAGACAATCCTGTACGCTATACAATGTTTTTACAAGATTTTGAACCTGGTCATATATTTGTCTACGATGACAAAATGCTTTCTAATTATAAGGCAGGCGATGTATATGAATGGAGCGATCCTATGATTGTACACGGTGTTGTTAATATAGGTTACAACACACGATATACATTACAAATTACTGCTCACGATTAAGTTGTTCTGCGATAGTGATATAAGGAGATTTGTCTCCACACAAAATAACACATGGACTAGAACTATTAGTTTTCCATTTGTCTTGTATCAAGGTTTGCCAAACAGGTCGGTTCATTATATCCTTAATGGAATGCTGATTAGTATCAAGCTGATCTAATCCTCCTAACTCTTTGATAGTTTCAAAAACTTCTAGTTGTACTTCTCTTGCAAGCCCTGTAATAGAAGTATAATCATCTAGCTTATATTTTTTATATAATGCTGTATCATAATTTGCATACATAAAAGAACCAATCAAACAACAAGGCATAACATACCCGTGTGCGTCTATATAAAGTTCTTTATTATCAAATGTAAAACAGTTAATTTTACTATCCCAAGTTTTGTAATCTTTTAAATCTACAAATTCAACAGGCTGTATATTGCTTGAGATTGGCTGTTCAATATAGTGAGTAACAGTTCCTTTTCTATCTAATACAGGAAATTTTTTACCAAAACGTTTACTGTTTTTAACTTTAAAAGATTTAAATCCTAAAGAGTTAGCCATGTTACGTGCAACATCTACATCCTGTTCGTTGTGTTTAAATTTAATAAACATCCAATCAGCAAGACCTCCAGCATCCATGAATGCAGTTGCGTTCCTTATTATAGTGTTAAAATCCGTTCCTATTCTGTATAAGCTATGGGTAGAGCTTAATCCGTCTAAAGCAAACTCCACTGCATGGTTTGCCGGCAAAGATTTTGCCAATGCTGTCCACCAATCAACAGTTCTAGCACTACCATTTGTTTTAATGCTAACACGAACATTACTAGCATCTTTTAGATACTGACACATCGCTATTAAATCGTTATTAAGGATAGGGTCTCCAAAGTCTCCACAAAAATTGATATGTTCAATTTGTTCTAAGACTTCAAAGTTAAAGATGTTCTTGAATTGTTCAATAGACCATTCGTTCGAAATCAACGATGGGTTTTCAATTCCGCCGTGAATGTTACGCAAACACATAGGACAACTTGCTTGGCACTTGTTGGTTATTTCAACTTGTACTTGTTTAAGAGATTTAAAGTTAAACATTAATAACCCAACAAATGAAACATATACTTGTTTGATAGACTGCCATTGATACCGTTATGCCATTCTCTGTAGTTGAGCCAAGATATTGTAGTGCCTTGTTCTTGATTATAATAATAGTTGCTACCTAAGATGAATAGTTGTCCTACTTTAGGCTCGTTCATAAAAATTGAAAAGCGTTTAATTTTGCCTAGTTTTAAATACTCTTGCTCACGGTCATCAATATCATAATGATACCCAGTCATGTATCCGGGTTCCACACAACTGATCCAACTGCGTAAAGGTGTAACATGCATTCGAGTAGCTAGTTCAATCTCAATGTCTTTAGTATCGTAATAGTTGGTCCATTTGACACTATCAGTGTTGAAATTATTTTCCTTCCATAGCTTTAACATATTTGCATACTCAGGATTACTCATGTTCCATCGTGCAGGATCAACTGTAACTATCTTACCGTCTTTAAGATTTTTAATAATTTCGTTCCAGTTAATCATATATTTTGTAAAGTTCGGGAAAAGGATTATCAGGCCAAATTGTTCCAAGATGATTCAATAAGGTATTTTTAAAAAATATTCTAAAATCAATTAAGCCGTTTACAGTAGCAGAATCAAATCGTCCGCCGCTATCTGGTCCAATTATTCCTTCTATAAGAGTTCTTTCAATAAACGGATCGGACATTTCTACACAACCGTAAAAATCAAAAGTCTTTAATTTGTTGCTCTTGTCTAAAAAGAAACAATGCGGGTATAATGCCATTTTATAATACCCTGCATTTTTTAAATCTTGTAGTATGGTAGATAACTGATGTTTCCAATCAGGGCAAACTGAATCAACAGGTTTGTTATGCACAAACAGTAAAGTGTTTAATGTCTCTACATTCCATTCTATAAAAATTTTTTTGTTTGTAATATCAATGATTTGTGGAGCCCATTCGTAACCTTGGAACTTTTGCAAGTATGTTACTTCTCTATTAAACATAAAATCTATTAACGCAGGTGAACAATGTTCTTTGTGATAATTGTTTTCAGTAGTCCAATCCATACACATAACAGTGCCTTCGGGATTAATTATAGGAGCATACAGCAAATTAGTAGTGCTGTATATACCATTGCGTATTTTATAAAATGGTTTCCAATCTGTCATACGATTATGAACTCGGCTGGTAGTATGTGTTTTAATGAATCTATCTTGTCTTGTTCTATACTAAATTTGACAACGACAGATGAATAACTAAAATTGTCTATGTATCCTGCCTTGTTGGCTTCGTTGAGCCAAGGACTAACTGTGTTGTCAAATATATGTCTAGCATGATCTGCATTTGTCATAGTTGTAGTTAAACCTATGTTAATAGGATTGACTAGCTGATTCTTTTTCAGTAGTTTTCTAACAACTAGTTGAACTCTAGCCTTGCGTCCAAAGTTAGCGGCGGTATGTAGAAAACTTGCATCCATATCATACCATATACCATCTTGTTCTAAGGGATACATTGTGTCTCTTACTAGATCGATCAGATAACAGTTTTCGCCAAGTATGTTCAAATGGTATCTGTCATCTATATCGGCATGTCTTTGATAACATTGATTTGGATCCAAAATAATAATTCTTGCTTCACCCTTAGTTACAGGCAGTGAGTTGTATAATGTTTCCCAAACAGTTCCTTTATATTCGTCTTTCAAAATCCAAGGATCATAAAAGAAATCTCCAGTCGGCTGATTAATAGATGTCTTCATTGCACCTTTTGGTAAATGGTTACAAGCTTCTTGAAATAATTCGGTATCGACTGTATGATTGGTAGGAGTTAGCATAAGAATATTTATGTGCTAGTATAACTCGGTTAAATAGTTCATGAATTCAAAAACATTTTGCATGCATCCATTTACAGGATTGGCTACAAGAGAAGACGGCGCAATTAAAGTTTGCTGTCGTAGTCATCCAATTGGATTCATTCAAGACAACACATTAGAAGAAATTTGGAACGGTGACTCGATAAAACGTATTCGTAAGTCAGTACTTACTAACATACGTCCACCCGAATGTGAACCTTGTTTTAGATTGGAAGATCAGGGTGTCGAATCCTTGCGACAACGTCATATAACGGGCACAATCCCCGAATCACGTATCAACTTATACCCTAACGCATTAGACGCTTTAAACGACGATTACAGTATGCCATTTGAGCTTCCTACTATGGAACTAAAATTAAACAATTTGTGTAACCTCAAGTGCCGCATGTGTAACCCGATAGATAGTACTAGTTGGAACGATTGGAATGTAGTAAAAAAGTATTACGAAAAAGAAAACAACTTTATGTTCAAAATTGTAGAGGACTTAAAGCTAGAACAAAAACCTTACTTAGATAAGTTTACAGACAACCCAGCATGGTGGAGTAACTTAGAAAAGTTGTTACCTTATTTCAGACGTGTAGAATTTGCCGGAGGAGAACCACTAATGGATCCTACGCACTACAGAATATTAGATATGCTTAAACCATATGGGCACCAAATCGAAATCAAGTATGCAACTAACGGAACAACATTAGGAATTAACAAAGGAAGAACTATACATGACTATTGGCCTCATTTTAGATCAGTTGCCGTTAATGTCTCTATTGACGGCATTGGGGATGTTTACAATTACATTCGCGGTAACAGTGATTGGGAAGAAGTTGTATCTAATATTAAAGAAATCCAAACAATCCCAAACATAAAACGAATTGTCGGAGCAGTTGCAGTACAAGTAAGTAATGTGTTAATGCTGGATAAAATGATTAAACTATTCTTAGACGAACTTGGGATTGTATTCTACACTAACATGGTTAACTATCCAAATCTACTATCGGCACAAGTGTTACCATTTGACCTTAAAGACCTTGCTATCAAACGATTACAAATGGCCAAGATACAATTGCCTAAATACAAATACGTTATAGAAAATCCAATACTACTTGATATTACACTTAAACAGATCGACGGCGTTATCAACTATCTAAATGCAACCGATCAAAGCGACAAGTGGCAGGACTGCATAGAGTTCAATCGTAATTTAGATAACACACGCAACCAAAGTTTTTTTGATGTTACTCCGGAGTTTAAAAACTATGATTAAGGTAACTAGTCGCTGGCCTCATCAAGGAAGCATTAAGATTGAATGGAACTTAGGAAAGCGTTGTAACTTTAATTGTAGTTATTGTCCTAGTAGCATACACGACAATACTAGTCCCCATATAAATATAGACATATTAAAATCTGCTGTAGATAAACTTGTAAAATTAAACAAACCTATTCGCATTAGTTTTACAGGAGGAGAACCTACTGTACATCCTAAATTTGAAGAGTTAGTCAACTACTGTAAAAATCAAGGTATTAGTTGGATCAGCGTGACAACGAACGGAACATTACCAGCTGAATTCTATGCAAAGCAACGTGTTGATCAATATGTGTTCAGTGTCCACATGGAGTATGATGTAAGACGTGTGCTAAACACTATTGTTAATACTAATGAATTGTTTGCTGGAAAAATCATGGTACATGTGATGGCACACCAAGATCATATGAAACGTACTAGATATATTGCAGATGCGCTACGTGCTGTTAATATTCCGCATGCTGTCCGTAGAGTTCGTTGGACAGAAGGGGATCATGACTTGTTTGACGATATGCGTTACAATCTAACTGATTTAGAATGGGTTAAAGAATACGAAGCAACTGTTGAAGCAAATACAGTAGTGTGGCTCGATAATGAACACGCACAACTATTGTATCATTCTAATGACATGATTAAAAATCATCAGAACAAGTTTAACGGATGGTCTTGTATGGCAGGTATAGAAAGCCTAATGATAAATTGGGACGGGGAAGTACACAGAGCGACTTGTAGAGTCGGTGGTAGTCTAGGCAACATATATGAAGACAACTTCGTTGCACCTAGCGAACCCGTAACTTGTGACCGTAATTTCTGTACCTGCTCTGCAGATATACCGTTAACTAAAACAAGTCCTTCAGCTCAGGAAACGTCTTCCTAAAATCTGTTCCGCGTTGTTGATCTGTAACAGTTAAGTAGTCTTCTAGAATAGGTAATTTATTAGACCAGTCTTCTGCCATCATGTATTGTACCAGTCCCTTCCATCGTTTTAATCCGTAAGGGTTTGAAACAAATTCATCATTTGATGATTTTCTACTACAGAAATAATCTACTGTTGTTTCTACACGTTTTTTCAAATTTGCTGGCAGTACTCGAACATTTAAGTAACTAGGCAAATAGACTAAATGCGTTCCAATCAATCCTGCTCCATACGGTGGTAGATTGATCTTTCTAAAGTTCTTGCTTTCTTTCCAATGCACTAGTTCTGGTATTGTTAGAACGTTTAATAACTGTACAGCACAGGCAATATTAACAGTAATGTTGTCTGGCGTTTCATCTAGTATGTGCAAATTTTGCACGATGCTTGTCCAATCACTTGGATATCTTATGTAATTGTTTCTTTCACCAAACGCATCAATACTAAAATTAAACTTAACTTCTTTAAAATGTTTCCACAAATCAAATAGTTTATCAGGAAGTTCTAACCCATTACTATTATATCGTAACACGCATTTACTAGCGTTACCTGTTTCTACCATAAACTCTAGTATTTTATAGTGTTCAGGTATTAATAAAGGTTCGCCTCCTGCAAAGTATAATTCTTGTATATTGCTTGCCTGTGATCTCATAGTATCTAAAAAACTACCTTTTTGATACCAGGTGTAATCAAAGTCACTATTCCATTGTTGATCTTGTTTAAGCTCTATTGTTTTATACTTAGGATACTGTAACTTCCATTCTTTGATCCAACTGCTACTATCATGTGGACTACACATAATACATTTAAGTTGGCACATGTTTCCTAATCGTAAATCAAAATAAGGAATATCAACAGGAAGACTCCCATCAGGTTGAGTTTTATCCACAATTCTATTAACATCTAATCTCTCCTTCCATACAACAGTTTCCCATTGTCGTTTACTAACAATGCCTTTAGATTCTTCTTGATAGCATTTATTACAACTAAGGGGAGCATCTCCGTCTAGCATCTTAAGACGTATGTTTTTCATGTAATCACTATTCCATACTTCTTCAATGCTATCGTGTTGCAGATTCATTATTCTGCCATTTTGTTTTACAAGCCCTGCATCCTTTATATCCTCTTCGCCTGCACCGCTTGCATTAGCCGTGCAACATACTCTCACGTCTCCGTTAGGGCGAGTGGCTAAGTGTATCCATGGCAAAGGGCAGAACGTTTTAGACATCCAATGATTCTCTTTCAATAAATTGATCTACTGGTTTACTAAGTGTGTTAGTTCCACACGCCCTTGCACAAGTTACCATTTTAGGATCTGACCAATACTTATTCCATACTGTTTGATATACATCAGAATCGACAATATCTTTAATGCTGTGATACTTGGTATCGATATTATCTATACCGCCGAAGTCTGCAATCATGTCATTATACTGATCGAGCATAACCTGTCTAACTTCTAAAATATCAGATTCGGGTGCTGTATAGTTATAAGGAGTACTAGCTAGCCAACAACAGGGAAACAGTCTTCCAAATGCATCTATATAAATTTCTTTATTTTGTTGTGCATAACATTCGATAGCACTAGATTCTACAATCTGTCGATAGTTGTCTAGTACTTTTTTATCAATAAAAACAATCTTACTTTCTGATGCAGGTTCAAGAAAGTGACTTACAACACCCTCATAGCTTAATGCAGGGAATTTTTTATCTAAAACAAATCTGCTACTATCCTTCATTACAAATCTTTGAAATCCAGTTTCAGTGGCAATCCTTTTGGCTTCTTCTACTTGATGCTGGTTGTGTTTGAATCTAATAAACGCCCATTCAGCAATTCCGCCTGCTTGAATAAAAGTAGAAGCATTTCGAAGTATCTGGTTGTAATCTGTACCTATACGATACAAATGGTGTGTGTCTTCAAGTCCATCGATCGCAAATACCACTACATGGTTTTCAGGTAATGCTCGGGCAAGTCGTTCCCACCATTGTATACTTCTAAGACTGCCGTTAGTGTGTATCCTAATTTCTATGCTGGGTTTGTTAGCAACAGCATAGTCAATCATATCAATTAAATCATTGTTTAATAATGGATCGCCAAAGTTACCGCAGAAATATAATGCTTCAACTTGTTTGAGTACCTCTTGATTAACTACAGTTTCAAATTGTTCTAGAGTCCAGTTGTTTACTGTTATCAACGGATTCTCTATACCGCCATGATGATTGCGACTGCACATAGGGCAATGTGCTTGACAGTTGTTTGTAATTTCTAAATGGATTTGTTTAAGTTGATTAAATTGAAACATTTTCTTTTAACACATTAAAGTCTTCTAGGCTTTTAGCCTTAGGTATACACATACCGCATCCACAACGCTGATTAGGACACACAATTGGCGTAGGGTTTTTAAGATAGTAATCTAAATCATCAAACATCTTATCTGTATTATTTAACGATCCTATTGGGCCAGGAGCACCCTCGTGGGTGGCTTTGCAAGTCTGATGATGATAAACTAAATTAGTTTCTTGATCGATATATAGAAAGAACCAATTAACCATGCAATACCAATCTTTAAAATTTGTATTAACTAATTTAATAGGAATCCATTTGCCATCAACTTTACCTTCTAATGGTCTACTTCCGCAACAACTTCTTCCAAGTTGATTGCCTTCCCCGTCGTCATCAGGTTTCTTATCTATACCCACAGAATTAAAGAACCAAGTTTGTTGTTCTATTGAATATTCATGACTGGTACGTCTATTGGTGCCATCTGCATCTATAAACCAACCCTTGCGTACTATGTTACCATCACCAATGGGACGTGGTTTGCAATTGATACCTAAACTTTTTAGATACTCATATAATTCTGTAGTTTCCTTCCAATAGTCTACATGAAGCATTACATTAACTTGAAACCAAAGATTAGTTTTAGATAGTGCAAGTATGTTTGCTATCACTCGAGCTTTTTGTTTTTCGTCTGCCTCTGCGTGATAGCTAATAGTTACGCCATCAAAATTATCTATAATGCGTTGTCTATATTGTTCGCCCCATGCACCATTTGTAGTTAGACTTAAACTGTAAGAATTATCGTAATTTTTAATATGATCAACTAAATCCCAAAAGTTAGGATTAGCAGTAGGTTCGCCGCCTGTGAAATTAATATTTGTATTTGTCTTATACAACTTATGATTATTGTAAATTTTTGTCCACTTGTCTATAAATTCAAATGTTTTTATAAACTCTTCTAAACTTTTATGTTTGCTATAATTGTTATGACGTGTAGATTCACAGTATGTACAGTCGTAGTTGCATAATCTTCCAGTATCCCAAATAACACTAAAAACATCCTTGTTCACTGTACGAATTGCTGTGGTGTCAATCATTCTTGATACCTATAATCATGTACCTTGTGTACATCTGTGTTTCTAGTTCTCCTGACCAAACTACATCAAGTTTGCTTTGTTCTTCGAAATGTTTTAAATCATTAGAAGTTCTCACGTGCTCTGGTAAGGCATAATTGTTACCTTGCAATACAATTAAACTATCTTCTCTAAGTCCAGATAACCACAAATCATATTGATCCTGTGTAATATGTTCGCAACTTGTATTAATAACAACATCTGCTTCACTAGGCAAATCTGACATGTCTGCATGGATGAATTCAAAACGTCCTTCCATATGTTCGATCTTGTTCATCATTTCTGAAATAGATTTGCACTTAATATCTAAATCAATATTAGTAATTTTCTTAACAGGTATTCCACTTTGAAATATCATACTAGCAAGAGTTCCTACCCATCCGCCAAATATATCAATAGTTACAGGCTCGTCTATTTCTATTTGTAAATGCTCAATTAACCATTCTTTACTTTTGATTTGACCTCGCCAGAATGCCTCCAGCGTTTGCTTAGGATTATCACTTTCGCGAATAGCACACATCCAGTAGTGCAAGTGTTCTGTATCAATTAGCATATATTGGAATAAATCTCTTTGTTGTACCTAATTTTCTTTTAGGCATGTTTGTTTCAAAATCACACCAACATCCTGATTTACTGTTACATATAGTCTTTGTAATAGTAGGTTGAAATTTTTCTACAAAATCAGGATCGTAAAGATTATAAGTGGTTGATTGATCATATAGCATATTACCGCATATACCTTGCATTTCTCCGCCGGCCTTTACGTTTAACCAATCTTGTCCTAAATTACATTCCCAACCCTCAAAATTATTTAGGCGATTTAATGTTAAGAATTGTTCACTAATTTTGTGCTTTTTATTTTGGTTATCGATCACTGTAGTCTTTACCCTAGGAACTTTATTGTTCCATAAAAAGAAAAACGGGTTAGTTCCCCTTGATCGCAAATTTTTTAAAATTTTATTTTGTTCGGGTGTGTAGTTAATAGTATCATGAAATATTTCTGCACGTCTTACAGACCATCTATACTTGCTTTGTAAATAATACTCGTTGGCTTCTATACAATGATCCCAAGCATTAGGATCCATCATTATAGTAACATTAACTATTTTTCCTTTTGAATAAAGGTAATCAGCTAATTCCCTGTTGTGTTCTTTACTGGAAAACTGAGGATGATGGCTAATGGCAACTTGATCAAAATAGGGAGTTGCTTCTTTCCACCAGTCCATTTTTTTAGATGCATTTGTATGCATGGTAAAAACACAGCCATAATTTTCTTTAAAATACTTAATAAAATCTATAAGACGTTTCCAATGCGTCACTTCACCACCGATTAGTCCTATTTGAAATTTTTTCTTGTTTGTATGTTCTTTATAGTAATCTAACAAATGAGAAAGGTTTGTTACTAAGGTGTCATAGTCTGGCCATTTTATATCACCTTCGCTACACCCTGGCCAACAATACCAACATTGATAGTTGCAAATATTTCCTAGATATAATTCTACCCGAAAGAAATCATCTGGCCAATCTTGTTTAACTTCTACTATATTCATATTATTTCCGTTTTGGTATCTTGCTATCGGCACTACTTACGCAACTAGGAGTTAAGCAGATTTTAGGGGCGGAAAACAAAGTAAATTTTTCTATCTTGCCCAAATGCTCATCACGACAACTATAAGCTCGTTTAACTTCGGTACCTCTTATTATAACACTTTGATAGCCTGCATTACAAGTCCAATTGGTAAACTGATTGAACCCTAAAGCATTAAAACGTTCTGCTTGATCAATATAGTAATCTTGTGTGCCGTCAGTTAATCTAATTTGATAGCCTTCTTGTTGCTCAAACTCATTTTGCATTATAGCAATCATCTCAGGAGTGTAACCGTCTACAATAGCAGTGGCAGTATCATTGCTTTGAGGTTTGAGCGTTACATTGATTCCACGCTCACGTAACCGGTTACAGCGTTCTAGTGTTTCATAAAACTTGTCTGGAACCATAACTTGATTAACAGTCACATGAACACGTTCATACATTAACTGTAAACACTTGTCACCAAACTCTTGTTCCTTGGCAAACTCTGCATGAAAACTAGCAGTAATACTTCTACGTTGTAGCATTTCAGTAGCTGTACACCAACTATTCCACCATTTAGATCCAGGACTCAAATTAGTAGTCATGTGTATTGTCTGATAAGGAGTTTGTACTCCATCATCCAAATGTTTAATTAAATCGAGTAACTGTTTGTAAGCAGTAGGCTCACCACCGCTGAACGACCAATGGAACTGGTTAAACCCATTAGCTCGTGCTTGACGCTTAATCTCGTCTACAGTAGATTTATATACTTCAAGCGGCTGGTGATCCGGTGTGTCGGTCCTAGCATAGGGCCAACAGTAACTACATTTATAGTTACAAAAGCGTCCTAAAATCCAACTGATGTTAAATAATGGACGATCCAACATAGTTTGTTGTCCAAAAGATACTATATTTTGAAATGGTATAGTTGTGAATGTCATTGACATTATTTACAATAGAAGCTATACTATCAATGCAGACGTGAGTGTAACTGGTAAACCTCCTCCAAGGTCCTTAAAAAAGACTGCGGAGGGAATAGGGCTAGCCCATAGTGGTGCCTTTGGAAGTTCGAATCTTCCCGTCTGCACCAATTTTTAAAAATTATGAGATATTCTGACCTAGTTGAAGACATACGCAACAGCCCTGAAATAATGGCCAAGATTCGTGCTGAGAGTGACTCCTACGCACAGAACTTATATTGTGCTTGGTGCAACATGCAATGGTGTAAGCGTGATCCAGAGAATGTTTGGCCTATACTAAAAGAAGATTATTGGCATGTTAGTTGGCGTAGTGCTGGCGGTGTTGTAGCCGACCTTCGCAATCAGGGTGGCGACTACATGGACTATTACTGTTCTGGCATTAGGGGTGGTTTGAGCATGGACGGTAAAGAGGATGACGAGTATTTTACCAAAAACGGATATGTTTCAGAAGGTGTTATTACTGGCGAGATACTCGAAGATCTTGACAAGCTGGGATGGTTTCCTGTACCATACAAAGACGAAATTATATAAGTAATTGTATGACACATTGGACCGTAACAGTTGAAGAAGCAGATGATGGTAGTGGAGACGTAGTGTTACCATTACCGCAAGAACTTTTAGACCTACAAGGTTGGAAAGAAGGAGATACGCTTGAGTGGACAGATAACGGAGATGGCTCTTGGAGCATAACAAAAGTAAAAAATGAGCAATAAAGACGACATTATAGAATTAACAGGCACAGTAGATGAAGTGTTACCAGGTAACATGTTCAGAGTAAAAGTAGAAAATATGCCAAACCCATTACTATGTTACATGGGTGGCAAACTAAAGCAACATAAAATTAGGATTATTTTGGGCGACAATGTTAAAGTAGAAGTTAGCCCATACGATTTAACTAAAGGTCGTGTAACTTACCGTTTATAAACAGGTTGACAACTCTCTGGGTAAGTGCTACAATATGATATATTAACTTACTTCGGAGCGTGAAATGGCTACCTTACTTCCAGTACAAGTACATCTAAAACCGAAACCTTATACTGGTCCGCTTTTTCCTATGATGCAAGTATTGGAGTTGGCCTGTGCGGCACAGCGAGTTAACGGTGCATATATCAAAGAAGACGAACCCGTTTATAGTGATGACGGCAAGGTTATGTTTTATAAAAAATCTAACCGCGGATTAATTGCCTATACAATTGACCCACCTGAAGTTAGCCACGAAGTTATTACCCCATTAGAAGTTACCGATGAAGATCGCGAGTTTGCAGTTGATATTAAAAAGTATTTTAGAAAATTGATGTTTGCGGCTGTAGAAGGTAGCAGTCAATTTCTTACAGATGTAAACAGTATTTTGAATTCCGAGGAAGTGGGTACTAACAAGTTTGGGTATATTGCTAGTTTGCCAAAAGTTTATCGCACAGACTATTCAGTACATAGACTTAAAAAGGTATCCGAGACATTAGACGAAGGCTACTTGGGATCAATAGGCGAAGTTGTTGAAGACTTGGATGCAGAGATTATGGAATCTTATAAGTCGAAAAACTTTGACGGATGGAATATTACTGCTATAATAAACAACAAAATGGCCAGTTGGATTGGCAAGAAAGACTTAAAGATTGGTCCTGCTGTAATTGTACGTGCTAGAGTTAAAGACTATAGCAAGCATTACAAGCATGGAAACCCAGTAACAAGATTACATTATGTAAAGGCCGCACAATGAGTGAGAACTATGAGCAGTTTGCTAAACGTATGGAGGAAAAGTTTCCTCTTATGTTTGAACACAGGTATGGTGGGTTTGCTGTAGGCGAAGGTTGGTGGCCTATGCTGGAAACACTTTGCGGTATTATCCAAAAGCATATTGATAATACAAATAATCGCAGGGCAAGCCTACTTGAAAAGAATGAATTTAATCAAGCGATTCCAGACGAAGTTCCACAAGTAGTTGTTGAGCAGATTAAAGAAAAGTTTGGTTCTCTAAGATTTTACTATCAAGGCGGAGATGAATTCATTCACGGTGCTGTTTGGCTTGCAGAAAGTATGAGCGGACAGTTATGCGAGGAGTGTGGTGCTCCTGGCGAGCGTGGCGGCAATGGTTGGATCAGTACGTTGTGTAAAACACATCGTACAGAACGAGAAGAACGTAAATTACTCAAAGAAGGATTCGAGCAATGATTACAATGAAAGAATGGATGGAATTGGTTGGCTACAAAATTACCGAAGGTAGTGATTATCTTTGGAGTTGTTATGGACCAAATGCTTATCAGCTATCTAGTTGGAATGGTATCCACGGTGCAGGCGGATATAGTTTTAATATTGTGTTCAGCACTAAAACTCAAAAGGTATACGAAGTAGAAGTATGCGACTACACTAACGATCGTGCTTATCGTATGATTGCCGAAAACAAGCGTGAGAAGTATGCCAAAGAGGCCAAACGTCATTTGGTTAACTTAAATGAAGCATGGGACGATGTTGAGTATGTCGATTTAGAAGTTGTAGAAGACTTTATGGAGAAGGCACAGGCAATCAAAGATGGACGTGAATACAGCACGGATGTAAGTATTCCCCTGGACTTGCCAGACGATTTGTTGATGTTTGCGTTCAAAGCCGCTCATGCTGAGAACATGACGTTCAATGACTGGATGAACAGGATGCTTAAAGACTTTATTGACAAAGTTGAAAAAGGCCAGTATACTAAAGAAGATGCAGAAAAATTTAAAAACGATCACCCTGAATACGAATTTGGGGAAGAAATAAACGATGGTGAATAAATGAGAATTAAACTAGTCAGTGACCTTCACTTGGAGTTCAGTGACATTAACATTCAAAATGATCAGAACTATGATGTTCTAATCTTGTCTGGTGACATTATGGTTGCCACAGATCTCCACGATCATCCTGCTCCTATGAAAGGTGCTTGGGATGTCGTTGAGTTACCTGACCTTGGACGTAGACAAGCTAAAGCACAAGCCTACAGAGACTTTTTGAAGCGTTGTAGTTTTCAATTTCCACATGTAGTTTATGTGGCAGGAAATCATGAATTCTATCATGGCAAGTGGTATCAGACTTTGGAAACACTCAGTAACGAATGTTCTAAGTTTCCCAATGTCTATTTCTTAGAGTGCGGAAGTAAGAAGATTGATGATGTTACATTTATTGGTGGAACATTGTGGACCGACATGAACAAGTGCGATCCGCTTACAATACATGCGGCTAAGGACATGATGAACGACTTTCGTATCATTCGCAATGATTACGATGGTTATCGAAACGTTAAGCCTTTGGAAACTGTACAACGTCATAAAAAGATGTTAGACTACATTAAAACTGTAGTGGCAGAAAAGTCAGACGAAAAGTTTGTTGTAGTTGGACATCATAGTCCAAGTTTTAAAAGTGTGCATGAAGAGTACCAATCTGAAACATTGATGAATGGTTGCTATCATAGCGATTTGAGTGAGTTTATTTTGGATCGCCCACAGATTAAATTGTGGACACATGGGCATACTCATCATCCGTTTGATTACACAATCGGTGAAACACGTATTGTATGTAACCCACGTGGTTACGTATCGGATGGCTACAGTGAAGACAGTGGCTGGAATGAAAACATTTTATTGGAGATTTAAATGAGTGAAAATTTAACACCGCCTAGCGTACCAGAAATGCTACGCACAACTGGCGCTAACACAGCAGAATTTATGGCCCAAGTAGCCGAGCACATTGAAAAATTGGAACAAGCTGTTGTCCAATTACAAGCTCGTGTTACTGAGCTAGAAGGACCTGCTCAATGATTGACTGCCTAATAGTAGGAGATAGTATTGCCGTGGGCACACAGCAGTTCAGACCCGAATGTCAGTTAGTCGGAAAGGCTGGGATTAATAGTTGGCAATGGAATAAGAATTATTCCAAAGATGTCAAACCGGCCGAAACTGTGATCATTAGTCTAGGTTCTAATGATCACAGTGGTGTTAATACATTTGAACAACTTATGAAAGTTCGTCAACGTGTTGAAGGCAAGCGTGTATTTTGGATCTTGCCCCATGGTAATAATCCAAAAAGCGGAGTTGATATTTCATCGATCCAATCTGTTGTAAATATCATTGCTAAAAACTTTGGTGATACTGTATTACCAATTACTCGTGTACAAGCAGACAATATACACCCAAGCTGGGCAGGTTATAAAGAACTAGCGAAAGAAACAAAATGAAAATTGGACTAAGCTATAGTCGATGTGTTAGAGACATTGTAGACGGTGTAGTGGACATCGAGGATGTACTAGTTGTTATTGCTCGTACGGATTTTGATCCGCATGATGATAAGCAGTGGGCAGGCATTTGGTCAGGGTATCACGGATACAGTCCGTGGAGTAATCCAGAATGGGCCAACTACGCCGATGAAGATGAAGACCGTTTCCGTAGTGTAAGTATTGAACTTTGGGAAACTGGCAAACTACACCAACCCCGTAAGTTTGGCGCACACCCTAGTCGCCGTCCAGAAATTTGGTTAGAAGCAGTATTACCAAATAGTGAGCTAGCCAAAAATCCTGCCGCTAAGAAAGCATTTGAAAAGTTCCAAACTATTGCAGGACTTTCGAGCGTCGAATTAGATGACAAATACCGCTAACTCGTTTATAATACTCATATAGTAACTAAACGAAAGTTCAAAATGAAGTATGCATTATTGCTGTCAGCGTTATTGCTTACGGCTTGTG
>Ga0316218_1000714_pt1 | contig 42308 bp, 24 predicted proteins | sample TBH18003metaG_FD_203634 | JGI IMG/M metagenome (GOLD analysis project Ga0316218, IMG submission 203634) | Freshwater microbial communities from Trout Bog Lake, Wisconsin, USA - TBH18003 | ecosystem: Environmental > Aquatic > Freshwater > Lake > Hypolimnion/Profundal zone | place: USA: Wisconsin... | reverse complement strand
CTAACCGGCATCAACACGTTCACCGGAGCCACCAGCATCAATTCCGGTGTTCTGCAACTGAGCGGAAGTTATGCCGCGAACGAGAGCACGATCAACGTCGGTGTCAACAATGGCCTGACCTTTGGAACGAACGCCACAATTGTTGGCGGCATTTCCGGCAGCGGCAATGTCGCGCTGGTTAACGGGACCAACGCCGTTGCGCTGACTGTCGGCAACAATAGCCTCGACAGCACCTACTCGGGAAGCCTGAGCGGGCCCGGTTCTTTGACCAAGACCGGTCTATGCACATTGACGCTAACCGGATCGAGCGCGTACAGCGGAACCACGTCGGTGATCCGCGGCACCCTGGCCCTGAGTTCGGGTGCGGCCATGGGCGGTACTGCCTCTGGCCTTTTGGTCTCCAACGGCGCACAATTGTCGATTGCCAATGGCGCGGTCTTGACCACGTCCGCCAATCTGAACGTGGTCGGTTCCGGAGCGATCTATCTGGAGAATGGCGGCAGGATTGACACTGCGGCGAACACGATCGTAGCGCTCGATTCCAGCCTGACGAATAACACCAGCGGGACGCTGACCAGCAGCGGCACGGGAGTCGGCGGCATCCTCAACCTTCACAATTCGGCCCTGTACGTGGGCGCGATCAACGCAAACAACTATCAGTTCACGTTTAACAACGTTATCGTTCAAAACGTGGGTGACTTTGAACTCGGACGCGGAGGCGCCGGGCAAACCGCTACCCTGTCCAATGGAGCCCAGCTAACGGCCACGGGGCTTTCACTGGCCGTGGATGCGAGCACCTACACGCTCAACGTTCAGTCCAGCAGCGTGCTGAGTCTGGGCACGGGGGGCATTGCCATGCATTTCGGAGCCAGCGGCACTTGCAATAACACCCTGAACATCAATGGCGGCAGCGTGACCACTACGGGCGCGGTAAATTTCTTTGGCGACCGGAATGACCGCGTTGCCGGCAGCATCGTCATTACCAACGGCGGCACCCTTTCATCCGCCGCCGCAAGCAACATCAACGCCATGAACAGCACCCTTTCCGTTTCCGGCGCAGGCTCGTCCTGGAATATGAACGGCAAGACCTTGACGATCGGAGCGGCTGTTTCAGGGTCCACTGGTGCGGGCCAGGGTAACTCCCTGCAAATATCCAGCGGGGGATTGGTCACGTCAGGCAGCGTGGTTCTCGCATCGGCCAGCAATTCGGTCGTCTTTGACGGTGGCACGCTGGCGGCGGCTGTGAGCGGGACTTTGATTTCCGGAGCGGGTTTCGTAGATGTGAGAAGCACAGGAGCAGCCATCGATACCGGGACGAACAACGTAACGGTGGCCTCCACGCTGGTTGAGGATGACGCCAGCACCGGCGGCGGCCTTACGAAAGCAGGTGCAGGAATGCTCACGCTTACCGGTAGCAACAGTTACAGTGGCGGCACGAGGTTATCCAACGGAACCTTGAAACTGGGCAACGCCAACGCGCTCGGCACGGGCGGCCTGACCGTCAACGCCGGCACGCTGGATCTTTACGGGAACAGCGTGAGCATCCCGGCCTTCAGCGGCGCGGGCGGCACAGTCACCAATACGGTTGCCGGTACGGCTACTTTGACGGCTAACATCAGCGGCACCTCCTCCTACGCCGGTGTCATTGCGGGCGGCGCGGGCTTCGTGGCGCTGAGCAAGTCCGGCGCGGGCACGTTGATGCTCTCCGGCAGTAACAGCCATAGCGGCGGCACGACGGTCAGCAACGGGACGCTGCAAATCGGCAGCGCCAACGCGCTCGGCACGGGCGGACTGACCGTCAACGGCGGCATGCTGGATCTTTACGGGATCAGCGTGAGCGTCCCGGCCTTCAGCGGCGCGGGCGGCACTGTCACCAACACGATTGCCGGCACGGCAACCTTCACGGCTAATGTCAGCGGTGCCTCCTCCTACGCGGGCAGCATTGCCGACGGCGCGGGCTTGGTGGCGCTGAGCAAGTCCGGCACGGGCACGTTGATGCTCTCCGGCAGTAACAGCCACAGCGGCGGCACGACAGTCAGCAACGGGACGCTGCAAATCGGCAGCGCCAACGCGCTCGGCACGGGCGGACTGACCGTCAACGGCGGCACTCTCGATCTTTACGGGAACAGCGTGAGCGTCACGGGCTTCAGCGGCGCGGGCGGGGCGATTACCAACACCGTTCCCGGCAGCAGCACGCTGATAACCAATGTGAGCGGCTCTTCTACCTACGCGGGCAACATCACAGACGGAGCCGGCAGCGTCATCGTCGATAAGCAGAACGCCGGCGAGTTGATCCTCAGCGGCTCGATCCAGATGACCGGATTGACGGCGGAGGCGGGTTCGGTGCAGTTGACGCAGTCCGGTTCGATCGGCACTGTGGCGCTCTACTCCGGGGCAACGGTATCCATGGCGGCGCACAGCGGGAGCACCTACAACGTGCTCAACATTTCCTCGCTATCGATGTCCGGGTTCACCGTGAGCCCTTCAACGGCAGCCAGGACCTCTGCTTTGAATGCGGACAGTCTTGGATCGCCCGCCGGCGCCGGGATGCTGACTGCCGCGGGCCAGAGCCAAAACAGCGCCGCAACGTCGCCTCAGACGGCTATCGAACCGGCGTCCCCTGAAGCCGTTCCCGAGCCCGGCGTTTTCGGACTGCTCACGGTCGCCGCGATGGGACTGATTGGCCGCCGTTCGCGCAAGCAGCGTTCCGTGTGATTTGAGGCTGCGAAGCCCGCCTCTCTGGAGACCAGTTTGACCTTGCCGGATGCGGCTTTGATGCGGAGTATCGGGGTCTATGAATTACACCCACGCGCCCGGAGGCTTCGATTCAAACACCCCTATGAAACATTCGCTCGAAATCTATATGCATGTTTTCATGCCGCTGCTGTTTGTCTTGATGGCGTCCTTCTTTATCTTTATCGCCCTCAAAACGCTCCTTGGACGGCGACCGCTGCTCTTTTCAGCCCGCTGGTTGTTTGGGTTTATGTGCGTGGCATTCACGCCGAGCATCGTCAATTCGTTTATGTTCGGTTTTCCCCGCGCGCACACCAGCCTGATTTTATTGATGTCGCCCGCCATGTTTGCCGTCATGCTGGTTTTCTTCTGGCTGCAGATGCGCGGCTACATGGCGTTTGCGATTTCAGACGCCTATTTTCGTGAAGCCTTGCTTTCCTCAGCGGCCTCACTCGGGTTCACCATCGAGGAAACCATGTCGTGCGTAAAAATCAAAGAAACAGGCCAGGAAATACAAGTGTCGATTCAAGGCTGGACGGGAACAGCCCAGATCAAGCCAAGCCGAAGGGACTCGGCGGCTGCCGTCGCGAAAATCGCCGCGGGAATGAATCAATACTTCAAAACGTCCGCCGGCAAGATGAACTACGTCACCTCCTATTTTTACCTCATCATCGGAGCGTTCATGATCGCCTTTTCCTTGATCATGACGCGAATACCCTAGTAGCCTGTAACAGTGACCGGTTCGGATCGCTAGATGATTGCAAAGCGCGAAAAATCGGTGGGGGCTCAGCAGTCGCGTCAGCGTCTTGGAGTGCGGGTAGTCCTCTACCGCTTTGGCAGTGAGCCTGGCTACGTCTGCCGTCAATTCCAAGCGCAACAGTCTCTGTCGGAGAGATGCGGAAAGCTCTGATGGCAAAGGGACGCTTCCGTAGGCGAAGGACTGTCCGGCTTGCGAAAGCGGCAGAGGACTGCCCGCACTCCAAGACGCTGACGCGCTTTTCGGAAGCCCCACTCGGCTCCATCGCCACTCCTGTAAGGCGAAAGTTATCGTGTTACGCAACACTAGTGCCCTGTATCACGTATAGCTTCGCATTTGCCGGAGGCGATTTTTCGATTTTTCAAGGCTGCCATACGCGATTTGGCATGCTGCCGAGGTGGCGACTCCTCACCCAGCCGCGCCGCAGCACTTCTTGTATTTCTTTCCGCTTCCGCAAGAGCACGGGTCATTCCTGCCAGGCTTTTGCGGTGCCACGTACGGCGTCGCCTTGATAAATACACGGCTTGTTGTTCCAGCCCCAGACTGTTGCTGCCCACGCTTCTGCTCCTCCTCTCCTTTCAGACGATGCCAACGCGAACTTCTAGCCTGATCGGTGAGGAATTTCGTGGTGAGCCAGTAGCAGTTTAGGTGAAAGCTCCACAAAGGTTCGTTTGGAGAGATGTGCCGGTAAGGAGATTTCTCGTCTTTCAGGATGCTGAGAAACGTGCTTTCGTCGATTTCGCCCCGATCGAGCGCATCCTGTTCAAAGGCGCGCTGGACCGGTTCCGCCAACTCTTCGAATTGCAAGTCGGCAACGGCGTTTACCAGCGAGCCACACAGTTCGTAGTTCGCCAGCACATCGGCCCTTCGCAGGAGATCGCCCAAATAACCCGCGACAAGTTCCCTTGGCAGGACGTCGTCCCAGAAAAGATGAGTCAGGGCGCCCACCGCGCTCCGGCGGCAATAAATGTACGCGTCCTCGTTTTCGATCAATCCGGCGATGAGCGCAAAATCGCCGTTGTAGGTTCGGGTCAGGATTTCGGGAAGTTCCTCGGTGATCAGGTCGCCCAAGGCTTGATCGCAGATCGATTGCGGCGTGGAGACGAAACGAACGATGGGAGCAAAGGAGGCTTTGTCGTGTAAATCGCCCAGGAGCAAAAACGCATGGATGAGCAGCGTGTAATCCTCAGGCAGCGCGATGGCTGCATCAGGGTCGTCCGCGGCCCACTGGATCACATGCCGCAACGCCTCGGCCGCCTCCGTGCCTCTGGCGAGCACCGACTCAAAATCGGCGGGCTTGGAAGGGCGGCTTGCGAACTCGATCGACTCCAGCCAGCTTGGGACAACGGGCAACTCCGGAGGCTCGGGCAAATCCCCGAGCTGCGTTTTCCCCGCCGTGTCGCCGATCCCGTCCGCAACAATCGCAGCCTCCAGAGCCTGGAACACCGCTGCAACACGCCGGTGAACTACATGATCCTCGATCGCCTCGAAAGCGCGCCGATCCCTCGCGACCAATCGCACCGATTTCCCGTTTCCGGAGAAGACCGCCACCTCGGTTTCAATCTTCTCTATTTTTCGCGAATCAGGGTAGTCGCCCTCCAAGGAAAGCGCCCCGGCGGTCCTGATTGTGCGTCGGACTTTCTCAGGCAACGCACTCCATGCGATTTCGGCCAACGGCCTTTCCGCTTCGGAAGAAGGCTTGGGAATAGCTGGAGTTCTGTGGTAGGCGATGGTCTCGATCTCAGAAAAATACATATTCGATCCAGTATCAATGGGCATGGAAGGGGAACAGTCAAGGCTATCGGATCGGAAAATGAGTCTGGGGTGAGCGCAGGCCGGCGCGGCGAGTTCACCCGCATTTCGAAGAACCAAGCAGCGGTTGCTCTAACCTGACCGTATCTTGTCCTTGACGCTACGCAGGAACGGGCTTCAATTAACGCTCAACTCATATTTTCCAGCAAGGTGTCCGCGACTCAGTCTCAAGCTTTCGAACCAATGCCCGCCCGTCCATCGTCCAGGCTCGATCTATCCGCCGATGGGCGCTACGAGCGGATCGTTGCCATCGTGACGATCCTCACGCCCTTTGTCGGGTTCATTGTGGCGGTCGGTCTTCTCTTCGGAGGAAATTACCTTCATCCGGTCGATCTCTGGATGTTCTTCGCGCTTTTCGCAGTAACGACTTTCGGGGTGACGATGGGCTACCATCGGCTCTTCACCCACAAGAGTTTCAAGTGCGTGGCGTGGGTGCGGGCGGCGCTCTGTATCGCGGGCAGCATGGCGGCGCAGGGTCCGTTGATTTTCTGGGTGGCCTGTCACCGCAAGCACCACATGTTCAGCGACGAGGCGAGGGACCCACACTCGCCCCATTTCCACGGTGGCGGCCTGAAGGGCCTTCTGAAGGGGTGGTGGCACTCGCACATGGGCTGGATGTTCCGGCACGCCCCGGAGAACTACTTTCGCCTCGCCCCCGATCTCCTGCGCGATCCGCTCGTTCTGCGGTTGACCAGGCTGTACTTCGTCTGGATCGCGGCTGGCATCCTCCTGCCGGGCATCGTGAGCGGACTGGTTACCGGAAGCGTCTCGGGCTTTCTCACCGGCATGCTCTGGGGCGGTTTGGTGCGAATCTTTCTGGTGCATCACACAACGTGGAGCATCAACTCTGTGTGCCATCTCTTTGGAACCGCGCCGTTCGATAGCAAGGACGAAAGCCGCAACAATCTCGTCTGTGCGCTGCTGACCTTTGGCGAGGGGTGGCACAACAATCATCACGCCTTTCCCGGCTCCGCCCGTCACGGTCTCTTCTGGTGGCAACCCGATCTGGTCTATCTCCTGGTGCGGACTCTCGAAAAGCTCGGACTGGTGTCGGATGTCCGCGTGCCGGACCGGCAGCAAATCCTTGCTCGCCGCCGGTGTCATGCGCCCGCTCCAGGCGATGGAGCGGCAATACAGCCAGGGGTGCCGGGTGAGGAAACGGCGTAAGCCCGGTTAATTCAGGCGCTGGGCAACCAGGGTTTTTGCCGGAATCGGGAATTTGGCTGACGCAACGCCGTTCTTGAAGACGGTGACGGTCTGCCGGACCTCCGAAGGATTGAAGACCACGCAGGTGCGCGCGCCGGTCTTCGGGTTCTTGTAAATGGCGCTGCTCGGGATGTCGGTCGTGTAGTCGAAATCCTGGAGACCGGCCTGTCGCATGGCGTGGATGAGGTAGTAGGTTGCGCCCGCTTCGCTTTTGCTCGTGGCGATCTCGTGTTTCGCTTCGAGGTATTTGTCGAATTCGGCGGCGGCGGAATCCGGGTCGAACATGGCCTGGTAACAGATGACGACATGGCCGGGAACTCCTTTTGCGTCGGGCTCGAATCTGCCGCAATCGGCGAGCTGATTCCATGGCGCCCCGGGTTGCCCCGGAGCGGGGGCGCCTGCCGGCACCTCGCCTTTGGCGGAATAGATGGCTTTGTCGTAGTGCAGCCAGAAACCGTTCTTGTAACTGGTGGCAGCATCCCAGAGGGGATAGCGGTTGCACCACGCAAGGCGTTCATCCCACAGGGCCTGGTATTTGGCTTTGACCACGTCCAGATTGTAGCGCACGAGGTAGTTGTTCCAGTGGTTTGCCGGGCAATACTGGATGCCATAAACCCACGCGGGATCGGCACTAAAGAAAGTGCCGTAAGACACTCCGCCCGACCCTATGATGCCCCCTTGCTGTCGGTTGTAACAGGGAGGAAAATTGGTCTGGTAGAGATCCTGCCAGTATTCGTTCGCGGCGCAGCTTTCCATCGCGTAGCCCATGGCGCCGGCGGCTGTCATCTCCTTGTCCTGAAGCACGCTGCCCAGCAGGAACATGCCGCCCCACGACTGCATCGCCTCGGAACTCGACTCCTGGTTTTCGCCTCCCGGACTGCCCGTGCCGCCGGCATTCGAGTGGCCCTCCCAAACGTCAAATGTGCGCAGGAAAGGTTCGCTGAGATCGGTGCGGTCGTAGTTGCCGTAGCATTTTACGAGCATCCGGAGCATGGGGCCGTAATCCTTGAGAAACTGCGGATCGTACATGCCAAGCGTGGAACCGGCGGTGGCGAAGTAGCCGTAGTGGAAATGAAGGTCGTTGAACGCCTGCGAACCGTAGCTCGCGTTCCAGCCGATGAGAGCCCTCCAGTCGGGGTAATAGCAGAAGATGCCCTTTAGTTTGCCCGGTTGATAGGTGAACCAGTCGGCGAAAGCCGTCTTCAATGCGGACTGGAGCCGCTCGGCGTTCGCTGTGTCGCCGATTTGTTTTGCAAAGGACAAATACTGCGCGCAGAGGCCGAGGGATTTTCCGGCCCAATAAGTGTCGCCAATCATCGTGCCGGGATCGAACTTGTCGATATACCCGGCCATCCGCGCGGGATCGTAATCGTTGGGCAAGCCGGCGGCCTTGGGAGCCGGAAGCACAGGGACAATGCCCTTGAAGGGGAAGCCAATCTGGAAGGTTGTCCCCTGCGCGCACTTCATGGGGCCTCGGGGCGTCGCATAGGTGTATGGCTTGAATACAAGATTATTGGCGGTGGTGCGGTAGTGATGAGGCAGCCAGCCCTGAAGGGTCTCCAGGTTATTGCCCTTCATCGCCACGGTTGCAACGTTCCAAGTGGTAAGCACCTCGCCCTTGGCTGCATCGTAGCTCCAGCCGATCTTCGTATCTGTCGGGCGCGCATAGGCTACCGCGGCAAACGCGGCGAGGTCGTCCGTCGCCGGCAGGTAGCCGGCGACCATGAAGTTGTTGGTACCGGACAACTGAGGTTCGACGGAATCTCCGTTCGCAACGACCTTCGTGTTATCCGGCAGAAAGATGCCAAAGGCGCGTCCCTCGTAAGTGAATGAAAACGCGCTCGCGACAAAACCATCCTCTTTCAGGGCGATCTCATGTTTGTTGGTATCGTAGAACTTGACATCTCGGCCCGTCTTGATCCTCGGGTTCAAACCGGTCCAGCGGGTCCAGGTGAACGGGATGCCTCGCGCCATCGTAACATCGATCCTGTGCTTGTTTGAGTCGGGCAAGCTGAAATCGACATTCCAGTCACCCCAGTTGGTGACCACGGAATTGGTCGCGGCGAGGTCGCCGCCAAAACGCCCTGCGGGTTCAAGGGCGTCGCTTTGAAAAAGCTGGTCGCAGCAGATGATACCCCAACCCGCCGTGGTCTGATCGACAATCTCGATACGAGCCCGTTGCCCGCGAAATTGACTCACATCCCAGGTCACCCAGCGGAAGGTCGTGGAATTCTGCCCGGCGGCGGCCAGCGCCGTTGAGCCATTGACAATCATTCGCACCTGCGTATCCGCGGAGGAACCGCCGCAGACCAGAAAGTGAATATACTTTTTCTGGACAGCAAATTCGGGCAGTACCAGCTTGCCGATACCGCCATTGCCATGGTCGCGAGTGCTTGCGCAATAGTTGCCCACCTTGCCGGTAAGGCCCTCGCCCTGCGAAGGCGTTTCGTCAAAACCGGTGCCGATGCGCTTGGTGCCCGCGGGGTAACCATTTTCAAAGTCGGCGATCAGGATGTCGTCGGCGGGGATGGCGTAAGGCGTGCTGCCATGGATTTGAAGGGCGGGGCCTTTCTCGATTCCTCCCTCGGCGTTGCCTTTCGGGCTGGGCGCGGGCCAGGAATTGGGAAAATGAAGGTCCAGCCCATAGCTGCGCGGAACGAGCATGCCGGGATAAAACCACTGATCGCCTCCGTACGGGTCCTGCTTGATATCCCAGAGCGCATGTCTGCCCTTGAGACTGGAGCGATTCGCCACCAGCAGATCGGTCCACCAATGGTTGGTGGGAATAGGCTTGCCAACTAGCGAAGGGTCCAGGTGCAGCCGCTGGTAGTACGAATTGGAACCCGTGATCTGGACGGCGGGCAGGCCAAAATAACTATCCGTCGTTCCATCGGCAATGGGCACGGAGTCCGCAATGAAGCCCGCACCGACAGGAATCGGCTTCTGAGCCGCGCCCTGATGGATAAGGAATGGCGCGAACAATGCCCCCGCAAGAAGACGGACGAGACGGACGCGGCGGGATGTAACCCGTGATGAAGCGAAGTTGGCGTTAGCGAAGTATGTTGTAGTCATAAGCGGGTTTTAGGGCGGGTTTTCATCGATAGACCGGCAAAAGGCACGGGGCGAATCTCCCCCAAAGTCCGTCGGGCATCAAGAATTTTGACGATACCGCCCCGGATGCGTGGGCGTGAACGTTCACGGGGGCCACCCGGATCCGGATCGTTCCAAACACGGTTTCCGGTTGAATATTCCACCAACCGGGCGCACGGATGATGCCTTCATTCGCGCATCGGCGATTTCAACCGTCCTGACTTCCGCCGAAAGTGCCGGCGGCAAGGTGTGGGAACTCTGGAATCTGAATAAGACACATCGCTTTTTTCCGTTCACCGAATTTTCCGCCAAATGGAAGGAACGATGGAAGCGCGAACATGCGGACCCGTTGCTCAAATACGTGGATGGCCGATACAACAGCACTGCCTTTGAAAATTCGAAAGCGGCGGTCGACAAAAAAACTTCTCCCTCTCTTCATGGCCGGTTGCACGGATATACTGAGAAGTCTTTAGGGACACCCATTGCTTTCCTCCCGCGCTTTCCATCAGTCATCCCGTTGTGGTCGTTTTCTTGTCTGCCGAGCTTAACTCCGCACAAGAGCCTGCCTCACTGCACAGCATGAATTTTCCGACACCCCTCTGGAACCGACTTTACGAGATGGCCGACGAGATTCGCGATCTTGCGCCGTGGAAGAATTATTTTGAGGCGGAACTCTTTTTCCAACGCCGCGGAGTTCATGGCAACGGAGCCCAAGGTCCCGCACTGTTGAGGCACAAACGGCGTGCCTTGTGTCAGCCACGCCAGATTGAAGACATAATAGTTCCGGCTGGAGATGAGATGAATCCGACCGTCAGAACCCTGGCAACTCGCCAGGTAGCCATTGGGTTCGGCGTGAGTGGCGTCCAGGGAAATCGATCCGCCATCGGTGCCTTGCGCCTTCAGCGGCTGTGCGCCGGGAGAGACCGGGGTGATCAACCGCCGCACCGGCCAGGTGGCGCCCTCATCGAACGAAAGGGCGGCGAACAAACCGTAGCCGATTCTGGTGGCGCCGTCAGCTTGGGGGAAGGGCATGCCTTTCCTCTCAGCCTGAGTCTTGCATCGGATCACCGCGCCATGGGAGTCCCGAAAGGCGAGGTCGTCGGTGAAGCTGCAGAGCAGCAGCGGGCCTTCCTTTAGCCGCTTCAGCGTCAACCGCTGCCCGGAAGTGATGTCTGGAAACTCGCTGACGCTGTAGGTCCACGATTTTCCGCCGTCGCTGGAGAGGCTGATGGGTAGCTTGTAATCGAAAAGAGCGGCCGCGTTTTGCTTGTCCACGCGCCCCAATGCCCAGAGGCTGCCGTCCTTGCGCTCGATCAAGCCGACGTGAATGCCGGCGATGCAAGGGCCGGTCATTCCGGGCTTGTAGATGGGCTTGGCGGTTTCATCGGAGAGTTTGGTCCAGGTTTTGCCGTTGTCGGCGCTGACAGTGACGGTCCCGGCGTTGTCGTAGATGCTGTCGCAGGTCTGGAGGATGCGACCGTCGACGGTTTGGATGTTGGACTCACCGGGCTGAATATCGTCGTTGAGCGGACGGGACTGGCTCCACGTCAGGCCGTTGTCAGTGGAAGTGCGAACGATGGACCCGGGCATGGCACGGCTGCCATTAAAATGAAATATAGTGCCATGTTTATCGACGAACAGTCCGGGGGCGTGGTTGTTCGCATCCGCGCATTGCCAGAATAACACCGGCGGCGTGAAGGCCGAGGCGTCGGCGGGCAGGCGCGTGGCAGCGACTGCGAGTTCGTTCCCGAATTCGGTGTCGCAGGTATATTCGAGAATGAAGACGTCGCCGCTGGGAAACACAGCAATGGCCGGATCGTGGTTGTGAGACGAGAAAAGCGGGCCTTCGGAGCCAGGCGGAATGTTGACGTAGCGAGCGGGTCCAGCAAAAAACGGTTTGGCTGCATCGACCTTGGAATTGATCGGTGCAGGCGCGGGCGAAATGGCGACTGGTGGCACTTGCAGGGCGTTCACTGTGGCTGGAGCAACCGGTTCCGCTTGCACGACCCGGAAACCGATCCGCGGATTGCGCACCCAGGGTTCCATGGATGATCGGTTGGCCGAGCGCAGCATCCGCACGAGCTGGGAGTGCGCTCCGCCGCGGACGACGCGAAAATCACCGGCGATGGGGCCGACCGGGTCGGTGGTCTGGGTCGGGTCGTAGGGTGCATACCAATCGAGACACCATTCCTGCGCATTGCCATGCATGCCAAAGAGGCCCCACGCATTGGCCGGGCCGCAACCTGTTTGCAACGACGCTTTCTTCACCTCCCTGTAATACGAGGGCAGGGATTTCTTCGCGGGCGCAGTTTCTGGAAAAAACATGGTGTAACCCTCAAGCCATCCGCGGTCCATTTGTTGATAGCCATCCGGAAGTCTGTCTCCGGTGTTGAACAGAGTGGTAGTGCCCGCGCGGCACGCATACTCCCACTCGGCCTCGGTTGGCAGGCGGTAGGGCTTGCCTTCCTTTGTAGAAAGCCAATGGCAGAAGGCATTGGCCTCGTCCCAATTGACATTCACCACAGCGTCATCGTCCGCTGAATCTTTCCTCGATGGACGCAACGAACGGTGATGCAGGTCGAACTGCTCATATTGTGCGTTGGTGACTTCGGTGGCGCCAATGAGGAAGGGATGCCTTATCGTGATCTGGCGCACGGGCGTTTCATCCCAATCGGCCCCGGTGTCCTTCTCCTCACTCCACGGGTTCTTGAACGACTTCTGTCGCTCCGCCTGTCCCATCTGAAAGCTGCCGGCGGGGATTGGCGACAGGGTGATGCCTATCGAGTTGATGCGCACTTCATCGGCCCGCAGCGAAAGCGGCAGAAACAACAAAAGACAGACGACGACGTTAGTTGTGACTAGCACCCTGTAACGTCCAAAAGTTCGGAGCTCCATCGGGTAGATTGCCTGAAATCGGGAAGGGTTTGGCAGTCGCGCCAGCGTCTTGGACTGCGTGTAGTCCTCTACCGCTTTGGGATTGCGCCTCGCCTCGAAGAGCGGCGCCTGCGATCGCCCAGCGCTGCGGTGGCAAGTCGAAGAGGTGCGGCTCCTTGGTAGCGGACGTATTTTGCCGTGGCAGTTGGCCTGTCCGGCTTGGGAAAGCGGCAGAGGACTGCCGCAGTCCAAGACGCTGGCGCGATCCTCGAAAGCCCCATGGCGGTTCAAACACGCAACCCGGCATGCGACACACGTGGGACAGAGCACTAGGTTCATGGGATGGGCAGTGTTAAACGATAATGTCCTTGGGGGCCATCCCGGCGAGTTTTTGGATCGCCTCCTCCAGCTTTGCGATGCTAATCGGCTTGGTGAGGTGATCGGAAAAACCGGCTTCGAGGCTGCGGCGAATGTCTTCGTCGGTGCCGAATCCGCTCATGGCGATGCCCGGCACAATGCGGGTCTGGCGCAAGCGCTGCATGAGTTCCAAGCCGCTGCCGTCCGGGAGGCCGACATCGCTTACCAGTAAGTCGAATGCGCCGCGGTTTGCAAAGGTGAGGGCGGCATCCATGGTGGTGGCAAGCTCGACGTGATATCCGCGCCGCTCCAGGATCTTGCGCAGAAGCCCGCCGGTTTCCGGGTTGTCCTCCACCAGCAGAAGCCGCAGCCCGGCCTGTTGGCGCTCCGAATCCGGCGGCATCGCTTCCTGGCGAACCGAGCTGGGGTCGATAGTGGCCAGCTCGACGGTAAACGTCGTGCCGAGATCGCGTCCGGGGCTGCGCACCTGAACCGTCCCGCCGTGCGCTTCCACCAGATTTTTCGAAATCGCCAGGCCCAACCCCAAACCGCCGTACCGCCGCGAACGCGATTTTTCACCCTGTTCGAAGGCATTGAAAATCTTCGGTAGCACGCTCGCATCGATCCCGATCCCCGAGTCCTCGATTTCGATTTGCAGTCCGATCCCCTCGCGCGTGGTTTGGTTTCGCGAACGAAAGACAATGGACCCGCCGCCGTCGGTGAATTTCACCGCATTCTTGATGAGGTTCCAAAAGACTTGCTGGAGACGGGCCGGATCGGCATGCACAAAACGGCTCTCGGCGGCGAGCCCGAACGAGACCCGGATGTTTTTGGCGCGAATATCGGCGTCGCAAATCTCGATGGCGTTGCGCAAAACGGCGTGGGCATCTGTGGGAACCTGATGAAGCCGCAGCTTGCCGCTCTGGATGCGGGTGATGTCCAGCAGATCGTCGATCAGCCGCGCTTCCAGGTCGATGTTGCGCCGGATCATTTCCATGGCGGAACGCACCGGAGGCGTCTGCATCGGGTCCCGGCTGAGATCCTCGACGCAAAGCAGCACCGGGGTTAGCGGAGTCCGCAGCTCATGGCTGAGCACCGCCAGAAACTGATCCTTGGAGGCATTGGCGGTTTCGGCGAGCACCTTGTTGTGGTTGACCGCCGCGAAGAGGCGGTTGTTGTCGAGAGCCAGCGCCGTCCTGCGGCCCAACTCCTCGGCGAGGGCAAGATCGCGTTCATTATAGAGCCGGCCGCGCTCGGCGGACGCGAACGTAATGACGCCGAGGATTTCGCGCCGCCCCGAGAGCGATACGCAGATTCTCGAAGCGAGACCGAGTTGTTGAAGCGCTTCGCGGTGCGCCTTGTCGGTGCCCATCGCGCCCAGTTGCGCGTCGCTGATTTCCGGGAAGAGCTTCGATCTTCCGCTCGCTCCGACTTCCGCGACCGCCCTGTCCGGAGGAAAATCCCGATCGATTCGCACCATCAAATCCGCCTTCCTTGGGTCCATATGCGCAACGGCGGCGAGTTGCAGACGTCTGTCGAGCAAGAGGTGAACGGTACAAAAATCGGCGATCTGGGGAACGGCCAGGTGGGCGATGCGGTTGAGCGTTTCGATTTCGTCATGGGACGTGGAGAGCACCTCGCTGGCATCGGCCAGAAAGCGCAGGGATTCTTCAGCCCGCTTCTGGTAGTCGATATCGGTGCAGGTGCCGAACCATTTGCCGATTTTCCCCGCATGGTCGAGGACGGGCAGCGCACGGATGAGATGCCAGCGCAACGCGCCCTCGCGGGACCGGATGCGTGCCGCCACCTCGAAGCCGGCGCCTTCGACAACCGAGCGTCGCCAACGGTTGCCGCACACCACGCTGTCGGACGGTTCCAGAGCGGTTTGCCAGAGCCAGCCTTTGGATTTCGCGAGGGCCAGGCCGGTGTAATCCAGCCAGCGCCGGTTGAAGAAATCGACCGAACCGTCTGCTTGAGCGGTCCAGACCATCTGGGGAATCGCCTCCGCCATGGCTTCATACTGGTGGGCAACCTCCCGCCGCATCTCCTCGACGCGGCGGCGTTCGGCGATGTCCCGAAAGACCACCACGCACCCCAATAGCTGGCCGTGCGAATCGCGGATCGGCGCCGCCTTTTCCTCGATGGGCAGTTTGCTTCCATTCCGCGCTCGAAGCGTGGCGAATTCCTGCTTACCGGTTTCGGGACTTCCGGACAGGACACGCGCGACCGGATCGTCGGGCGGCATGCCTTCGGTCGAACTCAAGAGACGAAACACGTCGGTTGCCGGGCGACCGACCGCTTCGCTTCCGCCCCAACCGGTCAGTTGCACGGCAACGGGATTGAGGAACTGGACCAAGCCGGCCTGGTCGGTGGCGATGACGGCATCGGCGATACTGGAGAGCATCACCTGCAACCATTCGCGCTGGGCGCTGGCGGCATCCAGCGCCGCGCGGCGACCCTGCTCGGTCGCGTCGATCTCGCGGGCGGTTCGCCAAATCAATGAGGTGACGAGCACGATGCCGGCCATCGTCAGAAGCGCGTCGTGAAACGCGTGGCTGTAAAACCCGGCGCTCAGCCCCATGGCCGTCGCTGCGCCGAGGGCAATCAGCATCAGGATGCTGGAGGGCAGGATGGCGCGCGCCATGGCCCCAGGAGCGCTGTTGCTGGTGAAGATGGACATGACCCCTTCCTTGGGCTGCATCAGCAGAACACCCAGTCCGAACAGCACGAACGAAACCGCTGTTCGGGGCGCCATCCCGGCAAAGGTTGCGGCGCTTTCGAAGGAGACCGCGTTAAAGACGTAGCAGAGAAGCGTCCAGATTCCGCTTGCGGTTATCAGAATCGCGAGGCTCTGAACCAACCGGGGACTCTTCCGGGTCAGCAGCCACAGCGAAAACGCTCCGAGGAGAATTGTCACCGCGGAGTGAGCAGCCATGCGCCCCGGAACGGCCTCCAGCGAGAACCGCGTGGCGCGCATCCGGAGAAAAAACTGGTCGAAGCCGGTGGATGAAAGCGCCATTGTGCACTCCCAGAGCGTTACTGCCGCCAGGATTCCGGCAATCCCCGCCAGCAAACGCACCGTGCGGCGCGCAAACCGCGACTGCGCGTCGCTATGAAGGATCCGCAAAGCCGCACCCAGCAGGAGAATGCACAACGCTGTATTCGGTTTGATTGGCGGCAGTCCCGGGACCAGGCGAACGAAAAGTGGGATCTTCAGCACCCAACCCGCAAAACCGGTCCCTCCAAGAAACACGACGCACGAACTGACGAGTCGTCCGGTCCGCCGAAGGACGGGCAGAATCTTTTCATCGTGAACGGGGGATGGTAGCATTAGAGAAGAGGTCCAGAGCACTAGAATAACCCAGGTAAACCGAGCGGGGCAACGAAAAGAGCATTTTGGATGCCGGGATGGGTAAATTGCCATCTGGGCGCTACCCCGGACGGCACGGAGTGCCGTTGTTCCGTCGCCAACCGAAGCATCGTCCCGTTTTTATCATGCGTGGAGGGCGAAAGCCCATGGGGACTCGTTCCCAGGCTCCTGGCTGGGAGCGAGCGTGCGTTATTATCCATCTGCTGATGAAGCGGCAGCTCAAGCGTGTGGTTTCGCGGCCTACTTCGAAAAGAGCGCCTCAAAGTGGTGTCGGCGAACGGCGAGCCGCGGGTATTTAGGTGACAGCCAGGGCGGTTTCGCCTATGACGCCCCTATGATCGACATTAGCAAAGACTTCAACTTCATTTTTGGCGGTCTGACTCCGCCGGGCGAAATAATCGATTTTATCAAGGCGAAAAGCGTGGTTTCCCTGGCCGCTGGCGTTTTTTGTGGCGTGCTGCTGGCGATGGCGGAAATGTCGCTCATATGACGTTCCAATCGATTCCCTCGAGAGCCGGAGCGCTGCTTCTCGCCCTTGCGCTGCTCCCCGGCTGCGGACCGCGTCCCTCCCAGCCGGTTCCATCCACCCCGACTCCCACGCCCTCGCCAACGCCGATTTTCATCCCGCACAAACGGATGGAGACTTCCGTCCTTTTCAACGGGGTCGAACTGCATTCCACTCTGGCAAGCGAACCCGGGACGACCGCCACCACCGAGCGGGACATTCCCGGCAGCTACAGCCTGGAGCTCACGTTGAAAGTTAAGGTTCCGCGAGCCAACCGGGACCTCGCTTCCCTTTCGACGCTCAATGAGGCCCTTCCGAAACTGCTGCCGACTCTGCCGACCCTGATGGCGACCGCGCGCGTGGCGCCCAGTTACGAGGCGCTGTACCGGCGCAAGCTCACGCTCCTTCAGCAGGATCTGGCCCGGCTCGACTTGCTGGTCAGCCGCCATAATTTTTTCGATTGCGAGACCATCCTCGAACTGCAGGCCCCGGCAACAAAACGCACGGCTGTACTTCTACAAGCGGACATGGACGTCGACACCGACGGCTCCGATCCCGACCGGTTGCCGTCGGTGGACGGAAATTCCGCCACGTTCCAGCCGATGACCAGTTATCGCTGGCCAAAACGCACGCCGCTGGAGAATCCGTTTTTGCCGGGGCGCCTGACGAAGCTTCACGGCATGGAATCGGAGCTGGCACACGCCAAGGCTGGAAAGGCCTCCTCTGCCCGTCTCTACGCTTTGCGCGATTCCATCGCCGCTGTAAAATATGAGATTCACCAACTCAAAACCAACAGCTTCCTGCTGGCGGCAACCGATCCCTACGTGGTCATTCCCGGGACCCTGAACGAGGGAAGCACCCCGGCATTTTCTCCGCACGTGGGCGACTATTGTGCGGTGATCGTCGGCCAAGTCATCTATCCGGCGATCGTCGGGGACATCGGGCCGAGCTATAAAGTCGGCGAGGCTTCCTTTCGGGTCGCCCGCCAAGTCAATCCCGCAAGCTCAGCCGACGTCCGCGCGGTGACTCCCCTCAAGGCCACCTACCTGATCTTTCCGAACAGCGCCGACAAACCCTTCGGCCCGCCCGATCTCGACCGCTGGCACCTGCGCGTTGACGCGCTGCTTCGGGAATTGGGCGGCTACACCGGCGTCTTATTTGCTTGGGAGAACCTTTCCCGACCCGCGCCGCTGCCGACACCGACTCCATCCCCAACCGCAACGCCGCAAGCGACTTCACCGGGGTCACCCTCGCCGAAAGCGGTGCCCTCCGCCACCGGCACAACCGCCAGCCCGGTCCTGTCGAATACTCCCGACGCTTGATGTTCCGAGTTTTTTCTTTTGCCCGTAGTTTCCCCGTTTCCGCGTCGCTCCGGATCGGGTTTCTGGTTGCATTTGCGGCGGTTGGGCTGTGGGAATATCGCGATCCGGAAGGGTACATTGCGCAACGGTACAAGACGCCGCTCGGAGCAACCGAGACGTTCCTGGAAATGGGGCTCGGCCCGCGCGGCAGCGGGCACGAATTGGCCCGCATCCTGGCTGAAGCGCCGCCGGGCCGCACGATTGCCATGTTCGCTCCGGAACTGGATCAGGGCTCCTCCGCGCTTGCCCAGAACATGAGTTATCTCGTCTGGCCGCGCGGATTGAACTTCACCGTGCTGACCGGGACCGATCGCAACGAGCGGGTGGCACGGATCGTTTCCACACTGCACCCCGCCGTCGTCCTGTTTTACCGGCTGAGCGTTCCGTTCGAGGGCGCCACGCCACTCGGTCCGAAACTCAGCTACGTCCGACTGCCATGATTCCCCTCGCGCTGTTTTACATGACGGTGGGCATTGCCGGAGCGGGCCTGGCTGCGCTGCTCTTCGAGGGGCGCCGCGGATGGCTGGAATTCGCCGCAAGCGCCTGGTTGCTCGGCTGCCTGGCGGTATCCCTGTCGCTATTCGTCCTGGGGCAATGCATCGCGCCGCCCTGGAGTGAAATCGCCGTTCTGGGGGTCGTCGCGGCGCTGGGTGGCGCGGGGTGGAGGCGGCTGCGGCGGAATCGACTGGAGTTGACGTTGCCTCCCGCGCTGGACCGCTGGGAATGGCTGCTGATTGCCGGAATCGTTGCGGGCGGGATTCCCTATTTTTGGAAATCGTCGCAGCAGTGTCTCGGTTGGGACGGCCTGCTTGTCTGGGAATTCAAGGCGCACCTTGCTTTTTCCAATGGCGGCGCGGTGCCGTTGCGATATTACCAAAGCCCGGCGGCGGCGTGGTCGCATGCGGGGTATCCGCAATTCCTGCCGATGCTGGAGACGTGGTATTACCTGCTGGCGGGGGACTGGAACCAAACCGGAGTCAAATGGTTGCTGGCGCCGGTGCATGGTGTCCTGTTGTTCCTGGTGTATTGCGCCACCGTTCGGCTGGGCGGAACGCGAAAGGCCGGGCTGATTGCCGCGCTGCTGTTTCCGTTGATGGGGTATCCGGCAAAGATCGGAGGATTGGGGGCAGGTTACTGCGATGGGATCGTGGCGGCGTTTTATATTGCGGCGTTTGTGCATGCGCCGTTTCATCGAAGCGGCGGCGTCCCCTTTCCCTTACCCACAAGTCTGCGGATCTGGGTTTCAGCGCCGAAGGCGCGACCACATAACAGCCTAGTAGGCTGTAACAGTGACCAGTTCGGATCGCTAGACGATGGCAAAGCGCGAAAAGTCGGGAGGGGCTCGGCAGTCGCGCCAGCGTCTTGGACTGCGGGTAGTCATCTACCGCTTTGGCAGTGCGCCTGGCTACGTCTGGCGTCAACTCCAAGCGCAACATCCTCTGTCGGAGAGTTGCGGAAAGCTCTGATGGCAAAGGGAATCTTCCGTAGGCTGGGGACTCTCCAGCTTGCGAAAGCGGCAGAGGACTGCCCGCACTCCAAGACGCTGACGCGCTTATCGGAAGCCCAACTCGGCTCCATCGCCACTCCTGTAAAGCGAAAGTTATCGTGTTACAGCATACTAGGGCAACGCCCTAGGTCTTTGATCCACAACGAAATAGCGCTGAAAGCGTGTTCCATTGCGCCGGGATGTCCGTTGCTTTTCGCGGTGTTCGCCGGGGCGCTGCCGTGGCTGAAGCGGGACGGCTTGGTATTGTGGGGAAGCATCATGCTGCTGGCGGCGGTTTTTGCAGGCCGAGCTCATTGGAAGCGCACGGCAGTCGCGGCGTTGCCGGGACTGGCGGTCATTCTGGGCTGGCAGGCGTGGCTGTGGCACGTCGGAGGCGGCAATCACGAAGACTTTGCCGCGTTCAGTCTGCCGGTGCTCTTTCGAAACGGACCGCGCGTGGGCGTTCTGGCGGGCGAGGCTTTCCGGGAACTAACCAACGTGCGCCACTGGTCGTTGCTCTGGCCGGGGTTTGCGGTTGTCGCATTCCTGATATGCCGAAACCGCCTGTCGATTGCGGCCGTTCTCGTGGTAATGTTCCCACTCGCGATAGACCTCTTTCTCTTTGTGTTCAGCGCATGGCCGTCGTACATCGAGCACGTCCGGTCGGCCTTTCCGCGCCTCGCGCTGCAGCTCGCACCGGTGGCCTGGGCGGTTGTCGTCGGGGCAGGAGGCGCGAGTCAGCGGGTTGGCGGCGCGGCAAGCTCTTCGTTTACGACACCAGCCACCCAAGGCGGCGCCAGCGCGCCAGCGCAAGCACGCTGGCGGTTGTGATGATGCATGCAATCACGCAGAGCGGCGCCGGTTGCCGGATGAGCCAGCTCAGGCGCGGTTGCCGGAGAATGAACTGAATTAAAAAAGGGTGCAGGACGTAAATACCGAGCGAGTACCTGCCGATGGCGGCCAGATTCAGCGATTCGCCCAGATCCGGTTTCGAGAGGGCCAGCAGGGCGGCTCCGATGCCGAATGGGATCGTTCCGAAGAGATAGCTGTGCGTGGCGATTGGAACGCCGAAGCGTCCGTATAGAAAGGCTCCCTCGCCCAGATGCATGGCGACGCCCGCCAGCAGAATCGCCAGCGCAACGCGGGTGGTTGTCTTGAACTGGGTGATCGCCAGCAACGAACCGACACTTACGAAAAACGTGCTGAGAAACGGACCGCAGAGAGTGTTGAACCGAATATGGATTCCCATCGGAGTCGGCGCGTAGGAACCCGTGACCAGCCCGAACAAGTACAAGGCCGCGCCGCAGACCACGGCCAGGCGCGGCGCGCGAATCCACAGGAAGAACGACAGAATGACCAGTCCCTGCACCAGCGAACTCAAAAACCAGAGATGAAAGAATCCGCCAAGCATCAGGAATGCATGAGGGTATCGTATCCAGTTGAGAAGCCCGTGGCAGGCCACCGAAAAAGGCATGACGCCCCGGCATACCGGCACCAGGAATCCGTAAAATAACGACCATGCCAGAAACACTCCGCCGATGCGAAGCGCATAGCGTGGAAGGAGTCTCCGTAGCGGCTCTCCCCGGCGATGAGTTACAGTGAAGAAATAGCCCGCCATGATGAAGAAGAACGGCACGGCGAAGCGCGCGAGCTGGTTTGTAATCTGCCAGGAAAGGCCCGGCAGCGGATCGCACGGGGTGCAGTGAATCGCGACGACAGCAAACGCCGCGATGGCTTTCATGGAATCGATGCTGCGGACGCGGCTCATGGGGAATTGTGGTTGTGGAATTAGCAATTCCCGCGCTCCTGGCGAGAAATTTCTTTAACAAACTAAAAAATAGAGCGTTGGATTCGCGGAGACGTTCACTCTTTCCTCAGTGCCCGTCTTGCGCAAGCCGCAAGGCGACGCGCCCAGCGAGCCGGGGTCATGAACAGGACCGAACGATGCGCGAACAGTGGAGCTTTGACTTCAAAGCGGCACGGCCAGTCCAACTCGCCAAACGGTCCCAAATCCTCGATGGCAGCCATCCAGCGGTCCGCCATCGCCGAAACCGAATGCTCCTTGGCGATGACTAGGCTGGCGGCTTTCGACATTTCAGCCATCGCGCCGCGGTCGCCATGCAAACGGACAATCGAGGCAGCGTAGCCGGTCACATCGTCCGGATCGACGCGAATTCCTGTTTTTGGGGTTACCAACTCACGAATTCGTCCAGGCAAATCGCTGACGACAGGAACCAACCCCCACGCCATCGCCTCGTGCAGGCTCAGGGGAAACGACTCTGTTGACGAGGTAAGCAGAAGAATATCGTGTTCCGCCAGCAGCGATCCCACCCGCGAGTACGGCACTGTGCCTGTGAAATGCACTTTCTGATTTTCTCTCCGTGGTCGCATCTGGCTTTCCAGCCAGAGACGTTCCGGGCCTTCCCCCGCAATGGTCCATGCAAACGCGATGCCTGAAGCTTCCAAGTCGCGGAGAATTTGCGGGAAGAGCCGCACCCGTTTTGCGCCGTCTTCGAGTCGGCCGAGGTAAAGAATACGCAGCGGATTGGAAGGATCTCCCCGCTTCTGGAATTCGGCACCCGGCAGCGGCACGCCCGGCTCGATACAGATAATCGTGGGTGCCGACACTCCGGCGCCATCGAACGCCTGCTTCAGTTCTTCTTTCGCCTCACGGGAGACAGTCACCACCAGATTCATAAAGGCGGCGTAGCGCACGATATTGTCAAAGTTGTTCTGACACCGCGTATGGACGATGCCCACTTTGCGAACTCCTTCCGGCAAATACCGGAGAATCTCGCCGGTGATGGGCGTCATGTTGACGAGCGCGGCATTGGGTTTGAACATTGCCAGGCTTTCCAGTACGCTCCTCAGTCGATCCTCGAAAATCCGAAAAGGCTGCCTTTCCTTTGCCACTGGAATGCACAAACGGACAAAATCGGACGCAAGCGAGTCGATATGGGACAAGCTGGAAACGAGTAAGGGAACCCGGCGACGAACCAATTCGCCCGATAAATTAAAAACGAAAGTGGTTCCGCCTCCGAGCCAGAGATCCTCGTTAAGAAAGGCTATTCGTGGGGTTGACATCTGGAAGATTGGCCATGGGGAGGTTGGTTTATTTTCTTAGCCGCATCAACAACGGTTGCGAGAAGTAATGATAAATCGCGGCGGAAACGATGAAACTGACAATCGCCGACGCCGACGTGATTGAGAAAAACGACAAGCTGTTGAACAAGGTCCAGCCATGCACTGGGTCCGCGGCGATCGGCAGCCGTAGCACATGGCCCAAGTGGTAGCGAAGCCACGGAATGATGGCCACATGGAAGAGAAACCACTCGTAGCTGACCAGCCCGATATACCGCAACGCCTTGTTGTCGACAAGCCTGTTCGGCACGGTCGTCACGGCGGAAAACAAGAGCAGAAACGACGTCAGACAGATGAAGAAATGGGTGATTTCCGCAGTGCCCGCCCGTTCCTGAATCGAATCCATATTGAAAATCGTCAGCAGAGCGGCAAAGAGCGCGACGAAGACAGGAAGCAACAGAAGGCCCGCCATTGAAAGGCGCCGCGCCCATTGCTGAAACCGGGCCGTCTGCCCGTACCGGCGCAGGATCGTCGAAAACGCGATGCCCCACGCAAAGTAATCCATCGCGCACGGAAACCGGTTGATGATGAAGAACCGCTCATGAATGGAGCCTACCGGGGAGGACCAGGTGTGGAAGCGGAGGGCGATCGGAACCACGGCAAAGGTCAGGATTGTCAGCAGATCCGCGTTCTTCCTGTTTACCGTTTTCCAGCCGAGAAAGACCAGCGGCAGCGCGATGTAGAAATGAACTTCCACAAACAGGCTCCAACTCACCGGGTTGATCGGCTTGAAATGAAAAAGAAAATTCGGGACCGTCGCAAGATTCGCCAGGAACTGGGCCGTCAGCGAAGCACCGGCGTGGCGATGCAGATCCTGCAAGCCGTACACCACCAGGCTCAATACGAACGGCGGCGCGATCTTGGCAAAGCGCCGCATGGCATAGCGGTTCCAGCGGAACGGCGCCCGGTCGTCAAAGACAATCATCGAAATCAGGAAGCCCGAAAGGACGAAGAACAGCGGTACCCCGTGGCTCAGAGCGCTGAGAAATCGGAGCAGGGGAAGCTGATCCGGCGCGGTCGATCCGAAGGTGTACGCATGGAAAGCGACTACCATCAGGATGGCGATGCCGCGCAACGCATCGAGATGCGGAAAATAAAGCTTCGTATCCTTGCGGACGGGATCGAGTTTGGAGAGGAGGGTCATCGGAGAACAGTCTGAGGTGCGGGTTGTGCGGCAGGCGCCGGTGAAGGGGAGGTCGGTCCCCGGCGCCGCCCGCTACGAAGGATCGGCAGCGAGAAAAAGCGATAGACAATAAATGAAAAGAGCAGCGAGACAAATATCGGGCCCATGACGACCGCTACGTACTTGAGCGAGTCGCCGGCGCAAGGTTTCATCCAGCGCCGCCACTCGGTTACGATCGGGTGGTGAAACAGATACCATTCGAAACTGATGAATCCGATCAGGCGAAGCAGCGGCGTCGCGAGGAACGCCCCTCCGAGGGAAGCGGGATCGAACGCGAAGAACAGCATCAGGAAGGCGGATATGGCGGAGACGTTGTGTTCAATTTCGGTGAAGAGCCACGGATGCCTTAATGAAAAGGCAGAACCGTCGCCAATTCCAGTCACGCAGAGACTGACGAAGAGGCCGGCGAATCCGACATAACCGAGCTTCGCCAGGCGCCGTACGTCGTTTCCGCTGTCATTGATCCAGAGGTAGACGCCGGAAAAAAGAACGCCCCACGCAAAGAAATCGAGCAGGCATGGAAAGCGGGTGGTCGCCACCGCGGCGTGCGTCGGGGCTGTCCACACCAAGATTCGCGCGAGGAAGGGCACGAAATACAGGACGGCAGCCGAGATAAACGCGGCGGCCTTCGCCTTCAAACCGCGCGTCAGCAGGAACAGGAACGGCAGTACGACGTAAAAGTGCATCTCAACGATGAGACTCCAGTAGTCGCCATTGACGCGGACCGGTTCGGCGAAGAAATTCTGCCAGCCGACCAGCCACTTCAAGCCAAAAAGAAAATCCGACGAATCGCCGCTCTTGAAATAGAACCAACCGCAAAAGAGCAGAATGGAAAGGACGAACGGCGGGTATACCTTGAACGCCCGTCTTGTGACGTAGCCCGGGATATACCACAAACGCGGGTTCTTGATGCGCTGCCGGCAGAACGGATACGAAATCACAAACCCGGAGAGGACGAAGAACACGGGAACGCCGATGGAGCCGCCATGAACGATTTTGCCAAGCAACACTTGGAGTTTGCCGCCGAGAGGGTTGTAATAAACAGCGTGGTGTAGCACCACCAAGAGAATGGCGATGCCTCGCAAGCCATCCAGGAATTCAAAATAGGCGCCGCCGCTCGGATTGACCGCGCAGGATCGGAGCAGGTTCAGGATTCTTTGTCTCATGTGCGTAAGGATGGGGTCAGGCCGGAGAGTTCCGCCGGCAGCGCGCCATGAGACGGCGCAGCAGGCGTCCGGGCGGGGTGAAGCGCATGCGGGGGGGCGGGGTGTCGAGGGGAGCGCCGACGCGCCACCTTTTTGGCCACGCGACCGGTACGACAGGCTTTCGGCTGAGCAACGACAGCCAGCGCTCCGCCATTGCCCCGGCGGAATGAAAGTGGCGGATCGATTCCTGCGCGGTCGCGGATCGTTTCGCCAATTCGTCGCGGTGGCGGTGCAGCCAGACGATGGCGTCCGCGTAGCCGTCGATGTTGTCCGGCGGAACATGGAGGTTCAGGCAGAACGACTCGGTGTCCGAGGTGAGCAGAAAGACGTCGTGCGAAGCCAGAAGCGCGGGAACTTCGCTGTAGGGCGTCACCCCGGCGAAGCGGACGGTTTGCCTCCCGTCCCCCTCCATTAGCGTTTGAATGTCCCCAAGGCTGACGACGTGACAGAGCACGCCCCGGCGCATCAATTCCGAAGCGAGATTGATGATGAAGACCGTGCCGCCGCCAACTTTAAGATTGGGGCAAACAAATGCCACGCGAAGAGGACTCGTTCCCATGGATCATGGCGCGCGGCGTAACCAGACGGCAGCGGGGCGGTCGGTGTCGGGCGTGGTCGGAGCGCCGGCAAAAAGCTGCGCAAGGCTCGGGCGCGCCTCTTTCCAGAGGAGATAGAGGGGCAGCACGACTTCCCAGTTGGAACCGCCGCTCAACAGGCATTCCAAAGCGTACTGTTCGTTGACTGCGCTGTTGCCGCCGCGGCGCGGTCCTTTGGAGGCAACCCAGTCTACCGGGTAGTCGTAAGGGGTGAAGATGTCGTGGACATGCACAAAGACCCCGGGCGCCAGGGAGGGAAGCACCTCCAACAGTTCAAAGACGACATCGCTCTGCACCTTGACGATGTGGCTGGTGTCGATAAACAGGACGTCTCCCGCCTGCAAGGCCTTGAAGCGTTCCATCGGCACGTTCTCGATTCTCTCCTGGACGAATTCACCGGGCAGGTTCTCCCGCTGGAAGTAAGCGGCGGGGAATGGCTCAATGAAAACAGCCTCGCAGGGGTGCCCTTCGCTCTGGTTTTTGCGGATGGCGGCGGTGCTGGCGCGCGTGCTGTAGCCGCACCCGACCTCGATGTAACGCCGCGGGCGCAAATGCCGGATCATGGCGTAAAGCGCGGCGGTATCGACCGACCCGTAGCTGTCCGCCCACTCGAGGGAACCCGTTTTCGGATCGGTCGGGAACGTTATCTCGTCCCGGAACCGGCCCAGTTCGGTCACCAGCGGCGCGAATTTCTCAAGCGGCAACGGGATTGCCGGGAGGTTGCGCCGGCTGCGCAACGCCTCCATATCGAACTCGTCTGGATTCGGGATGGGCGAGTAGAAGACAACGGGAAAGACCTGATACCCGGCGCGGAGCGAGAGGTCGCGATTGAGATAAAACGTCTTCAGCAGCCTGTTGAGCACATAGGGGGGCGCCGCGGCAACGCATCGGTCGAGAATTCTTCGCAGAAGGAGTTTCATGGGCAAATGGGATTACAAAGATGCCGTGAAAAACCCGAGAGACGCAAGATGCTTTTCAAGGGTGGCCTCGAACGTTTCCATGGACAGCGCGCCGGTATCGAATGCCGCTCCGGGAGTATACTGGCCTTCGCGAATCTTCTGCCACCAGAAGAGAATCGCCTCGGCGATGGCTTGGGGATCGCGAATCTGCACGACGCTGCCGTTGACACCCTCGGTCACGAAATCGTTGCTGCCGGTGTTCGGCGTCACTACCGCCGGTAATCCACAAGCAATGGCTTCGAGGGAGGTCCTCGCGAGGCCTTCCTCCAGGGATGGCAGCACAAAGATGTCTGCGCTACGCAACCGTGCGGCCAGGTCCGGGTGCGCGAGGGGAGGGGACCAGTCGATCGGCAAGTCCCGGTAGCGCGGAAGAATCGGTTGCATGCTGTCCACCACGGAACGGGTCAGCAAAAGCCGTGCCTCCGGTTCGTGCTTGAGGACGATTCGGAAGGCTTCCAGCAGGTAGGGGGTGCCTTTGCGCAGCGAAAGGCCACCGGTGTTGATCACCCGCAACGGGCGGTCCTTCGGGCGCGGCTCGGATGCGGGCGAAAAACAGCGGAGATCGACGGGGAAACCAATGCGCAAGACACGGTCGGCGGAGAATCCGCGCGACAAAAAAGAATTCGCCACAAACGAACTCGGCGCCAGGACGTAGTCCACTTCAGCCATCATCTCCCGCTGCCGCCGGTAATGGGAGCGAGACACCGGCGGGTCCTGCCAGTTCCAGCGGGCGTGCTCCTCTTCCATAATCTGCCAGAAGTTGTCGGGGTGGGAGTTGCCGGCCTCAAGAAAGGTTTTGCCGCCGTGTTTGCGCACCCACTTGAAGGACTCGTTGACGTAGCCGTAGCTCGAAAGAATGTGATCCCCCGGCTTGAGCAGGGTCTTGACCCAGCGGTCCAGCATCGGGTTGAGGCCGAAGCGGAACGATTCCCAGCGGAAAGCCGAGGGCATTAGTTTTGCGGCGGCAAAGGAAAGCAGTCCGACGAGCGGCTTCAGGGCCGTTTTCTCCGGGGGAACGGAGGAGAGCCCCCGGCGTGTTCCCAGGGCGTACAGGCGCAGAAGACCGAGTTTATGAAGGGTGGTGGCGTACGCGTTGTAGTAGTCCGTTCGGAACGGAACAGCGACGACGAAACCGGCGTGGTTAACGCTTGAGGATGGAGTCATAAACGGCTTGGTGGGTTTCGACCATTCCCGCTTGCGTCATTCCCTTGCGAATAATCGACGGGCGAGCCTCCGCAGCCATTTTCCGGCGCAAGCCGTCGTCGGAGAGCATCCGGTCCATTGCGGCGGCGAGCGCATCGACATCGATCGGCGGAACCAGCAACCCGTTGCTTTCGTGATCGATCAGTTCCGGGATGCCGCCTGCGCGGGAACCGACGGCGGGGCAACCGCGATAAAGCGCCTCCTGAAGTGCCAAACCGAGGCCTTCATGCAGGGACGGCATGACGAACAGCGACGCGCGATACATCAACTCGACGATTTCCGGGTCGCTCAACGGTCCCGCCCAGACCAACCTGTCCCCCATGGCCGCCTCCTGGATCTCACGCTGGAACCACTGGCCATACTCCCCGTCGTCTCCCCGGCCCACGATGAGCAGCTTCCAGTCTGGGTGGCGCGCGGCGATTTTGGCAAACGCCCGCACCAGGTAAGGCTGCCCTTTTCGGTAGCCGATGGTGCCCACGCTCAGGACCGTTCGGTCGCGGTGGTCCAGATCCAGCGGGCGCTCCGCGGTTACGTCGATTCGCGAATGGTAAATGCGCCCGATTCGCTCCTTCATCGGGAAGAAAGCCGACTGCATCAGCCGCTTGTCGTGATCGGAGACCGCGTATTCGTGCAATGCCGACCGCAGGACCTGAAAGCGGCTGGCCCACGCCGCGGGAAAGAGCGCCAGCTTGAACCAGAGCGGTTTGGCCGGGCCGCAGAAGCCCTCCAGAGTCGGTTGCACGAGGTGAACGGTCGTCATGGTGGGAATTCCGGCGCGCACGCAGGCTACGACCGGGCAGCGTCCGTAAAGGCGGCTGTTCCAGGTATAAACGCCGCCGAAATGAAAGTGGGCCAGTTCGATCTCTCTCCGGCAGAGCGCCTCGACCAGTGTTTTGACCGAGCCGGGCGAGCGGGCGTCGCAGAACAGCTGGTCGGAAATGAGGCTTGCGAACGGCTCTGGAATGGCGCTGCGGTCGGCATCCGCGGAGACCAGTGTAATGTCGTAATGAGGCGTCAAACCCAACAGCAACCCGCGAATCAACGTCTCGACGCCGCCGTGCTGCATGAGCGGGCATTCGAGCGCGAGGGCGATTCTGGGTTTCATCGCGCGCAAGTTACAGAGGCGGCGGGCTCAGGGCGAGTAAAATTTTCCGGCCTTGTAAGGGGCCGGATGCCGGCTCAGACATCCCGGGTCGGAGGCTCCGAGCCACCCCGAATTGAAGACGCTTGCCGACTTTGACGCGTCGCCGTAAACTTTCACTTTCAAATTCCAAATTACCATGTCTGAACCTGTCCTCAAATCGTCCGCCGGGTCCCAACTCGACCTTCTCAAGCAGTTCACCAAAGTCGTCGCCGACACGGGTGACTTCGAGTCGATGCGCCAGTTTCATCCGCTCGACGCCACCACCAACCCGAGTCTCATCTGCCAGGCCGCCCAGAAGCCGGAATACCGCTACATTCTGGACAAGGTGCTGGCCGACCGAAAGAACTCCGGTCTCACTGGGGCGGCGCGGGTGGAAGACGCCATCGACCGTGTTCTGGTCGCGTTTGGCCTGGAGATTCTCAAGATCGTGCCGGGTCGGGTTTCGACGGAGACCGATGCGCGGCTTTCGTTCGATGTGCCGGGCACCATCGCAAAAGCGCGTCATCTCATCGGGCACTACGAAGCGGCGGGCATTCCTCGCGAGCGGGTGTTGATCAAGATCGCCTCCACGTGGGAGGGCATCCAGGCCGCGGCGGTGCTGGCGAAAGAGGGGATTCGCTGCAACCTGACGCTTCTTTTTTCGCTGACGCAGGCCATCGCGTGCGCGGATGCCGGCGTGCAATTAATCTCTCCGTTCGTGGGCCGCATCTATGACTGGTTCAAGGCGGCGATGAAACGCGACTACGCCGGAGCGGAAGACCCGGGCGTGCAGTCCGTCACGACGATCTTTAATTATTACAAGAAGTTCGGCTACAATACCGAGGTGATGGGCGCCAGCTTCCGCAACACCAGCCAGATCGTGGAATTGGCCGGGTGCGACCTGCTGACGATCAGCCCGGAACTGCTGGCGAAGCTGGCGGAATCGACCGACCCGGTGGTCTGCAAGCTGAACGTCGACGCGGCCAGAGCGTCGACGATTGAGAAGCAGACGCTGGATGAAAAGACCTTCCGCTATCTGCTCAACGACGACGCGATGGCTACCGAGAAGACGGCCGAGGGCATCCGGAAATTCGCCGCGGATATCGTGAAGCTTGAGCGGTTCATTGAGCCGCTGATGTAAGGATCGCGCTGGGCCGCAGCGCCATCGGCTGTCTTTATCAACGCTTGTTCAGTGCCGCGGTGAACCAGTCGGCGCCGTTTCCGTCGGAGGCGGGCCGCCGGTCACCGGAGCGCGATCCGTTGAACGCGCCGCGCGATATTCCGCCGGCTGCGCCGGAACGCGCCGAGCCGTTGCCGGCGGCGCGCGGGGTGAGGTCGGGCTTGCTCTTCATCGAAAGCGCGATCCGCTTCCGTTCGAGGTCGATTTCAAGCACGGTGACGTTGACCCGCTGCTGCACTTTCACCACATCGGCGGGGTCTTTCACAAAGTTATCCGAAAGCTGGCTGATGTGGATCAGGCCATCTTGATGAACCCCGAGGTCCACGAAGACCCCAAACGCCGCCACGTTGGTGACGATCCCCGGCAGCTTCATGCCGACTTTCAGATCGGTGATCTTGTCCACGCCCTCCGCGAATGAAAACGCCTCGAATTTCTGGCGCGGATCGCGACCCGGTTTTGCCAGTTCGCTTACGATGTCGTTGAGCGTCGGCAGGCCGACTTTTTCGGAAACGTATTTGGCCAGGCTGATCTTCTTGCGCAGCAGCTCGTTCTTGACCAGATCGCGCACCGAACAGCCGAGGTCGCGCGCCATGGCATCGACGATCGGATAGCTCTCCGGGTGGACCGCGCTGGCGTCGAGCGGATTCTCTGTCTCACGGATGCGAAGAAATCCCGCCGCCTGCTCGAATGTCTTGGAGCCAAGGCGCGGGACCTTCAGCAGCTCCTGCCGGGATTTGAAAGGCCCGTTCTCATTGCGGAAGCCGACGATCGCTTCGGCCACCGATGGGCCGATGCCGGAAACATAAGCCAGCAGCTGCTTGGATGCGGTGTTCAACTCCACGCCGACCCGGTTCACGCAACTCACCACCACGTCGTCGAGGCTCTTTTTGAGAGCGGTTTGATCGACGTCGTGCTGGTATTGCCCCACGCCGATCGACTTCGGGTCCAGCTTGACCAACTCCGCCAGCGGGTCCATCAGACGCCGCCCGATTGAAACCGCGCCGCGCACGGTGATGTCGTGATCGGGAAATTCTTCGCGCGCCACGTCGGAAGCCGAGTAGATGGACGCCCCGCTTTCGTTGACCAGGACGACGGGCAGGGTGGGGGGCAGGTTAAGCTTGCGAACGAACGCTTCGGTTTCCCGGCCCGCAGTGCCGTTCCCGACAGCCACGGCTTCCACCTTGAAGTGCTTGATAAACGCCAGCACGCGCTCGGCGGCTTCGGCGGCGGACCGGGCGCCCTGTTCGGGATAAATCACGTCGTTGTGCAGTAGCTTGCCTTGCGCATCGAGCAACACCACCTTGCAGCCGGTTCGAAATCCGGGGTCGATGGCGAGAACGTTCTTTTGGCCGAGAGGCGAGGCGAGCAGCAGTTCGCGCAGGTTTTCGGCAAACACGCGGATGGCTTCCTCGTCGGCGCGTCGTTTGAGTTCCAGGCGCAGTTCTGTTTCCATGGCCGGCCCCAGCAGCCGCTTGAAACTCTCCTGCACGGCTGTGCGCACCTGTTCCGCCGCAGGGTTGCGCCCGCGCACAAACATCGGTTCCAGCGTGCCGACTGCGGATATTTCGGTCGGATGCACCCGCATCATCAGGAAACCTTCTTTCTCTCCGCGCCGGATGGCGAGGATGCGGTGCGACGGCGCTTTGGTCGCGGGTTCGTTCCAGTCGAAGTAGTCCTGGTATTTAGCCGCCTCGGTCTCCTTGCCGGGAAAGACTTTGGAGTAAAGGGTCGATTCGCCCTGATAGACGGCGCGCAGTTTGGCGCGGGCGTCCTTGTCGTCGCTGAAGCGCTCGGCCAGGATGTCCCGCGCTCCGGCCAGCGCTTGTTCAACCGTTGCGAGCGGAGGGTCGGCCTTCTTCGCCGCATCGGTTTCGACAAACGGTGCCGCGGCTTTGACCGGATCGATCTCCGCCGCTTGGGTGAAGAGCAGATCCGCCAGCGGTTCGAGCCCCTGCTCTTTTGCAATCGTGGCGCGGGTCCGTTTCTTGGGACGGTACGGCAGGTAGAGGTCTTCCAATGCTGTGAGCGTATCGGCGGTGGCGACTGCCTTCTTCAACTCCGGCGTCAGCAGTTTGCGTTCTTCAAGGGACTTGAGGATTGAATCGCGCCGCGAGTCGAGTTCGCCGAGTTTTTCAATCCGGTCGCGGATGGCGGCGATGGCGACTTCGTCGAGCGTGCCGGTGACCTCTTTCCGGTATCGAGCGATGAAGGGCACCGTGGCGCCGTCTTTTAAGAGCAGGGCGGTTGCCATCACCTGACGGGGCTGGAGCCCGAGTTCTCTGGTGATGATTTCGAGATGTCGCGGCGGGATAGGGGCGAGGGCCGAAGCCGTTGGTGAGGAAGCGAGACTGATGTCCATTAGTTGCGGTGGATCGAGTGGTACACCACAACCGGATGGGTTTCAAAGAAAAAGCGACAAGAAACACTTCGGCGGACCGGACGGCATGGAGTGCCATCCCACCGTGGCAAACCGAAGGCGGCAGGCCATTGGGGACTTTCAGGCAAGTCGATGCGATTTCTTTCCTCCAAACACGCGGCGTCCTCGCCGCGTGGGTCTCTCGTTCCCAAGCTCCTGCCTGGGAACGCTTTTGTCTCGAGGCTCCTGCCTCGTGGGGCTGCGGCCAAGGCCAAGCCGTCGATCTGAAGGCGTCCCGCCTCGACGAACTTCTGGCGTGGATGCGCCTGCAGCCTTCGGAGTCTGAGGACCGCAAGGCGATTCGATGGACAGAAGTTCGCGCAGGCGGGACGCCAGCGCCAGCACGCGAGAGGCGTACGCTCCCCTGAGTCCTCGTCCCGAGCGCTATCTGCAATACGAACCAGCATTGACCCAAGAAAGCCCTTAACTTAGCGCCATTCAGACCGGAGCCCCGAACGCTGTCATCCTGAGCCTGCGAAGAGCCTGTCCTGAGTCTGTCGAAGGAATCTCACGAGGCGATCGCGACGTTCGTTTCAGTCGACACGTACTCGGAACGGACGGCTCATCGGGCGGCGCTGTCAGCTTCGAGAACGGTGAAGGGGTGACCTAACGCTGGCTGGCCTGCTGTGAGATTCCTTCGACAGACTCAGGACAGGCTCTTCGCAAGCTGCCAATGAACCTGCCGGTTGCGGGAGGGAGACATCCGACGTTTGCCGTGGGACGTTCGTGAACGCGACAGCGTCTTGGAGTGCGGCAGTCCTGTGCCGCCTTCGCGAGCCGGACCGACTTTCGACCCACCGGAAGACGTCTTCGCAAAGGAGGTCTTCGTTCGGAGTGTCTCATACCTTCAGAGAGCGTTAGTCGCTGACGGCGTTTTCTCCCAAGGCGGCACAGGACTGCCGCACTCCACGACGCTCGCGCGACTGCGAAGCCGCTCCCCGGTTCATGCCCAACAATCACCCTCGCGCTTTGGTGAGGTTAGCTCCTCAGGATGACAAATAATATGGGCCGCTCCGGTTTCCGTGCTCGGCTTCCGATTTGTGGGTAATGGAAAGGGCACTTCACCGCAGTCCACGAGCCTCCTCTGCCGTTTTTGGGTCATCCATTTCGGACCGTGCCGGCGTTGGGCTCATTTTCATTCCTCAATCCGGTCGTTCTTTCCACAAGAGGCCAGGAATGTCTGAACCTTGCAACGAGATTCCGAACGCGAGAACGCGGGGATCACAGAAGCGACACCCCCAAAAAGATTGAGCCCCCCGCGACCGAGTGGCCGCGAAGGGCTCATGTTCCCCCCAGAACAATCTTCTAAAACTGTAATGACTTTAACGGACTTTTCGCAATGCGCAAGGCATTTTCACCTGACCGACACCGTTTTTTTTAAACCGTGCCAGCGGTCTAATCCGCTTTCGTCACCTCTTATTTACCAGCTTCCAGCGGGCGCGCAACAAGAAAGTTCGATTTTTTTGCTTTTTTTCTACCGGGCGCCAAATCCGAAGAGAACGGTGGGAATGGTTTGAATCAGAATCTTGAGATCGAGCCAGATGGACCAGTTGTCGATGTAAGCGAGATCCAGGCGCACCCATTGTTCGAAGTCTGTGACGTTGTTGCGACCGCTGATCTGCCAGAGGCAGGTCAAGCCCGGTTTGACGCTCAACCGGCGGCGCTGTGCGGAATTCTCGAAGCGCTCGACCTCGTAGAGGGGGAGGGGACGCGGACCCACGAGGCTCATGTGCCCCCGCAGGACATTGATGAGCTGCGGCAACTCGTCGATGCTGGTCTTCCGCAACCAGCGCCCGAAGGGAGTAATGCGCGGATCGTTGCCGACCTTGAACACGGGGCCGCTCATCTCGTTCATCTGTTCGAGTTCGGCCCGGCGCATTTCGGCATCGGTGCCCATGGTGCGAAACTTGAGCATCGTGAAGGGGCGCCCGTTTTTGCCGCTGCGTTGCTGCTTGAAGATAATCGGCCCGGGTGAGGTGAGCTTGATGCCGACAGTGGCGATGACGAAGAAGGGAAACGCCAGGATCAGGAGGATTAGCGCGCCGACCCAGTCGATCAGGCCTTTGATAGCCAGCGCCCACGAGACCTCCGGAGTGGTGCGAAAGACAAGCATGGGGCGCGATCCCAAAACATCGAAATCGGGCTTGGCGATCGAGGTCTTGATGAAATCGGCCACCAACCAGGCTTCGACGCCCTCGATTTCGCAGGCGCCGATCGCCTGTTGGAGCTGGTTGAGGTGAACATGGTTCCCTGCGAAGATGACGCGGCTCACCGAATGACGGTGCAGGGCTTCGACCAGTTCGGAAATCGGCTGCCGTTCGATGTCGATTTCGCCCAGGATATCCATTTCCAGAAGTTGGTCGGGCGTGAAAGACTTCCGCAGCGCCTCGGTATCGCCCGAGGTGCCCGCCAGGAGCACCGGTTCCCGGTAGCGGCCGCTCTTTGCCCGGGTGCGGGCGCGCAGCAGGGTAATGCTTTCACGCGCCCAAAGAACGATGGCGGCCAGGGCTGCGAAAATCAGCGCCACGGCGCGGCTCGGCACCTCCAGGCGAAAAAAGATCACGCAGCCGCCGATCAGCAGGCCAAGCCAGAAAGCAGCCTGCAGCATTTGTTGGAACGACCGGAGCGAAGTTTTGTGAAGGGGATGGACGTAGTAGCCCTGCAAGTCGAGGAAGATCGGACCGAAGGGCATGATGATGAACACCAGCCAGCGAAATTCGTCGAATTTGGCAATGGGCGTTTCGATCCCAAACCAGTTGGTCGACCAAAATCGAATGGCGTGTGCGCCCCAAAAGGCTAAAACGAGCAGGACTCCATCAAGAATCTGATGAACCTGCAGATTCAGTTCTTGTTTTCGACCGATCATGAGGGGACAAAGACTAGCACGGGTTTCGGGGAAACGCCCAAGATTTTATTTCCGATGTTAGAAAGCAAAGACGACCGTCCGCATCCCGGCGCTGTTGTCGGGACGGTTCACAGCGTCCCGGCCCTGGCGGCGGCTCGAAAGCTCCCGCGCGGGGCTGTCGATTACCTCGAATTGCGCCTGGACAACTTCGCGGCTCTTCCGCACGGGGAGCGTGAACTGGAAAGACTCGAAGCCGCCGCGCCGCATTTGCCTGCGCCGCTCATCGTGACGGCGCGCCACCCCCGCGAGGGAGGCTTTGGCGCGTTGACAGCGCCTGGGCGGCGTCGACTGTTGCGGCGGTTTCTGAAGCATGCGGCGCTGATAGATATCGAACTCCGCTCCGCCTTGCAACTGACAGTTTCGATTCGTGAGGCTCGGGAGACAGGCGTGGGGGTGATTCTCTCCCATCACGACTTCCAAAGAACCCCTCCGCTTGCCCGGCTCATTGAATTGGCCCAACGGGCGCGTGGCGCCGGCGCGACGGTCTTCAAACTCGCGACGACGGCCACCTGCGCGTCCGATTTAACTGTGCTGCTGCGGTTTCTCACTGAAACGAAAGGCACTGGATCCAGCGTTGGCGGGCTCGCGGTGATGGGGATGGGACCCTTTGGGAAGATCTCGCGGCTGCTTCTGGGCCGGGCCGGGTCGGTTCTCAATTACGGGTACCTGGATAAGAGCCAGGTTCCGGGGCAGTGGCCGGCAGTTCAGCTCAAGGAGAGGCTGGCGGAAGTGGCGGAAGCGGGACGCTAGTGGTGTGTCCCATAAATGACTAGACCTTTGCTGTCGGCTATTTATGGGACACACCACTAGGAACGGCGCTGCGGGCCGTCCATACCATCGCCCTGCGGCGAATGAGCGTTTTCTCTATTTCTCAGCGAATCCAGACCTCCACCCGGCGATTCTTGTCGCGCCCCTCCGCGGTGTCGTTGCCTGCGACTGGCAGGATCGAACCGAACCCGGTCACCGTCGCCGGTTGGATGCCGCGGGTGGCGAATTCATGGGCAATGATCTGGGCGCGCTCGCCGGAAAGGCGCTGATTGATTCGCAGGTTCCCCATATTGTCGGCGAAACCGAGCAGCAGCAGGTTCTTGCCCTGGTACTGCGGCAAGGCCAGCAGATTGCCGATCCGCTCCAAGTCTCGTAGGGCTTTGCTGTCGAGTTGGGTGCTGCCGGGCCTGAAACGGAAATTCAAGTTCAGCCGTTTGGCGTCCTTGATGGTGTCGACATACTCACGGGGCGCTTCCGGAGGCAGCGGCACACCCTGCGCATCCGGGGTCTGCTTGACAAATCCGATCTTCCGCACCACTTCCTGACCCTCGTCGCTCAACGCAAAGTCAACGAATTTGCGAACCCAAGGGTTCTTGGGAGCGGCGGTGGAGTAGAGGAACAAGCGCCGCGAGAGAATGTAGTCTTCGGTGCCGACCGTGAACCGAGTCGCTATCAGCGGAAAAGAACCGGCGTCGCATACGGCCAGCGGCTTTGCGTCCCGCACGAAAGGCAGCCCGACAAAACCGATGCCGACGGGGTCCGCGGCGACGGCATCGGACAACGCGGTGCTGTCTTCGAAAAGTTTGGCGGTGCCGCTGAGGACTGCCTTGTCCAGCACCAGCGCCTTGAATGTGTCGAAAGTGCCGGATTTGCTGTCGCGCGAATAAAGGTGGATTGGCCCCGCCGGGCCGCCGACTTGAGACCAATCGGTAATTGCGCCGGCAAAGATCCTGGAGATTTGCTCCCTGGTAAGGTTGGGAACAGGGTTGTCCTTATGCACCAGAATGGCAATGCCGTCCAAGCCGAGAACGTGTTCGCAGGCGGGCTTGTGGAGATCGCCCAGGTTCGCATTGGCGATGGCTAACGCCTCTTCGTCCTTGATGGGGCGGGACGCCATGCCCAAGTCGCATTTTCCAGCCAGCAAATCGTCAAACGCGGTTTTCGATCCGTGCGCACCGATTTCGACGGCGCAAGGGCCATTCTTGCCCGGCAGTTTAACCTCGATGCTGAGATCCTCGGAGTTTATTCCATCCTTGCGAACGATCCTGGTTGCGCCTTCGTTTTTCAGGAATTCCTCCATCAATGCGGGGAGCAGTTTCGCGCCGATCGTATTGGAGCCATGCACTCGGAACACCACTTCTGCGGGAAGGGCGGGAACTTCGGCGAGAACTGGCGCCGGGGTTTGGATGGCGGCGGGCATGATTGTTCCAGAGCCCGGAGCGGTCGGAGGCGCCTTGGCGGCGGCTGGAGCGGGAGTTGATTCCAACAACCCAGGCCGCAACGCGGACGTCCTGGACGGCGCTGAGCCTTGGGCTATCTCCTTTGGGGGGCGGGGAATCGGCGTTGCAGCAGCGATGGGTGCAACGTGAGAAAGGCTGGGCGCAACGGTTGGCTGCCGCACCGAAGCAGCCCCTTCGTTACTTGCCGCCGCCGCAATTGCCGACGCAGGGGCGGGGGGGAGTGGCACCGGCCTGTTGGCACTAAGCGAGACGATCACCGCGCCGAGCACCACGATCAGGATGACCAAAAAGGGAATCAACGCGGACCGCAGGTCCGGAATTTGAAAGTTCAACGTAATGGAACGGGTTGGGGGAGAAGCTTCCCGCGCAGTCGGTTGCAAGGAAAAAACCGGGTGCGGGTTTGGGACCTGCACAGGGACAGGCTGCGAGAGTTCCATCGAGTGAACAGGCATGCCCCCGGTCGCTCCATTTGGAGGCAAGACTGGCGGTGTGACAAACCTCCCGGTATGCATCCCCGGTGACACAGGGATGGAAAGGGTTTGTGTGTAACCGAGAATACCGCTCAGCGCATTGAGCGCCTCCGTCGCGGACTGGTATCGATGTTCAGGGCGAAGGTTGATCATTGCCATCACCCACTGAACCAGCAGCGTTGGAAGGTCCGCCCGCAGGGATTCGAGGGGAGCCACGTTGTGCGACAAATGCGCCGTGAGGATCTCTATCGCGTTGGCGCCGTCGAAAGGCCGCTGGCCGGTCAGCGCAAAATAGAACACGCAGCCCAGAGAATACAAATCGCAGCGTCCGTCCACCGGCTCCCGGTTGACCTGCTCCGGGGAAATCCAGCAAACCGATCCGGTGATCGTTCCATCGATGTTCATGGTCTGCGCGCTCGGCGCGGCGAGAAACTTGGCCATTCCGAAGTCAAGCAGTTTGACTTGAAAAGAGCCGCTCGGCTGCGTTGCCAGCATGATGTTCGAAGGTTTGATGTCGCGGTGAACCAAGCCGGCGTGATGGGCGGCAGCCAACCCGTCGAGCGCCTGGCGAGCCAGTTCGCCAAACTCCTCCAGGGAAAACACCCCCCGGGTTACACGGTCCTCCACCGTCTCACCCTGCACGTGCTCCATTACAATGTAGGGCACCCCATCGTCCTGCCCCATGTCGTAAACCGTGACAATGTTGGAATGGTGAATCGCGGCAAGGCGGATGGCTTCGCTCCAGGGGTTGGCGAGGACGCTGTCGTCAATCCCCTTGGTCTTCATCCGCTTGATCGCCACGTTCCGCTTGAGGTGATCGTCCCAAGCCGCATACACCTCACCCGCTCCCCCCTGTCCTACCAGCGAGTGAAACTGATAGCGGTTTGCCAATTTCGACGATTCGTCTGCGATTTGCATGACCGCCATGCTAGGGGCGTAAATGTGGCGATTGCGTAACGAGCGGGTAACATTTTGGTAAACATGCTCACCGAATCCAGACCTCCACCCGGCGATTCTTGTCGCGCCCCTCCGCGGTATCGTTGCCTGTGACTGGCAGGATTGAGCCAAAACCGGTCACCATGGCCGGTTGAATGCCCCGAGTCGCCAATTCGCGCGCCATGACTTGGGCGCGTTCGATGGAGAGGTGCTGATTGACCCGGGGGTTCCCCGCATTGTCGGAAAATCCGATTAGCAGCAGTTGCTTGCCCCGGTACTGTGGAAGGGTCAGCAGGCCGACAATCCGGTCCAGATCCCGAAGAGCTTTGTTGTCGAGTTGGGTGCTTCGGGGCTTAAAGCGAAAATTCAAGCTCAAGCGCTTGGCGCCCTTGACCGTTTCAACAAACGTGCGAGGCGCTTCGGGCGGAAGCGCAACCGTCTGCACTTCGGGCGTTTGCCTGACGAAGCCGAGCCGCTGGACGATTTCCTGGCCGGCATCGCTCAACGCAAAATCGACAAACTTGCAGACCCACGGGTTCTTGGGCCTGGCGGCTGAATAGAGATACAGGCGACGGGAGAGGATGTAGTCCTCGGTGCCGATCGTCAACCGGTTCGCCATCAAGGGCGACATTCCGACATCGGCGATGGCAACCGCTTTTGAGTCTCGCACAAATGGAAGACCCACAAAGCCGATCGCGGCGGGGTCGGCGGCGACCGCATCCGACAATTCAGAGTTGTCTTCGAAAAGCCTGGCCGTCGCACTCAAATTCGCCCTGTCCAGCACCAGGGCCTTGAAGACGTCGAAGGTGCCGGACTTGAGGTGCGGCGAATAAGGGCGGATCGGGCCGGCCTGACCGCCGACTTGAGACCAATCGGCGAGTTCCCCCGAAAAAATCTTTGCAACCTGTTCTCTGGTAAGGCTGGGGACCGGATTGTCTTTGTTCACCACGATGGTAATGCCATCCAGACCGAGGACATGTTCGCAGGTCGGCCTGTGAAGATCGCCCAAGCCGGCGATCGCGATGGACACCGCCTCTTCGTCCTTGACCGGCCGGGACGCCATGCCCAGATCGCACCGGCCCGCCAGCAAGTCCTCGAAAGCGGTTTTCGAACCGTGTGCGGCGATTTCCACGGCGCAAGGTCTCGCCTGGCCCGGCAGCGTCATCTCGATGTTGAGGTCTTCAGCGCTCTTGCCGGACTTTCGGACGATCTTGGAGGCGTTCTCCGTTTTCAGAAATTCCTCCATCAGCGCCGGCAGGAGCTTTGTTCCGATCGTGTTGGAGCCGTGCACGCGAAAGACGACCTGGGCCGGAACCGGCGCGATCTCGGCCACGACCGGCGGTGGGGGAGTCGCTGCGGCGGGAGTCGGCGAGGCGGGAGCAGGAACTGGAGATGGGGTGGGGCTGGCAACTGCGACGGTTTGGGCTGGACTGGTGGAAGGTACCGTTGGCGAGGCAGTGGCGGCGGCGATCGGCTGGACTTGCGCAGTTGGCGCCGGGGTTGCCTCCGCAGGCGGCGTTTCAGACGCTGGCAGAGCGCCGGTGCCGGAGGTCGAAGCCGAGGAGTCGGCGAGGGCGTCCGCCAGTTGTTGCGCGGCCCTGTGGGCAATTCGTGCCGCCTTCCAGGACGAGCGCGGAGCCGGCGCGGGATTTGCCCTGTCCACCGAAAGCCAGATTACCAAAACCGCCAGGACCGCGACCGCGATGGTGAGGCCGGGAATCAATCCCAAGCGCATCCGACGGAAATCCCACTGGAAGGGGAACGGCAGGCTGAAGGGAAAAAGCCGGGATGGCGGCTTGGTTCCCGAGGTCAGCGGCTGCGTCCGCGTCTCGATGAGCGGGAGCGGCACGGGCTTGGAACGTTGGGACGGATCGGCCAGCACGGCGCCCGGAGAGGGAACCGCCGGTTGGGCGGTTTTCGAAACGGTCCCGTTCGTCACAGGCGGCAGCGCGATGGGCAGCGTGTAACCCAGGATGCCCTGAAGAGCGGCAAGCGCCTGCATCGCGGTCTGGTAGCGATGCTCCGGGCGCAGGTTGATCATCGCCATTACCCACTGGCAGAGCGTTGGCGGGAGATCGGGGCGCAACGTTTCCAGGGGAACCAGGGTGTGGGCGAGGTGAGCCGTCAGAATCTCCAAGGTGGTGGAGCCGTCGAAAGGGCGCTGCCCGCTCAGCGCAAAGTAGTACACGCACCCCAGCGAATAGACATCGCTGCGGACATCGACTGGTTCACGGTTGACCTGTTCCGGCGAAATCCAGCAGACCGACCCCATGATGGTCCCGTCGAGGTTCATCGTCTGCGCGCTTGGCGCTTCGAGAAATTTCGCCGTTCCAAAGTCGAGGATCTTCACCTGAAAGAAGCCGCTCGGATGCGTCGTGAGCATGAGGTTCGAGGGCTTGATATCGCGGTGGATCAAGCCTACGTGATGGGCGGCGATCAATCCATCGAGCGTCTGGCGCGCCAGTTCCCCGAATTCGACGAGCGAAAACACCCTGCGCGCCACGCGTTCTTCCAGCGTCTCCCCTTGCACGAACTCCATGACGATGTAGGGAACGCCCTCATCCTGTCCCATGTCGAAGACGGTGACGATGTTGGAGTGATGGATGGCCGCCAGGCGAATGGCTTCTTTCCAGGGATTGGCAAGCACGCTGTCGTCGATTCCCGCGGTTTTCATCCGCTTGATGGCGACGGTGCGCTTGAGGTGGTCATCCCAGGCGGCATACACTTCGCCGGCTCCTCCATGTCCCACCAACGACCGGAATTGATAGCGACCGGCCAGCTTCGGTGACTGTTCTCCAAGTTGCATGGTTCAGAGGGCTAGGATGCGGATTCGCAAGGTTCAAAAGCCGTTGGAAAATAGACGCTTCCGCCTTGCGCGCTCAACAAGGCGTTGGGCGGTCGGACGGCGACTCGGGTTTTTAAGGATGCGATAACGGTTTCCACGGCGGCGGATTAAATTTATAGGATGCCGCTGTGGTTGCATCAAGCACGTTTGTGAGATTTGCGGCAAAAGCTTGGAACCAGGGATGTCACGGATTTGCACGGAGGTGGTGCTGGAAGTTCGGAGGAGCGTGGGATGCAAGTTCCGGGGAGTGTCTCATACCTTCAGAGAGCGTTAGTCGCTGACGGCGTTTTCTCCCAAGGCGGCACAGGACTGCCGCACTCCACGACGCTCGCGCGACTGCGAAGCCGCTCCCCGGTTCATGCCCAAC
>Ga0316218_1000692_pt1 | contig 43127 bp, 39 predicted proteins | sample TBH18003metaG_FD_203634 | JGI IMG/M metagenome (GOLD analysis project Ga0316218, IMG submission 203634) | Freshwater microbial communities from Trout Bog Lake, Wisconsin, USA - TBH18003 | ecosystem: Environmental > Aquatic > Freshwater > Lake > Hypolimnion/Profundal zone | place: USA: Wisconsin... | reverse complement strand
GCTATGGCAGTCCCGCAACTATTTATAACAGTATAGGTGATAGTTGAACTACCAACAGCGACACCTGTTACTATTCCAGTACTTCCTACTGTTGCGGATGTCAAAGTTGATGATGTCCATGTACCACCAGTTGCTGCATCGGATAATGTCGTGGTAGTTCCAGCGCATATAGATGCTTCGCCAGTAATAGTACCAGCAATAGGTAAAGGATTAATAGTAACGATTTTGATAACAGTTGCTATACCACAACTATTAGTAAATACATAACTAATAGTATCAACGCCTATTGCCATACCATAAATACTACCTCCACTGGTAATAATTGCGTTACCATTACTGGCAACCCATGTGCCACCAATAACACCATCTGTTAATGTAGTTGAAGAACCCACACATAAGTTAGATACTCCACTGATAGTTCCTGCGTTAGGTAAAGGATTAATGGTAACGATTTTGGTAGTTGTTGCTGATCCACAACTATTGGTAAATGAATAACTGATAGTTGTGGTTCCGGCATTAATTCCAGTTACAATACCAGAACTACCAATAGTTCCAATTGCTGTATTACTGCTGTTCCATGTGCCGCCGCTTACTATGTCGCTTAAAGTAATTGTACTACTCACACATACGTTTGATAAACCATTTATTGTTCCTGCATTAGGCAATGGATTAACAGTAACTGTTTTGGTTACTACGGCTGTGCCGCAACTGTTTGTATAAGTATAGCTAATGGTGTCAACGCCAGCGATCATGCCATAAACAACACCACCACTTGCTATAATGGCATTGCCGTTGGTAGCGCTCCAAAAACCGCCCATTGTAAAGTCGGTTAATAGTATCGTGCTGCCAACACAAACTGTTGCTGCCCCTGTAATTGTTCCGGCTGTTGGTAATGGATTAACAGTTATTAGCTGTGTAGAATAAGCCGTACCACAGGTGTTTGTTACTGCATAACTTATTATTGTTGAACCAGAAGATACACCTGTTACAATTCCAGATGATCCGATAGTAGCAATTGTTGTATTGGATGATGTCCAGATACCTCCAATCACTCCATCTGTAAGATTTATGGAACTACTTTGGCAAACGGATACTAAACCTGATATCGAACCAGCAGATGGCGAAGGATTAATTGTAACAATATTTGATGATGTAGCTGCACCACAAGAGTTAATAACAATGTACAAAATCGTATCTACTCCAGTTGTAATGCCTGAAACTATCCCTCCCGATACTATTGCATGACCGTTGGTAGCACTCCATACTCCACCGGTAGCAATATCTGTTAGGGTTGTTGTAGTTCCAGTACATAAAGATGAGGCTCCTACAATTGTGCCGGCAATAGGTAACGGATTAATTGTTACAATAAAGGTTGCAGTTGCTGTAGCAGTTCCACAATCATTTGACGTTGTATAATTAATTGTATCTATGCCTGCTGATATTCCGGTTACAACTCCTCCAATAACAGTAGCATATGCATTTGTAGAACTCCAAATACCACCCGTTGTGGTATTTGTCAGTGTAATTGTTGATCCGACACAGACACTTGATAATCCAGATATAATGCCGGAATAAGGAATACTGCAAGTAATCTTTCTTATACGATTATTGTTTTGATCAGATATATAAATACTACCAAATTTATCAATCATAATACCAAAAGGACTGTTCATTTTTGCAGCGGTTGCAGGACCACCATCACCGCTATACCCTAAAACACCAGTTCCTGCAATAGTTTTAATAACACCTGAGGGATTTATTGCTCTGATACGATTATTGGCCTGGTCGGGAAAGTAAATATCCCCGAATGAATCAACAACAATTGAAAAGGGATTGTTTAATTGTGCAGCTGTTGCTGGTCCTCCATCTCCACTATACCCTAAAGCGCCAGTACCTGCGATTGTATTAATAATACCTGAGCTATTTATTTTCCGAATTCGGCTGTTACCGATTACGTATAAATTCATTGCATAGTCTATTCCAACTCCAAATGGATTGAAACTTGCTGCAGTTGCAGGACCACCATCACCGCCAAAAAGTACTGAACCAGTGCCTGCAATTGTAGTAATGATGCCTAACGAGTCAACCTTTCTTAATCTGTTATTTGTTTTCTCTGCAATAATAATACTACCCATATTATTAAGTACTACTCCGTAAGGAAAATTTAATTGTGCAGCTGTTGCTGGGCCGTCATCACCACTAAATCCAGCGATTCCGTTTCCTGCAACCGTAGATATTATTCCAGATGGATCAATTTTTCTGATACAATTATTATCCGGATCGACAATAAATAAATTTCCTATGTTATCTATCGCAAGCCCTGTGGGTCTACTTAAAGTTGCTGCAGTTGCAGGACCACCATCACCAGTATAGGCCCATGTTCCTGTACCTGCAATTGTTGTAATTATTCCGGCAGTATTTATTTTTCTGATTCGATGATTAGCATAATCCGAAAATATTAAATTCCCTGATGTGTCAAATACAATTCCTTGTGGAGTATTTATACTTGCGGATGTTGCCATGCCCCCATCACCGCTATACCCAGCGATCCCATTACCGCCAATTGTAGTAATAATCTGCGCCCTAGAACACAAGGCCGTTAACACTATACTTATTGTAAATATTAATAGCTTTTTCATTGTATGGTAGGTTTGCGTGTTATAAATAAAATACCTGAACATTGACATCCACCCGTCCTTGTGGGAGTCGAAGCCCAGTACAACGAAGTGAAGCAATGCCCAGGCGTAACCTGAGCATTTGCTAAACCTCCCTGTTGTACTTTTATTTTCGACTTTGATAAGGATAGTTTTGCGAAATGCAAACTCTATATGTGTTTATCTATGTTTTCTTATAAGCAAATGATTTGATACAAATGTAATACTTTTTTCGACTAACTCAGTATTCTGCAAATCTGACAGTCAGATATAGCTAAAATATTTGGCATCAATTTTGTGCAGAAATTATTCCGGTTGTAAGCTGTCATTTTCGGACCATAGAACAAGTGTCCCCAATTATGACACACCATATACAATTTACTATTTGAGGAGTGCCAGATCGAGAAAGTGTGATTAGGGCATATAGTAAGTTTAGATTTCCCACATAGGATGAAATCTGGCTAGCGATGAAGTTGATGAGTAAGAACATGAGAAATGCAGCCAGTGACTTAATAGTTTTGGGAATAGCTACATAAGTCGAGAAGAGCCAGTCTAATATTCCCCGGAGGCGGATAGTGAAGTCCACATCTGGTGCAAGTTAAAATTCACGTAATTAAATGTTCTTTATTTATGGAAGAGGTATTGTTAAAGCCCATAGCTGGGTATGAGGGATACTATTGTGTATCCTCTGATGGAATGATATATAGTTGTGATCGAGTAGTGAGTGGTCGAAAGGTGAAGGGTAGAGTGATCAGGAGCAAGAATAATGGAAGCGGATATTGGTTCGTAGTGCTTTCGAGGGACAACAAGAGGGCGCAGGTATATGTACACAGATTGGTCTGTGAAGCGTTTCTTGAGAACCCAAAAGAAAAGTGTTGTGTGAATCACAAAGATGGGAATCCGGGTAATAACAGGTTGGATAATTTAGAGTGGAACACCCATCAGGAGAATGTGGTGCATGGTTACAGGACTGGTTTGAATACGAATCAGAAAGGGGGGCATAGGTTAGCAGTAGGTGTGATAGATAACCTTCTTGGAATGGAGTTTGCGACAATCAAAGAATGGTGTGAGTATAGGGGATTGACGTACGCTACTGGTAGAAATTATCTGAATGGGAGTAACAAATGCCGGATAATCGATTTATCGGCTATTGTATTAAAGAAAAAAGACGGAAAATGAAAAAAGATACACAAGATCCAATACAGGTAAAAGGAAATAATGGCAGAAAAAGCATGGACAAATGTGCACAGTCGTTGAATGACATGATGGCACGAGTGAAAAAGGAGCCGAAATTGGTAATGCTATACCCCGGAATAAAAGAAAAGTCTGTAGGAATAATAGTGGGACCAAGCAAATCAGGAAAGACTATTTTTTGCGAAAATCTCGGGATGTCAATAGCTGCTGGCCTAAACGAATACCTAGGCGCGTCAATAAATATTGGGAACAGAACCGTCCTCTTTATCTCCTTCGAGGAACATTACTCGAATAGAACTGACAGGAACAGCAAACAGGCTGATGCTCTTACTACAGTAAGTGGGAAAGGCTGGTTGAAAAACTACATAGTCGTAAACGAACATATGCCCAGGTATATAATCACAAATGAACACTGGAACGATCTGCGCGACCTAATCAACGCAATAAAACCGGGAATTGTTTTTTTGGATTCGCTTACCAGAATGTATCAGGGAAGCATAGAGGAAAGCAAGGTGGCAGTGGAACTAACACAAAAATTAAGGAGCCTATCAGAAGCGACAGGTACGACCATAGTCATAATTCACCATACTCACAAAATGTATGGTCAGCCTCTAAGTATAGATACAGTGGCTGGTAGTAGGGTAATAGTTCAGGAAATGGATTTCATGATAGGCATTAACCGCACTTTAGATGGTAAGAGCTACATGAAGGACATTGCCTTTCGGTATGCCCAGTGTGATAGTGAAACGGTGCGTACTTTTACAATTTCAGAAAATTGCTGGATAAACATATCTGGTCACATAGAAGAGATGAAGTTGCTGAGTTCTCTTGATGGCAGGCGTGATGATGTTAACAGAAGTCGGATATTTGAACTTTTGACTGAACAGCAAGCATCTGGTGTGCCGGTAACTACTACTCAGGTTCTAGTGAAAAAGCTGGTGCCTCAGATCATGTCAAGACAGACGTTGTTTACGAACCTGGGCACACTGGAAAAAGAGGGTAAAATCAAGAAGCAGGGTAAGGGTAACTATGCTCTTGCTGCGTAGTAATCATTTACGGTATGCGGCTAGTCAATATAGTCAAGGTAGTACGACTAGAAAAGAAAGGGGTGGCAATTCTGCTACCCCTTCTTGCTGCTACCTAGTTTTGTAAACTGCGGCGATGACTTTCTTATTCACTTCATCGATAACCTTATTGTCGTAATCATCCAGATAGATTGATGTCGTAGCGTTACCATAGGAATGACCAAGCGCCTGTCCAATAATATCCTTACTGTAGCCCGATGATCGTGCAATATTGGCCCAGGTGTATCGTGCATAATAGGTGCTAATATCCTTTTTTATATCAACTCCTTTCAGTTTGGCAATACGGACCAGATACTCGTTACAGGTCTTGATGGCTTGCCAGGTATCAGTTTTCAATTTCACCAAGTCGCCTGTCTGTTTCAATACCGGAAGTAATAGGCCGTTCTTTTCTGTATCGTTTATGTCTGTGTAGTAACTGAGTATGTCAAGCGCTTTGGCATGGAGGAGGACAGTGTATATTTTACCCGTTTTCTTTCTGCGGAATACTATCCTGCCATCTACTACATTACTGTTTGTGAGCGTCAGCATATCTGCGAAGTTGATACCTATAAGGCAGAAGGATAGCACAAAGTAGTTGCGCCAATGCCATATTGGTGTGTCAGGCTCCAGCTTGATCTTTACTATACTCTGCATTTCTTTCACTGATAGTGTCCGGTTTACGGTCTTTTCGTTTCTGATCCTGTAGGCAGTAAAGGGGTAGCATGTCGCAGGTATCATACCCTCCCTGATGGCCCGGTTAAACAATGCCCTTATAGTGCGCATATAGACAGATATAGTATTTACTTTTATCTGCTCACCCAACATACTGTCTTGAAACTCGGTAAGTTTCTTGTAGTTCAGGTTCTCAAATGGTAAGCGATCACCTCCAAAGGTTTTGAGTTTATTTACTGCGCAGGAATACACAAAGGCATTACCAACTTTCCCGCTAGTTGTAAGCTGCTTTATTATCGTCTCACCATATCTAATAATACAGGGCTTATCTTGCCTTCCCTTGGATACTGGTTCCCCGGTTAGTGCTTTTATGATATCCTCTGGTAACGCATCATTCAAGTCGTTCAATTCTCCTAGCAGTAATTGCTTTTGAACTTTTGATTTGACCGATAAGATTTTGACGTTATACGACTTGTGCTCTGCGCAGGATGGTTGTACAGTTTGGGTTACCTTATCCCAATCCGTCTCTCGAATAAACATGTCAATGGATTTTTCCTTGTAATCACTGCCGCAATAAACACGGACTTTTAGGGGGTATGTGTCAATCCCTTTCTTGTACCGTTTGTCCAGTACAATTTTGAATGTAAGCTTCATGCTGTTTGGAATTGTGCATGGCCTACTTGTAATTTACAAGTTAGTTACAAGTAAAATGGCTGTTTATGCCTTATCATATCAACTTTCCTGCATACACTTACGCGCATTAAAAAACCTCTAACAGTCGCTGTAGGATTGACTATTAGAGGCTTAATGATGGTGGGAGCACACGGGTTCGAACCGCGGACCCTCTGCTTGTAAGGCATCGGATTTATGGTTTCATATGGTGCAATATGTTTTAATAATACAGCATTATAGGCACTTTCAGCCGATTGTCATTTCAGGCAAATTCATAAAAAACCAAATAGTATGCGCAAATTATGCGCAAATTTTAATTACCTTTGATACATGGATACCAGCATAGCACCCTCAATAGATTTGCGCCGAAAAAGGAAAGATGGGACCTATCCTTTAGTTTTAAGGCTCGGCCACAAACAAAGTACAACTACAATTCACTTAAAAATTAGCGTCATGGAGAAAGATTGGGATGCTAAAAACCATATTGTAAGAAAGACATACAAGGGCGTTGAATCAGTAACTCGCCTTAATAATTCAATTAATAAGCGGAAGTCTGACGCAATGGACATTATTATGAAATTGCATGAAGCTGGTCGGCTAAATGGGATGTCTATAGCAGAGCTTCGAGATGAAATAGACGGGGAGGAAATAGAAAGCTTAACTTTCTATACCTACGCTAACGAACAAATTGAGGAACTAAGGAGAGCAAATAGGTTTGGTACTGCCCGGTCATATAAAGGGGTTATAAGTGTACTAAAAGACTTTTGCCCTGGTAAAGAATTGCAGTTTCAAGATATTAATTACAAATTTCTGGCAAAATTTGAAGCTACCCATGCAAGTAAGGGTAATACCCCAAATGGATTATCAGTATATTTTAGGGCTATCAGGGCTATTTACAATAAGGCAATCAAGTCAGGTATTGTAGAGAAAGAACTCTACCCTTTTGCGGACTATAAGATCAAATCAATACCCACTGAAAAACGCGCTTTAGAGTGGAGTTTGCTGACAAAAATTATTGATAAAAAAATTAAAAAAGATGATGAATGCTTTAATGCCCGGAATTACTTTGTTGCAAGCTATATGATGTATGGTATGAATTTTACCGATATGGCATATTTAAAGATCACCGACATTAAAGACGGGCGAATACAATACCGGCGAAGAAAAACCAGCAAATTATATGATATTAAACTTACAACGAACCTTGAAAAAATACTGTCCTATTACATTGAAAACAATAACGGACTAGGCTTCATATTCCCTATTCTTAAAAGGGAGGAACTTGCCCTGCAGGACAAAGATATTCAATGGGCGAGAAAATGTTACAACAAGCGATTAAAGGATTTAGCGGGCTTGTGTGGGATCGAACAAAACCTTACCAGTTATGTTAGCCGTCATTCATTTGCAACTCAGGCAATGTTACAGCAAGTGCCGCTTAATGCCATTAGTAGTATGCTGGGGCACTCAAGTTTAAAAACCACTGAGATTTATTTAAAGAGCCTGCCGACAAACATACTTGATGATTATAATGACAAGATTATGAATGGGTCTACTCAGGAGACTCCCAAAGCAAAAAAGCCTCGTTGCGTAAAATCAAATAAAACAGCTCAAAAGCAATGATTTCATTTTTTTACTCGATTTAGGGTCTATATTTGGATTGACCCAAATGAAATAGACAGATATCAACTGAAGGATATCTCACTTAATGATGCTATTAAAAATGAATTAATTACGATCTAATTAGGCAACATGATGGGTACTTATTAAAACTAACTTATGGTAAAGCCACCAGACGATTCATTTTTGTCAATTGACAAGCTATCGGCAGTTTTTAATGATACCACGAATTCCTATAAATTTTATTGGTTTTTAGCAATTCTTGAAGAAGTAAAGGAAAGCAATAGTTCCTCAATAAAAATCGAAGCACTATATAAAAGGATGATGACTTCCGTTTGGTATCCGCTTGATTATTTCAAGCTGTCCTTTGGTAAATCAGATAGTTTCAAAAGTGTTGCTCAATATATTTCAAGTAAGCAAACCATAGATAATAGCTCCAGTGCGGAGCCGTTATTAAATCAAATTGATAATAAATTTGATGAGCAAAGTAGAGAGCAAGTTTACAGCTTAATGAAACAATTAGTGCGATGGGTGCCGTTCAGATTTATTAGGCCATTCTTTGCAGAACAAACTAGAAGAATGCCTGATACTAAAGTTAACCAGACAATAAAACAATTGGCTAACTCAGTTTCAGTTAATAATCCTGAATTGTGCATTTATCATTTTGAAGGTGATTCAATTATATTAAATCAATGCTGGAAAGAGTATTTGACAAGGAACCTTGGCATTTTAATGGCATTTACATTTTGGCATTTGGTTAAATTTGTTCAAAAAAATAATCCAAATGTTATCGGTATTTCTGAAAAGATTTTTAAGCCGGGTCAGCGTAGTTTAAGGAGGAATATTGAAAGTTGGAAAACTTTCATTTCACTCAATGGTAAAGCAAGCTGCATCTATTCGGGAGAAGACGTAAATACTGGATTTTCTCTTGATCATTTTGTTCCATGGTCCTTTACAGTTCATGATCTCAATTGGAACATTGTTCCAATCACAAAGCAGATTAACTCAAGTAAAAATGATTGTTTACCGAGTTTAGAATATTTGAAACCTCTTACTAGTCTGCAACATTCTTTTTTTCATGTTCTTACAGAACACCAAAAATGCAGCGATATTTTGGAGGATTATTGCTTACTTTTCAACCGAAATATTGCCGATATTCGAGAAATGTCGCTCTTTGATTTTGAGTTAAAAATCACAGAGACAATTACACCAATGATACAAATAGCTTCAAATATGGGGTTTAAGACTAACTGGATTTATGTCAATAGATAATTGCCCATTTTGTAATCTTGAACCTGGGCGGCTATTGATTGCCGAGAGCGATCATTTCTTTTGCATTAAGGATAATTTCCCCGTCACAATAGGACATTCTCTCATTGTATCAAAAAGACATTGCAACGATTTTTTTGAGTTAACTAAAGAGGAGAAGGTAGATTTAATAGGAATGATAGACGTTGTATGTAATTTATTGAAAAAAGAGGGCGGAGTTGATGGGTTTAATGTCGGATTTAATGCTAAGGAAGCTAGTGGTCAAACAGTATTTCACACGCATATACACGTTATTCCTAGAGTTAACGGAGATATTGAAAATCCAAGAGGTGGAATCAGGAATATCATTCCAAATAAAGACAATTATTAATGCTAAATCTAGTATCTGTATCTTTGATTCTAAAATTTGGCGGAAATTCCAAAAAAAACTGGAATCTAATTTACATCATTACTAAATGAGAAGTAACACATTAATCTACCTCGATAATAACTCAACTACGAAGGTAGACCCAAGAGTGATTGATGCAATGTTGCCTTACTATACCGAATATTATGGTAATGCGTCCAGCAGTCATCTCGCCGGTGCAAAGTCATTTGAAGCAGTAAAGCAATCCAGAATAAAAGTCGCAGAGCTAATTGGAGCAGGTGAATCAGAAGTTTTTTTTACCTCTGGCGCTACTGAATCAATTAATATGGTTTTGAAAGGTTTAATTTCTAACTCGGCAAAGAAGAATCCTCATATTATTACATCAACAACTGAACACCCGGCCGTCCTAGATACCTGCAGGTTTTTGGAACAAAAAGGTGTAAGTGTTACTTACTTATCTGTTTCTGCTAATGGCATTATTGATATTGAAGAATTAGAACAAGCAATTACCGATAACACAATACTTGTTTCCATTATGCTGGTAAATAATGAGACAGGTGTAATCCAACCAATAAAGCAGATTGCTGACCTCGCGCATTCCCACAATGTATTATTCATGACCGACGCAACGCAAGCCTTCGGGAAAATGAAAATATCCGTTGAAAACCTTGGTATTGACATTCTGTGTTTCTCTGGTCATAAATTTTATGGGCCTAAGGGTATAGGTGGTATTTATCTTAGGTCGAGAAGGCCTTTTAAAGTTAAAATACCGTCTCTTCTTCATGGCGGCGGGCACGAGAACGGAATACGAAGCGGGACATTAAATGTCCCAGGAATCGTTGGTATTGGTAGGGCTGTTGAAATTGCACTCTCGGATATGTTTAAAGATGAAAAATCAGTCAATAAACTAAGAGAGAAACTAGAAACCCATCTATTGCAAATCCCGAATACATTTATCAATGGCGATAAAAATAACCGTATTTATAACACCACGAATATTTGTTTTGAAGGAGCCGATGCAGACGCTATTGTCGTAGGATTGAAAAATATAGCGGTGTCTAATGGGTCAGCTTGCTCTTCAACTTCTGTTGAGCCCTCACATGTGTTAGCGGCGATGGGAAGAACTGATTTGCAGGCCTTTTCGTCATTGAGGTTTAGCTTAGGAAGATTTAATACTGAAAAAGAAATTGATATTACAGTAGAAAAAGTTCGTAAAATTGTAATGCAGCTTCGAGAAATGCTTTAGTAAAATGAACCCAAATTGCAACGAGATATCAATTCACGACCTTCGGGATATTGCAGAAATATCTGTGCGGTCATATAATGTTTGCTGTAGAGAGAAAATTAGCACGATTTCGGACCTGCACAGCTATCTTTTGAGAAATGGAGATTTCCTTAGTGTGAAAAATTGTGGCGCCAAAAGTAATTTGGAACTAATGGCAATTTATAAACAGTACTATTCTCCAGACCCATCTTGTACTGCTACCAATTTGGAGGTTGTTGAAATTCCTAATCCTTTAAAGTTCGAAGATGCGATCAAGGCGCAATTTGATATAATGTCAGTCAGAGCAAAAAATTCTATCCTAAACTATTTCAAAAAAAAGCCAAAATGGCTCATAGTTGTACGGGAGGAGTTTGTAAACAAAACATTCAAAATTGATAAGTTAAAAAATGTAGGAGCAAAAACTACTATTGAGATCGAGCAATTTATTAATGATTCAATTGACTTATACTACAAACTGTCAAAGGAAGAATTGACTCCATTAGAACTTAATAGTAGCGAAGTAAAAAAAAATACTGGCATTAGTTTGCTTGATAATAACTTACTTGAAAAATATGGTCAAGGTATTTTTCCAATTATTGAATTCTCTTCTAAATATTTAAAACAACTTTTTAAGTTAGACGATGTTGAATTAACTACTATAGAAATCTATTTTGAATTGACAAGGGAAAAGCTTTCTCTGGAAGAAATAGGAGCTAAATTTAAATTGACCAAAGAAAGAGTTAGGCAGAAGCGGGAAAGAGCAATAGAGAAGATTATCAACAATAGTGTATGTTTGAAAGGACTTCTTGACCACTCGAATTATCAAGAATTATTAAAAGGAGGCAGTATTATTTGCCTGCCAGGAACAAAGTTAAACTATATTGATTTTGATAGAAATCAGTTAAACTGGTTAAATACCAATCTCAATAACTTGCCTAATGATAGCGCGCAAGAGTCCACTTATTTTGAGATTGATGCAATTGGAGGATTATTTTCTGTCTTTATATTACAGAACATTTTCAGTGACAACTATTATTCAATTTCCCGACACGACAGAATAAAAAAGCCAAATGACTATTATTTACTTGAGAAATACAATCTCCACAAAAATATTAATGGCAACTATCTGATCCGAAAAGAAGTTATTTCAAAAGAAAATTTAATTAAGTTCATTGAACGCATTTTTGAGTTGATTTGCGCTGATCATGATACTGATGTTGAAGTAGATTTAGCTGACATCATTGAAGATAATATTTCTGATGACAATATGGGAACATTGGAAATTATTCTGCATAATGAGTTTGGCCTCGAACTTTTCGGACAAAAAATAGTTTTTAAACGTAACACAAAGAAGTTAGTTTTTGAATATGCCTTAGAGGCTCTTCAAAACATAGGCAAACCCACACACGTGTCTGATATTATTTCAGAGATAAAAAGTGTTCACCCCGAATTTGATTCTAATGAAAATAGCCTTAGAGCAGCAATGGCACGGTACAAGGACACATTCATTTTCTTCGGACGCACAAGTACTTTTGGCCTAAAGAAATGGGAGTCTACATTTAAGAATATTAAAGGAGGAACAATAAGAGATATAACAGAAGAATTTCTTCAGGATTGTAAAGAGCCCTGTCATATCACAGCTATAACACGACATGTGAACAAGTATAGAAAAACGGATGAAACCTCAGTTATCACAAATCTAAAAATGACAACCGAAAAAAGATTTGTCTTCTTTAAAGATGGATATATTGGATTGGGATCGAAAAACTATGAAAGATCATCACCCGAAAAATCAAAAAAGTATCGTTTAAAAGATGTGTCAATGGATGACTTACTTTCGTCAATTTTTTCAAAATAAAACGTCATCTAATGCGCTCAAATAAATAGCTAATTCAGTTTCGACCTCTACTCCAAATTTCTTCTCTATCATTAAATCAACAATTAAATTTCCGTCTATCAGTATAACTGGAATGGCTCCTTTTTTTGTTGTTGCTTGTAGCGCTTCTTTTGAAAAGGACGAAGTTGTGAATAAAATAGCTTGTTCAAAATCTCCTTGGGTAGCCCCTCTAAATTTATCGACTTCAGTTCTGGAAACTTTTGTATTGTTCCATCGTTTACATTGAAAGGCAACATTTAAATGAGACATTCCCACTTTTAATTTACCGTAACCGTCAATGCCGCCGTCTCTTGAAGGTTTAGTTACTTTTATTTCAATAAAACCATAAACTTCAAGTAATTTTTTACCAAAATTTTCAAACTGATTGGGTTCGATAGATTTGAGCTGATCTAAAATTTGCTTTTTAAACTCGTCAATATATTTTTCGTGATTTTCCTTTAGTTGCAGAACATTGATGTAAGCTTTTGCTGGCTCTAACTTGATAATTGATTCATTTTTTCCTTTTAAATCATAAGTGCCATCTTGCAGCAATTTAAAATGCTTTTGTTTATGTGCTGTAGGGAAATCAAGACCAATACAATGCCTTCTTAATTGTGTCAGGACAATATGGTAAGGGTTTGCAGACTTGAATCTATATAGGTCAAGTTCGATTATTTTGGAATAAATATCTTTAGCTGATAAACTATGTCCAACGTTTTTTAGAACCTCTATAATTGCACTATTTACAGTTTTATTCTTCATTAAAATTGTTTTGGTATTTTTTTTTGTTTGCGCTATCTTTTGCGATCCCGGATGTAATATTGTATTCTTCTAGAAGGTATTCTTTGTTATATTCAATAAATTTCAGTTGACGATCTGCTGTTCTCAATTTTCAACAAATAATGTAGGGTATTTGGTTAAGCCATCAATTCCTAATATCATAAATTTACGTCCATAAAGTAAGGTAGATATTTATACAAGTTTCTGTATTTTTTTAGGTCAGATTCATTAATAAAATTCATACCTCTAATTTTCAAGAAGGCTGCTTCATCAGAAGGTAAGAACCTGTTTAGGAAATAATATTCCTTATTTGTTATATTTGGAGGAGCTATATGAAAAGCGGCATCGTTTTGGACAATAAACTCAAAGGAATCTAAGTTGTAATTTTTTAACGTGAAGTTTTTGCCAGCAGTTTCTAGATAACCTCCGAAACTTACCATGGGTGCACCGTCTCTATATGTAAAAAAGTAAATTTGGTGAAATACCAATTTCTCATCAGGATTCACAATCGTAATATTGCGAGCCATTAATGCATCATTTATTTGTTTAAGAAACATTGCTCTTATGGTCTTATGATCATTTTCGCCACTGAAACCAGCATTGTCGACACCAAACGGAATTAAACTTCCAAAATCTTCTTCTGCTCTTTCTTTTGTGTAATTTTCAGGGAATTGTTTATTACAACTCATCAAGTAGATACTACCTGCTACAGCTTTTGAAAAAAAGAGATAGGCATCTGCAAACATCGAAGATTCGAGTGCACCATCATAATCCAACCATGCAAATGTCTTTATTTCAGCGGGCCAATTAAGTCTAGGAAGTACTGTAGAAGAATACCCAATTTCGATGTCAATGCAACTGTATGGTCGATTGAATTTGACTCTCTTCTCTAGTTTCTTCGCCCCTTCTATACTTATCATAGAGTCAATATGTAATTCTCTGTGGAATAGTTTAAAATCTGTAAAGTAAATTGACCCAAACCCGATATATCTATATGTAGAAGCGCTTACTTTCATTATTTCTTTTACTGACGATACAATCATTCGCCGTTCAACAGCTTTAGCTGTTCGTAGGTTGTAATTTATCCTTTCTCCACTTGTTCTCATAGGTTACTTTCCTCCTTTGTTAAGAAATAATCCAATAATTTTCTTCCTGCATCTTTATTATTCTCAACTTTGAAAAATGATTGAACTTTCTTTATTTCTATTTTTTTTGCACTAAATGACACTGTGGTGAGTTCTTCATCAATGTCAGTTAAACTTTCAATAGAGGGATAAATAAACTTTGAATTATATGTTTTTTTACTAAGTTCAATTACGTCAATTTTATTAGTAGATGTAACAACATCAGCTCTTTGGGTATCAGATTCTAGTTGCTTAAGAAATCCTATTACTTCTAACATTGAAATAATCATTTCATGCCTTGCGGCCTTATAAACCAGAGAATTAGAGTCTATACCTGTTTTTGTTGTTGTCATTGGTAGTTTTTTTGCATCTTCAGAACTGAAAAATACAACACCACGGAACATAGCATAAATAACGTGAAACTTAACCACTTTTGATTCGCCTAATCTTCTACCATCCCATCCGGTTAAATTACTTCTATCTTTTTCTACAACAAGTCTATTATTGCAATATAAATACCATCCAGCTAAATCTAAATTTGCTTCCCCAATACCGGCATATATTTTTACGGTTACTCCCTCAACTTCAAATTCTTTATAATAAGGAATTAGCTTTTGTGATTCCAGAAATTCAATACGACTTTCTTTTAACGGCTTTTCATTTAAAGTTATCTTTAGGCCTTTTATAAGATAAAACCCTAGTGTTCTTTCAATCTCTTCTTTTAAGGAATTTAAGAAGGTTTCGGACGAGAATTCCTGGAGAACATCAGAATTTAATTGAGTTACTGTAATATATGTACCCTCAGTTTCGCCGAGTTTTCCATTCTTGTCTTTTACATTTTCATATGGAAAGGTCCATTCTTCTTGATCGCTCCAGGCTTTGACATCTACATTGATTTGGAAATGATCTTTTGCGGACTTAGATTCGACTTCAAAATAATTTCCTATTTTGAATAAAGATCTTTTCATGCCTACTCCGAATCTGCCCACAGAGTTTTTAATGTCCTGATCTTTATTTTCAGGCCGACCAAACATAAAGGCATATTTCTTAGCGATGTCGAGCGAAAATCCTCCACAATTATCCTTTATGGTAAATTGAGTTTCATTAACTGTAACATCAACTTTAAGGCCTTCAAAACTATCATCGCCTTTTAGCTTCTTTGCACCATCGATGGAATTATCTATTAGGTCGATTATAGCCCTCTCTAGCTTAATATCTTTAGTAAGCATAGTGATAAAAAAATCCTTAGTGGGATGTGCTTCTACTATTTGTTCTTCATCAGCCATAATATATAATATTTGTTATTACAATCTTTTTTGAATTTCCGAAATCAAACTTTCCACATTTTGATAAGCAAGTGGATCAAAAGCTATTGTTTCATGAACTAAATATAAACCTCCATTCGAATGATGCTCGATAATTTTTTTTAGTTCGTCAGGATTCTGAAGAATATCAAATGATCCAGTGTGCTCAATTGCCATTATCAATAGTAGTTTCTCATGAGGTTCTTTAATATTTTGCCATTTAAAAGGAGGCGTATGATATGGCTTTTCCAATTCTTTTGGTGATTCATTTTGAAAGCCAAGTATTGCACCCCACACAAACAACTCCCACATCGTAGGAAATGTTACCTCTTTCTTGGTTTTACCTGTTTCTGATTGACACAACCGTTTATAAGTATTGTCATAATGGAAACTATCGATTCTTAAGGAAACTGTAGGCTCAATCATTTCATTTTAATTTTACTATTTGAGTATGTTGCTCTTCAAGGTTATTTCCTCGCATTTTTAATTCATAAGCATATTGTATCGTGTTATTGTTAGCGACAAGATTTCTCACCAAGTCGTTCCTTACACTATCAGGGTCTGTTGTTACCGCATCATCTTTTAATATTATTATCGCCTGTTTGAAAATGTCCAGCATTGTATTAATAGTGGTTAACTTATTGTTTCCCCCTAATGCAGAAATCGGGGCGTCAGCAATAAAAGGAAAGTTAGTACTCCAAAACTTATTCGAAACAGATAAAACGGCCGCTACAAATGATATCTGCAATGACACCTTATTGGCTTGATTAATATTGAATAGTCTTTTCCCCGATTCATCAACAGTATAAACTTCCTTTAAATCATAATCGACTTTCACTTTCCCAGATAGCGCTGTATTTTTTTCCGTCATTTTTGTAAAATAGGAATTTGCTTCAAATTCTATATCAGCAATTAACTTGGTTAGGAAATTGTCATAAAAATTCGCAACTGTATTTTGAATTTTTTCCGCCAATTGAAGCCTTTCTTTCTCTTTTACGTTGGAAGAACTCTCTACGAGAGAGTCGTACTTCTTTTGGCATTCAGTCAATTGTTTTTCTATGTATTCAATTTTGGACTTTGCGGCACTAATTTTATTCCCATAACTATCAAGATCAAATTTAGCTTTATCCCTATCTTGCTGTAATTGGGCGAAATTTCTCTGTTTTATCTCATTGTCAGAAATATCTGCAGGCTTCACAACTTGTAATTCTTCATTCTTAGAATCTATTCTCTGTTTTAAAGTCTTTATTTGTTCATCAAGATCATCAGTTTTAATATAAAATTGTTGAATTTCGGATTTAATACTTGTGGTCCGGTTGGCCATGCTTTCAGAAACGAAACTAAGTTTGTTGATTAATTCAGTTTCTTTATCCAATGCTTTTTCGTTTAACAGAGCCTGAATATTTTTATACTCATCAGAATTTATTTTTGCAATAGTACCACAGACCAAGCATTTTTTTCTCTCCAGCATTTCAAGAATAAACTCTTGTCTAATTGGTTCTGGTATCTTCTTTTCGACCTTACTTTTTTCGTAAATTTTGCTGAAGTTTTTCAAGATTTTATTCGACCCAGCATACATCCATTTATCGAAAATGTCCTTTTTTTGATTCTCCACGATGCTGGCCCGAAATTCAATTTTGCTATTTTTCTGCGAGTCTAAAAAACTTATCTCGGTGAGAATTTTAGCGCATTCCTCAAACTTTTTTAACTCCTCATTTTTTTTGTCAAAAACTTCTTTAGCTATATCTCGCTCTTTTATGTAATTATCAAATTGGTCCTTTTCGGACTGCAAATCATCTCTGTATTTTTCAATTTCATTTGAGAACTCAATTTTTTTTCCTTGCAGTTCCTTGTTGGTATCTTCTTTACTCTCAAATTCTCTTTTCAGTTGCTTATAAACTTTTTCAGAATAGGTCTTTGCTTTGTCAAAAATTTCTATTCTTGACAAATCGGTTAGTGCTTTAATAAATGCAGATTTGTTATTAAGGCTCATTATTTGGCTAATATTTTCCCCCTGAAACAAAAAATACTTGGACAAATTCTCAGGGAAAATAGACTTTACTAATTCTTCCGCCTCAATATCCCAAGACTCTGTTTCATTATGTGTTTTGCCATCTTTTTTCTTTAAATGAGCAATTGTGTTTCGAGATAAATCCCATTCCGTATTTGATTTTTTAGTTATTTTGAATTCCCTTGTAAGGTGATAGGTGCTATTATTTTCATCTTCAAATAAGACTAAAACAATAGCCTTTACACTTCCTCCTATCCTACATTGTGCTTTTGCGAAATTATTAACCAGTTTATCTTTCCATTCTTTTGAAGTTTCCCACTTCTCCAAGTCGGTATTGTAGGCTTTATCATAAAAAGCCCAGTTTATTGCATCAAACAATTTGGATTTACCCATTTTATTCTGACCAATAATTATAGTTGGTCCATCTCCAAAATCAAACTTATTGTCTGTACTATAATAGCAGAGGAAATTCTCGATTACGACTGATTTAATAATCATTTTTTACTTTTTTTTGTTTCAAATGTTTCACCATCAATCATGTCATATAGTTTTCCCTCAATGCCCATACTTCTTCCTGAGTTGTATTCCTTTACAACTTCCTGTAAGAGGTTAAGAATTATTTTAGATTGCTTGGGATCGTCTTTCTGGAGAGATTCAAGCATTCCTTTTATTTGTTGCATTACATTTTCATTTTGTACTTCTGCCATTGCTATAATATTTCAGTTGAGAAAATGTCAATATTGAATCTTAAAGCCACGTCTTCAAGCGTTTTTAAAGACTGGTATTTATTTTTTGAAAGAGATGCGAATTCGTAGACTCTTCTTAATTCTGATTGCAATATAGATTTTTCCATTGCAATATTTGCATCACTCTTTATTTTTAAAATATCAGGTACAACAATCATGTCGTAAATGAATGCGTTCTTTTTGTCATTGTGTGTCCTTAAGATTCTTCCTCTTCTTTGAATGAATTGCCTGGGGTTTCCTGTGCTTGAACAAAATATTGCTGTTTCTGTTCGTTTAACGTCAACTCCTTCATCCAAACATTTCATAGCAGTCAGTACTTGTAATTGTCCTCGTGAAAAACGTTCTAGAATATCAGCTCTATTTTCTGTACCACCGATAAATTGATGCTGACTAACATTAAACTCGTTCGAAACAATGCTTGAATAATCATTAATTAGCTTGCCGGAAAGGTCAGGATCATTCCCTTCCGGAACGTAAACCAAAGTATAATCAATATTGCTCTTTATTTTTAAAATATCATTCAGACAAAATCGCAAACAATCTTGCTTATTTTCGGCCTTGTGTATAATGCGTTTCCGCTTTAATAGTAGAGTTGTAACAATTGGATTATCTCCAAATCTCCCAGTTTTAGAATCAAAATAGCGCAATAGTTTTTTTGATATTTCTTTATACTCTTCGAGTTCATCTTTAGTTAGAGAAACGATCTGAGGATAATAAAAATACTCGCATAAAAATCCTTTTGCAATCGCCTCCTCCATATCAAGTTTGAATGTTGGTCGTTCAACCGCATTAAAATAACTTAGTATGGCCTGAGTACCTTCATCGTCAAAATGCCTCTTTGGCGTTGCGGATAACCCAATCCTTCTCTGAAACTTTGTCGGGTACAATTCGACCAATCGTTTGGTTCCAAAATTATGTGCCTCATCCGCGATAAATAAAACGTCATTTCCCAATCTCGTGATTACACTTTTGAATTTTTCAAGAGCGAATGTTGCATAAGTAGTAATAATGATAAAGGAATTGTCCATTACTACAGACTTATTAATTGCTGATACAACTTCTTCTGCCCATCTATTATTTTTGCTATTGGCGACAATAACATTCTTGAAATTAAAACTACCCGCTTCTTCAGCCCATTGGTCTGCCAATGAAAGGGAAGGGACAAGTATAAGTGCTCTTACTCTATTTTCAATTTTTCGAAGATGTAAGGCACAGTTTAGTGCAGTTATTGTTTTACCTGTCCCGGTAGCCATTTCGAAAAACCCCTGATAATCAGAATTAATCCAATTTTCCAATGCATTAAGTTGATACTCTCGCGGTTTATTACCATTTGGAAATTTAGGTTCGTCCGGCTTTTTTGTTATTTTATTTTCAATCTCAGAGAGCTTAAAACTTAGAGCAGGAGATAATTTGTGTTCGTCTGAGAAACTGTGTAAAAGTGATAGTTCTTCTTGTATTAAGTCAGTAATAGAATCTACAGGGAATTTACTTCGAATAAATATCTTTACCTTTTCAAGTGGAATTATTGTTGTATTCTCTATTCTACCATCCCATAATTTTTCGAACAAGCTTTCAAAATAATTTACTCTTGCTGTTTCGCTTTTTTCTCCGGTCCAAGACTTATAACAACTTACAGTTTCAATATTGTTAAACAGGGCATTGCTTGAAAAATTGGCTGAACCACTAAAAGCTACTTTATGATTCTCTTCATCTTTAAACAAACCAAATTTTTGGTGTGCTATTCCAAATGAATTATTTGTCGGAACAATCGCACGAAATTCAACTTTGTGTGTGGCAATCATCCACGAAAAACAATTGAAAAAGTGTTTATCACTTCGCGATAATATTTCATAAAATCTGGTAATATCGGCTATTATCTTTTCTTCTAACAATTGGTCTGCAGGAACACTGTAACCTTTTAGTATTGCTTCTTTGTCTTCATGCGATAGTATATCATTGATAATAATTCGCATTTTACCACCTCTATGTAAAAAGTACGCAAAGCCCATTGATAGCGCTCGAAATCCGCTTGAACTAAAAAAACCTAATCCTAAGTCAAAAGTCGAACTCTCCATTAAAGAATCCACGAAGAATTCAATTGGTTCATCCTCCCCGGAGCTATAAACGATTTTGTATTGATTTTCTCTTAGCATTATTCAATGTATGCAAGTCCAGCATCGATTTCCTCAACCAAGAAATCAAAACCAGATAAATGCGGTTTACTTTTGAGTTCTTTATTGATTAATTCAAGTCCATTGTCGATATGCATTTTCATGTACTTAGGAATGTCCTTATCTGTTTTATAGATGCTATAATGTAAACAGATCAGCGCAATGTAATATGCAAAGTTGTTACCAAAAAGAACATTTTTACTATACTCTTTTCCCTTTGAGTCTTTTATATCAGAAAGGTTCAATTTCTGCTTTGTTGCTAATGAAAAAGAGAAGGCCAGCCTGGCAATTACATTTTCTGGTCCAAGATTTAATTTTCTTGTAAGTTCAGTAACAATGGTTTTATTCTCTAAAGATGTCCTAATTGTTGTAAACATTTTCTATTTCCTTTTTATAAAGGTTAAATAATTCCTTTGCTTCAATTTGCTCAAAAACTGAAGAATCTTCATTGACATTATTTATTAAATAAGCCCTATTTACGTTTGGTAATAGGGTTTGAAATTCTGTTTCTGTCAGTTCCTTTTCTAACAATGGGAATAACACCACTTGACCAGAAATATTTGGATAGAAGTCTCTGATAATATTGATAGAATGTTTTTTATCAAATTTTTGGAGGGGACTATCTATGAATACGGGGAAGTCAATATTAGATTCATCTACAAGTGCTTTAAGCAGTGCAGTTGCATAAAGCTGTTGTTCTCCTTTAGACAATGATTCGGTATTAATCAGATCGTTTCTTTTATCGTACAGAATAATATCAATCATGTCATCAAATAGTACTACTTCCACTCTGTTAATAAAGTCCTTTTTATGCATTAGAACATTCAATTCCTTTTTGATTTTTAATTCTAATGATTGCTTCTTTTCATTTTTGAATTTATTTATGAATGTGTCCAACTCCATTATTATGCGACCAGCAGTCTCATCTTTAAGCTTATCGTTGTCCTCGAGATTTACTTTTTTCGCTAACTCAGAAATGACCTTTGATTTAATTGCAATTTCTTTTTGTAACCCTCCTATCTCCTGATGAATACCATTTAGCTTCAGTTCAATATCCTCTAATTTTAAATCGACCTCATTTTTATTTAGCCTAATTTCCTTTATCAGCAAGTCATTCTCCTTTGTTTCAGCTAAAGAAATTTTACGAATTACCTTATTGAAGAAAATCCTATTGTTCTTGTAGTCCTTAATTAGTTGTTTAAAGGCGACGCTGAAAGAATACTTCAAGTTGTTATAAATTGCGTCAAACTCGTTTGACTCTTTTTCATCAAAAGCCAGAAGCACCTTAAATGAATCATTTTTATTTTTACCTATTACGTTCTTCGAATAAGAATCATGAAAGGTTTGGATGATTTTTTGAGCAACTTCACTTTTCACTTTTGCTCTTTGCATTTCACTAATAATGTCATTCTTTATTCTATTATACTTTTGTTTTAGAATTGCAGGACTTATCGAATTAATTTTAGATTCCTTTTCTAAGTCATTTTGTAATTTTGCTTTCATAAACAAATCACCAACAATTGCAAATGGAGCAATATCAAGGAACTCCTTTATCTTGTTTTTAATAACGTCTGCATCACTGCTTAGTTTTTCGCGCAATTTCTTCAAATCAGTCAGTTCATTAAACGAAAGCGAATTACCCTCCCTAATTAGTTTTTCTTGCAATTGCTCCGACAATTGACGATTGATGTCTTTTTCACCTTGCCAGTGTACTAATTTTGATTCATTATGGTCGATCAATTTTTTAAACTGTTCTACTTCTTTTTGTAATTCTGTAAGTTTTTTCCTGTCTTTTTCAGTAGCAGAATTTCTCCTGAATCTAATTCGTAAATCTTCGAGATTAATTTTAAGATCCTCATACTTTTTTATTCCGAGCACCTCGGAATAGGCCTTACTAAGAACCTTTTTATCTTCAACAGATTTAATTTCTGCGAGACTAACAATTTTTTCGGCATCAAAAAAGAAGAACTTTGCTATCTCCTTTGGCAAAATAAAATCGTTTACAAAGATTTCATCTCCTACTTCCTTTGTCAACTCATTCTCTTTCCCATCAATTAAAATTTGAATAGTGTCGTCATTCTTATCTGTATCATAAGTCCGTATTATCTCAATATTGTCACAAGGTAATGTTGGGATATTTAGATCAGTCAATAATATAGATACTGAATAGCTTCGCAAGGATTTTCCTTCATCTATTATTTGGTCATAAAGGGGTAGATTCTTGTTCTTTATTTCACTAAGAGTTGCTTCTGGATGATTTTGCAGAAACTCTTCATAATGAACTTTTGAAAGACGATTGAGATTATTTGATGCGTATTTTTTATAGCCGCCTGTGTCATATATTTCCCTACGAAATTTAGTGTCAACTTCAACCATTAATCTTCCATACAAGCCCCAAACTAAAGACGTTAGCAAAGTAGTTTTGCCATACCCATTATTCCCCGAAACAACAGAAATGTTCTTGTCTACAGACTTTGGAAATACAAGCTGATTCTCTCCATGATAAATTCTGAAATTTCTAAGCTTAATTCTTTTGATGTGCATGAAGGTTATTTTTCACTTTGAATAAATTGTTCGATTCTATTTTCGAGGTCGTTTTGCAATCCTCGATTATTCATAAGCAGGGTTTTTGATTTCTGCAAAGTCAACAAATCTGCAATTAAGGTATAGTCCTTAGGGCGTTCGGCGCAAATTGATTTTAATAGCTCTTTTTCTTTTTTAGTTCTTTCATCTTCGTATTCAAAAGAGAATTTTGTCTCGTAAATTTTATTGTAAATCTCAGATACCTTATATTTAAAGAGACAGTCACGATACCAAATGACTTGAATAGCTACCAACTCCTGATAATTTATTAGAGTCATTTCCGGCTCTGTTTTTTGTATTTCATGTTGAGCTTGAAGTAATTTTTCCAAAAAAAGTGCTCGTACTTCAGGTGTGTATGGCCCAGGTCCTTCATCATTATTTCTTCTTCTTAATTCTCTCCAACCTTCTTTGTCTCTTGATTCAACAAGCATTTCTCTAAACTCAATTAGAGGCTCCATCCATTCTTCACCACTTCCAATTAATCCCTCCATTGATTTATCTCTTTTAACGACAGTACACACCCAGCAACCAAAACGACTGTTACCACATGAAGGTGTTTCCTTATCAATAACTAGAGGGCAATCTCCACTATTAGCATTTTTATACAGTGTTATGAGTTCTTTATTGTTTGCACCCCAAGGTGATTGTATCTGCATTAGATACTGCCATAAATCATCTATGGTAACATGCTTGATCGGCGTATAAACAAATGCTCTGGGTAAAACATGTTTATTTAAACGTTGCCCTTGTACTGTATGCTTTTTAATACTTTTCGCTCTACTTGAACTTTCATCTGATCTGGTACCAAGTAATAGTATAGCTTCGCCCTCTTCGCTTATTTTGTTTAAAATAAACTGAGTAGTAGGATTAATCTTTAATCTTTCCGTACACCATCTGAACATATTATTTGGGGTAGGATATCCTTTGCCAATTAAGTTTACCCAAAATGTATCTTCTAGCTTTGGAACCGTTCTTGAAACATAAACAGGCATTGATTGCTCAGAAGCAGCTTTTTGAATTTTATTTAAAACACGCTCGCTAAAATCAAGTATTTTAGGGTTTTCAACCAAGGTATTATTGCAAACCACATATATTTTCCTAGTTCTTAATTCCGCAGGAACGGACTTAACTGCGTACCAGACAAGCTGTAGAAGAGTAGTAGAATCTTTTCCACCACTAAATCCAATAATCCACGAGCGTGGATTATCATCATGCAGATATTGATCAGCAATTTCAGCTTCAATTTCTTTAAAAATATTTTTCATAAATACAAATAGAATAGATCGCGTAAATGTAGTCCAATAATTTGGGATTACAGCCTAGACTCAATCATCGGAATTTGAGTCATATTTGCGGGTTAATATCCTAAGTTTATCGCAATCTAATATATACTTAATTAGATACTTATACATTTAAATAAATAACTACAATTCTATTGTCAGTATTCATCAAATGCGCGGGAATTTTGTGAGAATTCAGGATTGCCAAAACTGCCTGGGAGGCTTTTTTAGACTTACAAAAGGTCGATATATAACCTTCACCTAAGTCCCATAACAAACTATACTCACTTAATTCATCGGGTATCTTTATCTGCATTAATTCTATTCCTGGCATTTTCGTTGATTTAGGGAATTCAGTTTGTAGGTTTATCATAGAGTGAATTCATATTTTTGAGGAGCATTGAAGTATTCTTTGATTTCCAGACTATCATAGGTTTTCCCGTTCCTCCATAAAAATGTGAGATACTCTTTTGCTTTCCTAAACGTTTCAAATGAGCCAAGGTGTTTAACAAGCAAATTTTTATCATCGTTATTATCACGTATAGCACAATCAAATAACTCAGATGGGCTATTACCATAAAATGATTCTGGCAGCCGAACAGTCCAAATGCCACTTTCGTCTACTTCAGACATATCCGCCATATAAAGGCCGTCATCAACCAAAATAAAATTCAAAACTTCCATATTTCAGTATTTTGTTTGCAAATTGAGGTTCGTAATAACAGGTACTAAATGTCGTAAATTTTTGTCTTGAAAAGTGTTAATTGATTCGATTTATTTTTCATTTTTTTTACAGGAAATAGCACTGAATGACTGAGACGCAGTTCCATCAATCATAAGTTTCAAGTACATGGCGTACCGTGGCAAGTGGACTATATCGTTTTCCGTAAACACCGGATAGAACTCCTTAGCCAAATACTCAGCATCAGCAGCCCCAACCCTAAAAGCAATCATAGTCCCCACATTTCCGAATATAGCTGCCCGTACCCGTTCATCAAGCTGCTCAATGTACTGATGGGCTAGAAAGAGCGACAGGCCGTATTTCCGGGCTTCTGCAAGGATATTGGCGAATGACAGCGTAACGAAGCTATGGCACTCGTCAATGTACAAATAGAAGGGTTTACGGGTATCCTCGCCCTGGGACGCTCTGTGAAGCGCTGCAAGCTGTATAGCGTTCACCAGCATGGCCCCTATGAGCGAAGATGCCTCTTCCCCAATTTGCCCCTTGGAAAGGTTTACTATAAGAATCTTACCTTTATCAAGTACCTGCTGTAACCGGAAACTGTTTGTCTTTTGACCAACTATCTTTCTAAGGGATGTGCTTGTTATGAACAACCCGGTCTTATTGAGGATAGGCGAGATCATCTCAGCCCTCAACCTCGGTGCATATCTCTCGAATTCATTGCGCCAAAAAGAAAGAATGTGATCTTCGGTGCTGTATGAAAGTGCTCGTTCCCGGAAGTCTGCATCCGTTAAGAGCGGCTGTATATCAAGTAAAGTTGCATCAGGCATATATAACAGCGTGAGCAAGGCAAAGCGCAGAATGTATTCCATGCGTGGCCCCCAACTCTCTGACCATATCTTTTTGAACGTTGATACTATGCCTGAGGCAACAAGATCGTGGTATTTGGGATGTATGCCTTTAAGCGGATTAAAGGCAATGGGATGTTCTAAGTCCGTTGCATTGAAATATATGAGGTCTTGGATTCGCCCTTTGGGTATGTGGCTAAGTATGTCGGTTGCGATATCACCATGAGGATCTATGAGACAAAGCCCATTGCCTCGATCAATGTCGGATATGGCCATATTTTCGAGCAACGTAGATTTTCCGGTTCCTGATTTACCAATAACATAGATATGTTGTAAGCGATCTTTGTCTTTAATACCGAAACGATGATTGGTGTTCCGGTAGTTGGTTATACCAATTGGCGTAATATTATTCTGATCCATGTACATAGCATATAGCTATCCTTTCTTTATTGGGAGGCAGGAAAAATATCTGTTAATGAATACGTCTCCATAAGTGGGTATTTTTTCTGCCTGTTTTGTAAAGGTGATATAAAGGATAATGAGTAGGATGCAAAATGAAAGAAGCCTCCAACAATTATTTGATGAATTTGTAAAAGAATGTCAATATTCTTCGAGACTTCGTTCTGAAACAATAAGCGGATATACGGAAGTATTTCACCTTTTCTTGTCGATAATGCCCGAGATTATTTGTGCTAAATTCTTGACTACTGAAATGCTAGTTGAATATTTCAAGCGGCTTCAAACTCGTGAAAGGGTAATTGGCAAGAATACAGTGAAGGTTGGCGTAAAAAATTCAACTATCAAAACATACCGGAGTAAGCTCAATACTTTTTTTGAATGGCTCCTGAGGAAATCAATAATACAAGATAATCCGCTAAAGAGAATCAGACCGCCAGAGATTGAATATGAAGATCAACGTGCCTTGGGTGAAGATGACGTGCACAAATTGTATTCAGCAGTCACTTTGCATTCCCGGAATTCGTTGATCTTGCGACGTGATATTGTAATGTTAAGCCTGCTATTTTTCTGCGGCCTGCGGTTAGGTGAGTTCATTTCATTGGAAGTTAGAGACGTTGACTTTGAAAAACAATTACTGACGGTACGGGGACAAACCTCGAAATCTAAAAGAACACGTTTCATTCCAATACATTTTACTTTACTTTTTCATTTACGGGACTATATCGCAGCACGAAACAAGTGTAGATACACAACACAATACTTAGTTGTTTCTACAAAAGGTGATGCCGGGTTAAGCCGCGATGGATTAAAACATTGGGTAAAAGCCCTGAATAAAAAATCAGGGGTAAAGTTCCATCTTCATCGTTTTCGCCACACATTTGCATGTAACCTTGCGAATAAGAACGTTAACGCCGCGAACATTCAAAAACTACTTGGGCATAGCAGTTTAAACATGACCATGACCTATTTGCGGTCAATAAGGACGGAGGATTTGAAAAATGAAATTAATAGGTTATCAATCTGAGTCTGGCTATTTTTATACAAATCTGTCACAATTAGTGCAGTCGTTTTTTGTTATTATTCATAAGAAATTTTGTCGGTTTTTAGTGCTGGAAAGGTTTGGTACTAAGCTATTTTTGTTAAAGAACAGGTCGTTCAAAGATGATAGTTTTTTAAACAAAAAATCAATTTTATCCTTATTTTTAAATATATTTTGGAAATCGACTACTACCTGTTTCTTTGCAATGAGGGGGTGGCAGGTTCGAGTCCTGTAGGGTCCACAAAACGTTGTAAAATAAGGGTGTTTTGGAAAAATTGCTATTTTGATAGACCACCTCTTGCAGTGAACAGGTCATTGACTTGTTATAAAAACTTCGCAAAATATTGAAACAATATGGACATCTCCATTTTGTGTGAGAAGTTTTGTGATTATTCAGTTTCAATTCGTGGGCAGTCTAAAGCTACCATTAGGAGGTATAGGCACGTTATAGGCTGTTTTAGCCGCTTTACGGGCATTATAGAGCTTGAGCAGATCACTGATGATAAGGTCAGAGGGTTGTTTTATTATGGCAGAATCGAACGGAAATGGTCGGTCAATACATTCATTGTATACCATGTTTCACTACTGGTTTTTTTCCGGTGGTGTGTTAAACAGGGGTATATGCAAAAGAACCCGATTTGCGAAATTGAGAAGCCAAGGCTTGAAAAGAGATTGCCGACTAAATTAACAAAACAGGATGCCCTACGGCTGCTTGAGGTGGTGTATAACTATCCAGCGGAATCTAAGTTTCTACGGTATCGCAATCATGCCATTTTTTCGACTTTCGTATTTGCAGGTCTAAGAAAGCAGGAACTGTTAAATCTTAAGTTTGCTGATGTGGACATTGAGAACCTAACGATATTCGTCAGGCAAGGAAAAGGTAACAAAGATCGTTTTGTTCCTATCAGCTATACTTTGGCTCAAAGTTTGAAGAAATATGTGGCTGAGCGGAAGAGAGAGAATAAGACGTGCCCTGAGTTTTTCGCTTCTGCTATTCGGAATATGGGATACACAAATGATGGGTTAAAACGACTGGTAAATCAAATGAGTGACGCATCCAGAATTACATTTACTGTGCATAAATTAAGGCATACATTTGCAACTCTGATGATAGAGGGTGGCTGCGATATTTATAGCCTATCTAAAATGATGGGACATAGCGACATAAAGACAACGACAATTTACTTATCTGCAAGTGCTGAACACTTAAGAGCACAAATGACAAAGCACCCAATGAATGATCTGCTAGTCCGGGGCCAATAAACGTAAAACTATTTCCGTGTTGTCATAATATTAGCGTTATGCTCTTTTAGCACAGCATTGAGCTTCTTGTACATCTTTGGATACATAACTTTCAGATTGACTTTCTCTGCAATGCCCATTACAAGGCATTGCATAAAAAAGTTGCCGAATGTTGGCAAACTCTTGTCATTTTCAATGCTCCGAAACACCATCTCAACCTTTGCAAGCTCCTTTTTTACATTGTAATTCTTGACTTTATTGTGTTTTGTTGTATTAGTCATGAGCGCACTTTACCCATTTCAAAAAGTTTGTCAAGCCCTCTGTATAGCCGGTAACCCTGAAATTCAAATTTATTTTTTCGATTTTTAGTATAATAGGATCGGAACAATTTATAGGAATAATAAAAAACAATACACTCACCGTAAATAGGGTTTTCTTATATTTCAAACCCGGTTATCCCCAAAAGTATCTATTAGTGGATATTTTCCCTGCCTTACAGCAACTAACGGTGATTGCTATTGTGTATGCATGGCTTCCAAAACAACTTTAATTGGATTTCGACTACGCAAACAGCGCGGGTTGATGGGATACTCCATTCGGCAGGCAGCACAACAAATTGGTGTCGCTCCGATAAGACTATCGCATTGGGAGCGGGATATGAGGAAGCCCAGCATAGAAAACCTCGTCAAGCTTGCAGTACTCTATCGGGTAATGGTTGACGAACTTTGTTTTGAACTTCGACAGGAAATGGTACAAGCCATGGAAGGCCGTTTCAGAAAATCAAATAACGAGTATATTAAAAAAATAAAGGAAAAACCTCGCTAAATAATTACAGGCTTTTTTGTTCTTGTTTTTTGAACGTGTTTTCGATTGTGAAAACAGGCTTCTTTCTTATACTTTCTTTTTCTTTTGCTTCTTTACTGTATCGGTCGCTCTTCGCTCGACTTATTTATTTTAAAATAAATAACGGTAATCGAACGATAGGAAAGCAGTGCATAAGCCTGAAAGTTATTAACAGAAATATCTATAAATGTATACACCCTATGACTACTTCAAAAGAAGAAAAACTTGCTCGTGAAATTGCGGATGCGCTTAATGACAATGAGTCCCTGGCCGTTCATATCGGTTTCGCAAAAAAATATTCAGAAGCCTTTCTCAGAAAGATTCTACAAAAGGTACTCTCCATTCCTGAGGATCAAATTCGTAAAACTCGTGGCGCATTATTCACCTATCTCGTCAATCAACAATATGGCAAAGGCGCTACTCGGGATTAGTCCTGGAACTAGGGTTGTTGGACTTGCTGTTATACAAAAAGGCGTATTGGTTGAGTGGAAGGTTAAGACCTTCAAAGAAATGTGGTCGGGTAATAAGCGAAGGGCAATACTAGGAACCATTGACCGGATATGTGAATACCATTGCATCCAAGTACTTGCCCTTAAGAAAATTGACCCTCTTAAAAGTTCTCCGCAATTGGATCGCCTCGTGACTTCGATTCTAAAAAGAGCTAAATGTAATGGAATAAAGGTGCGCCAGTATTCTCTTTCTGACCTCGACTATGATCTTCAAACAGGCAAGAAACAGAATAAGGGTGAGTTATCTGAACAAGTTGCAAATAAACACCCTGAAGTACGCAAAGAATATCTCCAAGAGCAAAATAACCGAAAAGAGTATTATACAAAGATGTTTGAGGCCATTGCTATGGCAGAGCAATACAGAGAGTAATCCTTCGATAAAGCCAGGCACATGTCCGGGCTTTATCTGTATTCATAAGTGGATACTTTTTCTGCATTAGGTGATTTTGCTATACTCACCTCAAAACCAGTTTTTTTATGCAGACATGGACACGCAAACCACAAGAACAGGAAGGTAGTTATAAGTTTTCAGGAACGTTTTTAGTCACACAAGGAGTACTAGCTGCTCTCAAGCCACAGGAGATTATTGCCATTTACCTCGACATACAGCTATTGGTAAAGAATTCCGGTGGCATAGACTATTTCCAGGTCTACGAAAATGAGGTGGGAGATAAATTGTACTTCATTGACCAATGCGACTCGGGGATGATGGATCAAGAATCGTTCGAGCAAGAAAACAACTATTGCACCTTACTGTTCTCACATGAATATTAAACGGGGTTTTAAACCCCGTTTTTATATTTCCCACCCCGTATCCATAAGTATATATTTTTCCTCCCTTACGGTAAGTTGTTTCTTTTCCTACACTGTCTTTGACATCAATTTTTTAACAATAAAATCAATTTGTATGGAAACGCAAACAACAACTGCGAAAAAGAATGATACGCATATAGACGTGTATCAAATCATCAATGACAAGATCATTGAACAACTCAACAAAGGCACTGTGCCATGGCGCAAACCATGGACTGATGGCGGGTTACCCCAAAACCTCATTTCAAAAAAGCACTATCGGGGCATCAATATGCTCATGCTCGGTATTGAAGGCTATGAGCATAACTTGTTCCTTAGTTTCAAACAGGTTAACGACATTGGAGGTAGTATTAAGAAAGGAGAAAAGGGACATGTGGTCGTGTATTGGAGTCAGTTGGACAACAAAAAGGAGGGAACTGAACAGGTAGAAGAAAACAAAGGCCAAAAGAAGAAATCTATCCTCAGGTATTACTATGTATTCAATATCTCCCAATGCGAAAAAATTCCTGAAAAGTATCAGCCACAGGCAAGAGAAACAAAGGAACTGCCATCCTGCGAATCCATTGTATCTGCAATGCAGCATTGCCCTCCCATCAGGCATAAAGAACAAAAGGCGTTCTATCATCCCAAAGATGACTATGTAAACATGCCGAAGAAACGGAGTTTCAAGAATGATGAAAGTTACTATTCCACCCTGTTCCATGAACTGGTGCACAGTACCGGCCATGAAAGCAGATTGAAACGGGAAACACTTACGCAAATGGCAGAGTTTGGGGATGACAACTATTCCCAGGAAGAATTAGTAGCTGAGATGGGCACCTGTTACCTCCAATCCTTTGCCGGAATTACGTCTGAATTTCAAAACAGCACGGCATATCTGCAGGGATGGCTTGGAAAGCTAAAAGGAGACAAGAAATTCATCTTTACTGCTGCCAGGGCTGCACAAAAGGCTACTGACTATATCCTCAACGTGCAGGATCAAAAAGAAGTCTCTCAGCCGGAAGAATAATTGCAGTTGTTGTGAATGATTGCCATGAAAACACAGAAAGCTCAATAGAAATGTTGGGCTTTTTCTTTGGCATATGCCCTTGTTTTGTAAAATATTTTTCTTGTTAAGGGACTTAAAATCCAGCACTCCACCCTTGTCCGGGTGGAGTGCTCTTTATGACTGCAAAAGCATATTTTTAAAACGGAAGGTCATCCTTAGTCGCAGATGCATCATTATTTCCTGCATCTGCTGTTGCCAAGGTATTTGCTTCTTTCTTTGCGCCTGCAATGATTTCAATATGACTGGCATGAAATGTGAGGTTAGCATGGTATTCGCCGTCTGAGCCTTTGTACGCATTGAGATTGACCCGCCCAAACAGGTTGACAATTGTGCCCTGTTTAAGTGCGTCCTTAACTTTAGTACCCATCCAATATGCACAACTAAAGAATCTCGTTTCTTTTACTTCATCCTTGCCCTTTGGCTTGTAGCGGTCATTGACTGCTACAGTGAAGGCTACAAGTTCTCTGCTGTCTTTGGTCTTTTTGATTTCGGCGTTTCTTACAAGCCGTCCTGTAATCTGTTCCATGCTATTGCTTTTATCTTTTGAAAAATTAGTTACTGATTGAAGATGCTCATTTGGTTGAGCGTTTTAGGTTTCACCTCTCTATGGTGGTTTAGCCGTAAGGCTAAGTACCGGATGGTTATATCCTCATTGCTAAATATTGCCCATGCTTGCTGTAAGGACTTACTGCGGGTCTTGTGCTTATTTCGCTGGATGTCCCATGATATTTTCATCAGTCGGGAAAGTCTGTTGTTCGTTGCCATGACTCTATTGTTTTACTCGTTAAGGGAAAAGCCTACTTCGGCTAAAAATGTATGTATGCTACCGATAGCAGCAATTAATTAGGCCTGTGGAGAAAAGGAGCAGGGTTTTGTGCAAGAAAATACTACCCCGATAGATGAAAATTCAAAAGCTGATGGGTGTGGAGATTTTGTTGTGCAAATTCACAAACGGAGCAAAAGCGGGAGTGCTGACCTTGTCCTTTGTGGAACAGGCCGATACCTTTGCGGTCAGGGAGCAGAAAGACAGAAAGAGAAGAGACGCCGATTTATGCTGGATTGTGGTATTAAAATCAAAAATTTTAATCACAATACCTCGTCAATTTCCCGTTGCGTTAAGCCAATAAATCGAATGAGATCGTTAACAGCATTATTCCGAGAAAGTTTACCCAGTTCTTTTTCCAAAATTGTAAAATGAATTTCATCAAAACCTGCAAACGCTCTCAAATAATTGTCTGAATTAAACTCTTTCTTTAATTTATCCTTCCGATTTTTAAGAATACTATAATACCTGTCACAAAAGGTTTTAAAATCGAGGATATTTTTTTCTCGCTGAACAAGATCAAAGAAAACATACAGGTCTGAAATGATAAGCGGTTTAATAATGATCTTAGTGTTAGTCAAATCATTAATTTTTTCTTGCAGCTTCTCATTTAAGTATTCATTAATGCCAGGCATTCTAAAATAATATTCAGAATGAAGAATTACAGGGTAAATTGTAATACTTTTTTCGTACAAATCAGATTTATATTTTTCATCAAAATCAAAGCCACCTTTAGCAATGATCTTAATTTGATTGGCTAACTGACTTATGCCTTTGGAATGTTCATTCTGATTAACCACAAATCTTTCATCAATATAATTTTTAATTTTCTCAAAAGAAGGCTTTTCAGTCAATCCGACGGGGAAAACGTATGCCTTAAATTCAAGTAAAAAAATATCGCGATTATGCCTGTAATAACAATCAGGCATTGTTGTCACGCCCTCATCAAAATGTATAAAGTCTTGTTTATGACTTTGGAGATTTGACAAAATACTTCGGAAGCAAAGTTTCTCCAGTACGTTCAATGATATGTTACTAATATAGGTATCTCCACTTAATTTCTTCGATAAACTGGTTCCTCTGTGTAACTCAAAAAAAGGCCCTCGATATGTTTTTTTTCTTAGAAAATTTATATCAGTTATCATATAGCCTTCACTTTGATTATAAAACAAAGGGCGAATTTTGATCGTCGGCAATGAAATACTCTTACCGATTTGGGAATTGATTGTCTGCAAACGCAAATACGATTCGTCAACACCTTTTATTGGCTGGATATACGTTAACCTCCTAAACCGAGCTGTTTCATTATATTGAAACGTTGCATGTATAACCTGTGAAGTGCTTCCCAACAGTTCGCTAACTGATTTCAAACCACGGCTTACTAAATATTCTTTTAAGTATGGCCGCAAATTATCCAAGCAATATTTGCAAAAGCAAAGCAGTTTGTATAATTCAAAGCCTACTTCAATCGAATCATTAAACTCAAATTGAGTGATATTACTTGTCCATAGAAGCTTGTATTTAAACAGAGGATTATCTTTGTCGTTTGCTGCATCTGATACCAGATTTGCATGAAAATTATTTACTTCATCCACAACTAAAAAGTAAGCGAGTAATATGTTGTACCTCTGTTGACTTGTAATGGTTCTAATTCTGAAATCACGGTAATTATTTAACTCCCGGAGTATCATTGACATCAAGGTTGGCTTTGTGAAGACAGTGCCTTTGTAATCATTTCCAACTCTTGCTATATAGTTATTGAAGGCAACATTCAAGGTTGCCACTTGATCATCAGTAAATTCAGACGTAAATATTCTGCGTAGCCTATGTTGATTTTCAGTGGATGGCAGTGGCACATCAAGTTCGTTGTTAAGCGTTATCAACGAAGTAATTATAACCTCAGAGGGTATTTCGCCTACCAATTGCTCATAGGTCATGTTTGGTTTGCCAAAAAGCTCTGCATATCCCGGTACTAGCATGAGGTTCATAATGCGAATTTAATACTTAACATTGATTGTGCTTTACGTATTGCAAGATATAGCGGTAAAAGCGCCTGCGGCTGTGTAGAGCCAATCATGACTGCAATATTTCATTGCGGTCATGAGGAAGTCGCTCGCCAAAAAGGAAACCAAGCGTATGCGGGTTTCCAGCGAGTGCCACCGGCTGGCGCGACCTGTTAGAACGCAGTGGCAGGTCGCACAGTGCAGATTTTTGCAAGGGGCATGCAAATGAGCGTTGGTGTGTGAAGCAAAAATCGTAACGCAGCCGGTGGCTTCGCAGGCGAGCACATACAAGGGCAGCGGGTGTACTTTTGTCTGTTTACCGGAATGGAGAAATAAGCGCAGTGAAGCGTCAGCGTGAAGCGTGGTATTTTTTTGCGCGATTAGCTGTAAAAAATACCCGGCTGGTGCTGGCTGTGTGCAGGAGCGGAAAGCGATCTAAGCGTTTTCGGAATGAGGGAGACGGACAAAAGGACACAGGAGCTGCCGTGAGGCTTTTTTGTGAGATGCAAAGAATGTGCCGCGCTCAGCACCCGCAGCAGAATTTTCCGCTGTAGTGGGAATTCTGCGAAGGGCAAACAATTTCTTGCCCGTTCCTCTGAAAGAGAACACTTCCGGGCAAGTGGTTGTTTGGCGCGGCGCATTATTTGCTGAGCAAAAAAGCAGAACTCCGATTTACGTGCGTTGGCATTGTGCGGTGGGTAGTGGCTGTAGAATAAAATGGAGCAGACATATTTAGACAAGTGCATTAGCACACAAAATTCTTTTTAGAGCATTTAATTTTTTAAGTTTGCCTGTAATAATTACGATTATGGTTTTCAATGTTACTAAACTCGATAGAATTCGTTTGATTCAAACGCTCTACATTCATGCAGATCCAAAAGGATACGGTAAAAAGGAATATGCATTTAAAGATGTTATTGGTGAAAATGTCTTAGGGCTAACTGATGAAGAATGCAGGAATATTTTAAGCATGGATAGTCCTGATCTCAGTGGATACCTTGTAGACTATCACAACGGGAAACCAATAAAATTAGACTTTGAGCACAAGCCTAATGGGGATGTTTGGGTTTCTTCAATTGCTTATGATGTGAGTAATGGACGGTATCGGTTTTTAGAAGCTTTGTTGTACGTTTTCAATCTTGATGAAATTGTAATAATAAAAAAGGATTACCAGTACCAGTTAGACGATATGCTTGATGAACATACGGAAAGAGGTATTGAAGAAACGCTTATTATAGAAAATATTTTAGAGCAAACAATCCAACATTCTGACAAAGGTATTTATTGGACGTTTGATGATAGTGCTGATTATACTCCGCCATTTATGCGTGGAATATAAATTGCTCCATTTTCAATATATAGGAATATTTTGTTTATTTTTATGCTTAGGTGAAATTTTTAATTTTCATATCAGCGTTTCTTATCGCATTTATCAATGTGGCTGTACCTTCTAGTGCCCAAGAAACAGAGGTGGTCAATTCACTAATAAAAAAACTTTCAGTCGCAGCAGAAGATACCAATAAAGTTCTGCTATTAGCAGATATATCCTACCGCTATAGTGAAATAAATCCTGATGAGGGGATAAAATATGGGAATGAAAGTCTTGTTTTGAGTGAAAAACTACAATGGCAAAGAGGACTTGGAAAGGCACATATTTCTTTGGGGTTTAATTATGAAAATAAGATTAATTATACCCAAGCCCTTGAACATTTTTTTACTGCTCTAACTATATATGAAAAAATCGGAAACAAATTATGGATCGGTGTTCGTTATAGGAATATTGGCGATGTCTATTATTATCAAGCTAATTATCCCCTTGCATTGGAATATTATCTTAAAGGTTTGAAACTTGTTGAAGAAGTTGATAATAAAATAGAGATAGCAAGGGCCACCGATCAAATTGGTATAGTATATTTTGCACAAGGTAATTATCCCAGAGCGTTAGAGAATGCATATAAAGCACAAAAGATATTTGAAGCGTTAGGCGATAAGCACGGAATTGCGACAAATGATGTAAGTATTGGGAATATTTATTGGGCACAAAACAACGGAGAAAAAGCCCTAGAGTATTTTTTAAAGTCTTTAAAAATATCTGAAGAAATATCTAATAAAGAAGGTATGTCAACAAGCTTGGGAAATATAGGAAACGTTTATTTAAAGCAAAATAAGTATGCCGAAGCACTCCAAAGTTATATAAGACTATCAAAATTATCTGAGGAGATGGGAGATAAAATTGGGGTTGCTGGGAGTATTGGAAGCATAGGGTTTCTCTATTGTCGTCAAGGGGATTATCTAAAATCTTTGGAGTATTCTTTTAAATCTTTGAAACTGTTTGAAGAAATAAATCATAAAAATGGAATGATTGGCTGTTTCGGCGATATAGGTCAGGCATACTATTTTATTGCAAAAGATACAACACAAAAATATGCTTCACTGCCGCCTCTTTACGGTGTGAAACAAATAGCGCCGGTTGAAAAAAAGGATTACGTAAGGCAAGCAATTATTTATTTGGATAGTTCAATAATGATAAGTAAAGAAATTGGAGCCTTAGATAATTTACAAGACAACAGTAAAACTCTCTCACTGGCACTTGAATTAAATGGAAATTATAAAGAGGCAGTTGCAAATTTCAAAGATTATATCATTTATCATGATAGTGTTCACAATGAGACTAAAACAAAGGAAATAACAAGTAGAGAACTGCAATTTGATTTTGACAAAAAGCAGGATTCAATAAAACTAGAGAATGAGAAAAAAGATTTGGAGTTGCAAAAGGAATTTCAACTTAAAGCTCTTAGATACGAATATGAAAAGAAACAAGCCGCTGCAAAGAATGAAAAAGAGAGGCAACAATTAAAGTTCGAACAAGCATTAAAAGAAACAAAAATCACTTTTGATTTTGAAAAAAAACAAGCCGTTATTAAAGCGGAAAATGAAAAGAAACAAGCTGGAATTAAAGCAGAAAATGAAAAGAAATTAGCTGTTGCTAATGAGAAAAATCTCAGAGACCGGGAAGTTGCAATCGAAAAGAATAAACGGGTACAAATATTGTGGGCGTTATTTGTTTTGGCAATATCTGGTACAGGTTTTGGAATATATAGGGTCAGAATAAAGGCTAAAGATGACAAGATAAAAAATACACGAGTTGAATTAAATACACTGGCAAAAGGGAAGCTTCATAACATAAAGAATAGATACGGACAGTTTCTTACACTCATAGACCAAAAAGACTACTCTCGGGCAGGTGTGTATGCCGACATTTCAGCAAAATACCTGGCATATGCCCTTGATAATATAAACTGGGAAATTAAAAAATGGACAATCGCTCAAGAATTGGAACTACTTGACCGGTTTTATGCGGCTCAAGTGATTTTAGATCCGAACATAAAAATTATAAAGGATTTTGATGACATTGATATTAGCCATACGCTATTCATTTCCGAAGTTTTTACAACCCTTCTTGATAATTCTATCATTCATGGATTCAAGAAGAAAAAATCTTCTGATCTCTGCATCTTTACAATTAAGATAAGAAGGGATCAAGATTTGTTGTATTTTGAAATTACAGACAATGGAGACACTATTAAAGGTTTGGAATCGTATTTAATCGCTGACAATCCTAATAAGGGTGTAAATCTCCTGAAAAGGCGAGTTGAAAATGAGTTGAAAGCCTTTAAAAAAGGACGTGTGCAAAGTACTTTTTTTGCAGGACCAAATGGTAATACCGGCAGTATTATAAAATTTGCTTTCCCATATGAAATTTCCTATTAAAACTATTATTGTAGAAAATGAAGCGCACGAATTAATTCGTTTAAAAAAGCTACTGTTAAAACGGAAGGATATTTTTGATATTGTAAGTGAAGTAACAGAATATCGTGTTGCTGTTGCCACCTTAAAACAGTACCATTTTGACCTTTCAATTTTTGACATTTATCTTGATGAAGGAAAGGATTGTTACGACTTAATCAATGAAGTTGGAAGAAAAAATTTAGAAATTATTGCATTAACCAGTCAGCAAAAAACTGTACACCCCGGCAAGGCGCATGTGTTTGTAGGAGACTGCCTATGGTTTGAAAAACCATATATTTCCGAAAATGTATTGCCGTTCATTGAACAGGTAAAAGAACAGGTTCTAAAATTGCAGGAGAGTAGAATATATGAAATCCCAGTCCCTGGAGGCAAAAATATTCCTTTACGTCAGGATAAAATTTGTTTTATTAAAGGGAGTGGAAAACAAACGAATTATTATGTAGTGGAAAAAGAAAATCAGGACTATAAAATAGTCACTTCAACCGAAACTATAGAGAAAGTAATCGAACGGTTATCGGAAGATGTATTTGTGCAAGTTCATAGAAGCTACCTGTTCAACATTCATTTCTACAAAGGTCGATCTTCTGGTAGAAGGTTTGGTATTAAAATGGGAGGAGTTATTAATACCGAAGTACCAAGTAAAATAAAAATCCCATTTAGTAAGAAGTATTTATCCGCTTTATTACAAAAGCTCAGAATAGAGGAATAGTGTCCTTTTCATCCTCTTTTAGTCCATCTTATCCCTTTCATTATTGCTCCATCATGGAGTGCCTGTAATTTGCTCTCGGATTCATAATAGTGCTTGTTACCAATAATAAAGGGGACATCAAGCATTGTTGCCTGAGTCCCCTTACGCTGTCCAAATTTCCAAGGTCTGTTCCAGCGCGAGGGCAGTGTACACTATTTGACAACTGTTGTCAAGGGGCTGCCCTTGCATAATAAAGATTAGGATAACCGGACATCGAAAGGTGGTACCGGTATTTTTATTTTATAACCATTCAAAAAATTATTTATGGCGAAAAAAACAACAAGTAAAAAAGTTATGAGGTATGCATCTGACCCAATAGCCATGTTTTATAAACATGCAGTTCGATACACAGATGTGAACAGAGTTTTAAGTAAGGTGTTTAGTAAAATAAGCCAATCAAATATTGGCGGTTTGTTAAAAGAAGAAGATAAAACATTTATTATTTAACCAAAAAAAACAAAAAAAATGAAACAGGAAATAATCATCTCAGACGTTCAGTACCACGATCCTGAACATGAAGCTGCCCTTAACGAAATCAAAGGGAGCTTAGTAACCAACGTAGAGTTGCAAGGCAAACAAGACGGAGAACAAGACCGGCCTAAAACACCGGATGAGCATCAGGCGCTCAACCTTAACAAGATCGAAGTTACACTCCAAAGTGGCCTTGATCTCAACCAGAAAAGGTATTTACCGATTAGCGGTGGTGCCGCTGCAAAGCTTTTCGAGATTGAAGCTGAAAAGAAGGAACGTGAATTGCAAAACAAAATCAATGACGAGGAACATGCCCTGCCTAGTGCAATCAATGAGGCGAAGCAGTTGCAGCCGGATGTAAAGCTGATGCGGATTCGCAAATGGGTATTTGTCGGGCTGATCTTTATTGCCGCCACAGAAGGCTACCTGTCATATTCCCCATTCAGACATGCCTCCTTCCCTGTCTTTGCGGCAATCATAGCTTGTATAGCAATTGCCTTTGCAGTGGGCATATCATCGCACTATCTCGGTGGTTGGATTAAAGACGCTAAAAACAGGGTGCAATTAATAACTCGGTACGTGATCTCAATGATACCAGCCATTATCGGTTTTAGCGTACTTGCATCGCTGCGAGCCAGTGCATATAACCATACGTCTAATTTGCAGGTTGGGTCACAGCATGTAACCTCTCATTCGCAAAGTACTACATCCGCTCTTGCCATAGCTATAGTAAGCATCCTGTTATATTGGGTCGCCCTGTTTCTTTCCTCGCGCTTTTTCAGGAGTAAAGAAGAACGTTTACAGGAACATGCCTATGAGGAAAAATGCAAAGCAGTGGAAGCGTTGCAAAAAGCTATCCAGGACAAAAAGGACGAAATTGTTAAGGTACGGTATGAGAAAGTGGCTCAGATGACGTTAGCAGTTAAGCGGTTTGAATATGCGCTGTACCAGGAGCTTCAACTCATCAATTTCGCTCAGGAAGTTGCAGAAGCATACAAACAGAAGAATTTGAGACATAGAAAGGATGGGTGCCCCTCCTTCTTTTCACAAAAACCAGTATTTCATTTCACCAGATTTTTTGACAACGTAAAACAACAAACTCAGAAATATGAAGCAGTTAACTAGAATATTCGTAGCATGTATCCTTGCCTCATGCAGCAAGTCGCATACATCAACCATTGTAGTTCATTCCTCGCGCATAAGCGTAATACACGACATTACCGATTCAATGGCCTGTATTCCGGCTGCCGATCCCATACTTGCCTTGTATGGGTTTGAGAATGACAAAGACCAGGAGGCGCACTTCCGGCTGGTGTTGATTAGCGATAAAAAGCTAAATCCGGTGGAGGAGATCAATATTGAAGATGGAACTACAACAGAAAAGAAAAATGAGAATGAGGAAACTGATTATAGGGATGGTCTAGTAGGCTCCTTTTACGATGAAGTGCGGAATTCCGTATCGGATTTTCATAAGCACTATGTTCCAATTGCTCCGCTCAAACATTCGGAATGCTTTGCCACCATCGCAAGCGAACTGGAATTGTTAGCAGGTACCAAAGCGACCCAACGGACATTAATCATCTTTAGTGATTTACAGGAAAACACAGACGTGTTTTCCTGTTACACTCCGTTAGGTCAAAAACTGCTCAAAGATAAACCTGAGAATGTCGCAAAGCTGTTACTACAAAGGCATCCATTGCCAGATAATTTGATTGGAGTCACCGTGTATTTTGTCTATAACCCAATGAACATGGATCAGGACATTATGTTTGGTGAAATGGTTGCTATTTATAAGCAACTACTACATGGCCGGGGTACACGGATTGTTATTCAGGCAACCAACAAAAATTATGAGCCATGAGCAATTCAAAAGCTACAGGCATTGGGCCTATCGTTAAATCGCTTGTGGTAACATTTTTCAAGCTGCTTGCGATTGTTATTTCTTTTACATGCAAAATTGTAAGTCTTTTAATCGCCAAGATCGGCGAGTTTTTTGAAAAACTATCCGGACATGGGAATCATTAGAGCGCTATTTGAAATTATAGAGGGCGTATTGAGCGCAATCATTGAAGCAGGCTTTGATTGCCTCAATGCTCTCTTTTCAAAAAATAAAAAAACAACACTGGATGCTTCATTTCTGGAAGATCCTGGGAAGTTAGTAAGTTCTTCAAATCGCGGGTTTGCTGTAAATGGAACGAAATTTCTATCCATTTCTAACTCTTTTAAGAATCAACTTACCTACGGTGGAACTGGCTCTGGCAAGACCTCAAATATTTTAATTCCTGGGATTATTCAGGCAATCGGACATTCCAGTTTGGTCATTAATGATCCATCTGGGGAGATACGAATGGCGACTTCGGGAGCGTTCAATGAAGCATCCTACAACATAAAAATACTTGACTACCCAAATTTTGAAATATCAGAAAATTATAACCCCTTGGATCGTATAAAAACAGTGGCGGATTCCCAAAAAGCAAGTCAATTATTTTTATTGAATTCACTCGGAAATAAATCAAACGATCCCTTTTGGCAGATAAGCGCAACCAATATTTTAAGTCTTTGCTTTCAGCTGCTTGCCTTTCACTATCCTAAAGAAATGCGTACTGTGCAAAATGCTCTTTTGTTATTAGAAACACTCTCGTATGGAGATAAGGTTGATAAACTTGTCGTTCAAACTCGGGATCAAGCACTCATTTCATCATACAAGTCTTTTTTAGCCAACGATAAAAAACTCGCCAGTTCTATTTTGGCTACGGCAAAATCTGCATTAGGGCTTTTTCAGGAAGAATCGGTCATACAGATCACTCGAACAGATACTTTGGATTTTTCGGCTTTCAGGAGGGAAAAAACGGTGTTGTTCATAAATAATAACATAGCAAACACAAAATATTATGCCCCGCTGACCGGAATTCTGATACAGCAGTTCTTCAATGAATTAATGGATTCACTGCCGCCCTCAAACTCACTACCGGTATTCTTTCATATAGATGAGGCATCTTCAATATATATAAATAATTTGTCTATCATAGTAAGCAATATCAGAAAATACGGATGCGGAATATCTTTATATTACCAGTCATTCCATCAGTTATCTAATCAGTATTCACTTTCTGAGGCAAAAGCAATCGAAGCTAACTGCTG
>Ga0316218_1000669_pt1 | contig 44149 bp, 44 predicted proteins | sample TBH18003metaG_FD_203634 | JGI IMG/M metagenome (GOLD analysis project Ga0316218, IMG submission 203634) | Freshwater microbial communities from Trout Bog Lake, Wisconsin, USA - TBH18003 | ecosystem: Environmental > Aquatic > Freshwater > Lake > Hypolimnion/Profundal zone | place: USA: Wisconsin... | reverse complement strand
TCGATGCAGGCGTCGCCGGCAAGTTGTTGAGGTAGGACGGCTTCTTGATGTAGGTCGAGTCGTCAGCCCAGCCGTAGGTCTCCGAGGCACTCGTGGCAACCGCCTTCCAGTGCTCGTCGCCCTCGAACGCAGTGGCGTATCGGGTAGCGAACATCTCAGCGTCCAAGGACCCGCGGATGGCATCTGCCACCGCGTCGTCGCTCGGCCAGAGGTCGGCCAAGAACACGGGTTGGCCGTCACGGTCGAACCCGAGCGGCTCGGTGGTGAGGTCGAGGTCCATGGTTCCAGCGATCGCGTAGGCGACGACCAGTGGCGGCGAGGCCAAGTAGTTCATCTTGACGTCGGGGTGGATGCGCCCTTCGAAGTTGCGGTTCCCCGACAGCACGGAGACGACGGAGAGGTCGTGCTCCTTGGCCAACTCGCTCACGCCAGGGAGCAGCGGTCCGGTGTTGCCGATGCAGGTCGTGCAGCCGAAGCCCACCAGGTAGAAGCCGAGCGCTTCGAGGCTCGGCATGAGCCCAGCACGCTCTAGGTAGTCGACGACGACTCGAGAACCTGGAGCGAGGGAGGTCTTCACCCACGGCTTCGGGGTGAGTCCCCGCTCGTGCGCTGCCTTGGCCACGAGGCCAGCGGCGATGAGCACCGATGGGTTCGAGGTGTTGGTGCACGAGGTGATGGCGGCAACGACGACCGCACCGTCGGCGAGGGCTGCACCATCTGCGCTCGTGACCTGCTTCGGCTCGTGACCGAGGACCGAGGAGAACGCCGTGCGGGTCTCAGTGAGGGCGATGCGGTCCTGAGGGCGCGATGGGCCAGCCAAGGACGGCTCCACGGTGGCGAGGTCGAGTTCGACGACCTGAGAGAAGATCGGCTCGGGACCGAAGGGGTCGTGCCAGAGGCCCTGGGCCTTGGCGTAGGCCTCGACGACGTCTAAGTGGCCACGCTCGCGTCCGGTGAAGGCCAGGTAGTCAATGGTCTTCTGGTCGATGGGGAAGATGGTGGCGGTTGCCCCGTACTCCGGGGTCATGTTGCCAATGGTGGCTCGGGTCTCGAGCGAGAGTGCAGCGACGCCGGGACCGAAGGCTTCGACGAACTTGCCGACGACCTTTGTCTGACGGAGCAGCTCGGTGATGCGGAGCACGAGGTCGGTTGCGGTGACGCCCTCTCGGAGCGATCCGGTGAGGCGGAGGCCGACGACCTGGGGGAGGAGCATGGAGACGGGCTGGCCGAGCATCGCTGCCTCGGCTTCAATGCCGCCCACGCCCCAGCCCAGCACGCCGAGGCCGTTGACCATGGTGGTGTGGGAGTCCGTGCCGACCACGGTGTCGCAGTAGGCCTGACCGCCAGGGGTGGCGAAGACCACGCGGGCGAGGTGCTCCAAGTTGACCTGGTGGCAGATGCCGACGCCCGGGGGCACGACGGTGAAGTTGTCGAAGGAACCCTGGGCCCACTTGAGGAACTGGTAGCGCTCCAGGTTGCGGTAGTACTCAATGGCCACGTTCTCATCGATCGAGTTCGCTTGGCCCGAGTGCTCGACGATGACCGAGTGGTCGATCACGAGTTCACAGGGGACGAGTGGGTTGATGACGCCAGGGTCGCCGCCGAGGGACAAGATGGCGTCGCGCATGCCGGCCAGGTCGACGACGGCAGGGACACCGGTGAAGTCCTGCATGAGGACGCGCTCTGGGGTGAAGGAGATCTCCTCGGCGGCATCGCCAGCGGATTCGCCGTGCTCGGTGGGGTTGTTGGCCCAGTTGAGGATGGCTTCGATCTCACTGGCCCGAACGGCCTTGCCGTCTTCGTGGCGGAGGAGGTTCTCGAGCAGCACCTTGATCGAGTACGGCAGTCGCTCCACTGCCTGAGCGTTGAGGCCGGGGGCCTTCAAGGAGAAGATCTCGTAGTCAGCGCCGTTGACGGTGAGCGTCTGGCGGGCACCGAAGGTATTGGGGTGAGCAGTAGCCATAGCTCCATTCTGCCCGATGGGGCAGCCGAGAGAATCAGGTGGTGCGCCCCCGCTACCATTCGCCCATGGCCCGTTACGACTACCGATGCCCAACCTGTGCGGTCACCTTTGAAGTGGAGCGTCCCATGTCCATGGCAGATGCTCCGACCACGTGCCCGGATGGGCATCCCGGGGCGATCAAGCTCTTCCCCGTTTTCGCAGCGACGGGGCTCGCCGCGCAGCCATCGCAAGGTGGCTGCTGTGGCGGCGGCTGCTGCTCGTAGTTCTCCCGTCCCAACCAAAGGAGCCACCATGTCGCTGTCGAAGTGGGATGACTTCCCCCTCCACCAGACCTCGGAGTTCATCGCCCACCCGGCGACCTCTGATCGCAACTTCTACGACCGCTACTACTTCAACTGCTTGGACGTGGAGAACGACTTCTTCGCCATCTTCGGCCTCGGGCAGTATCCGAACCTCGGGACCACCGACGCCTTCTGTTCAGTTGCCTTTGAAGGCGCCCAGCACATCGTCCGGATGAGTCAACCGCTCGTCGAACGGTCCGACGTGGCCGTTGGGCCATTCGCCATTGATGTTCAAGTGCCCCTCCAGCGTCTCCGGGTCACCATTGCCGAAGGGGACTACCCCGTGTCGATGGATCTGACCTTCGAAGGGTTCACTCGGGCGATTGAAGAGCCACGCCAGTACCTGCGGTCCAAGGGCAAGGTGGTCTTCGACACCCAGCGGTTAGCCCAGACCGGGAACTGGACTGGCACCATCACCGTTGGGGGCAAGACCATGACCGTCAACGGCGTTGGCACCCGTGACCGATCGTGGGGGGTCCGGCCCGTTGGTGAGCCCGAGCCCGGCGGCATTCGCGAGGGCGAGAACGTGATGGCGGGGATGTGGAACTACTTCCCCATGCAGTTCGAGGACCACTCGATCTACTACATCTGCCACGAAGACGCCCATGGCGTGCGCCACCTCGTCCAATCTGAGCGGGTCTGGAAAGACCCGAACCGCGAGGTCGAAGACCTCGGGCCCGCCGAATGGCACCACGTCCTCGAACCGAACTCCCGAGTGGTGACGTCATCGACCATCTCATTCCCTGAGGCAGGCATCGCCGTCGAGTGCGAGCCGGTGGTGACCAACTGGATTTCGATCGGCACCGGCTACGGCATCGATCAGGACTGGCGCCACGGGATGTACCAGGGTCCTGAGCTCGTCGTCCAAGGCCTCACGCTGCAAATCGATGAGATTCGAGGCATCGCGCAGTATGGCATCGTCGACCACGGCGCACGCTTCACCTACGACGGCCACGTGGGCTTCGGCCTCTTGGAGCATGGCTTCTTCGGGCCGTTCCCCAAGGTGGGTCTGAACGATGCCTACGGCCTGACGCCTGAGGCCTAGACCGCTGGAGTCGTTCCCGGGACGATCATTGTGCTACCATCTAGCACATGGAACGAATCGGAATCCGGGAACTTCGCCAGAATGCGAGTGTCTACATTCGCCGAGTCGAATGTGGTGAGAGCTTTGACGTCACGGATCATGGGCGCTTGGTCGCACAACTCGTTCCACCGCAGCTGTCGAGTTGGGATGATCTCGTCGCCCGCGGTCTCGTCACCCTCGCTACTGAGTCCAAGGAGATCTTCAACGAGCCACCTCTCGATTTCGGAGGAAGTGCCTTTGAGGTCCTCATGGCGATGCGTGAAGACGAGCGATGAAGGTCTACCTTGATTCGTCCGCAATCGTGCAGTTCGTGAACCGTGAGGAGCACTCCGTTGCGCTCGCATCCGCTCTCCTCACGAATCCCGAAGATGAGTACGTGGCGAGTGCGCTCTCTGTGACGGAGGTTGTTCGAGCTGCACAGCCCTTCGGCGTCCTCGCGGTTGAGCGGGCGCGCCGGTTCATGGACGCGCTGCACAAGATCGCCGTCTCGAACGAAATCCTTCGCGAAGCGGGCTCCATCGCTCCCGGTTCTCTCCTTCGAACGCTCGATGCCATTCACCTCGCGACTGCGCGCCAAGTCGGGAGCGACCTCAGGATGCTCGTGACCTACGACCGACGACTCGCTGAAATCGCTACGACGAATGGCGTCGCCGTCGTCTCTCCACGCTGACCGAATGGATTCCGCACGAACCCTCATCAGCTCTCGCTGGGCCACAATGGAGCATGACTGATACCAAGTCGATTCTCGAGGAACGCCTCACCGCGGCCTACGCCACCATCTCCCCTGGCGCAGATCCGGTGCTCCGAGGCTCAGATCGCGCTGACTACCAGAGCAATGGTGCGCTGTCGGTCGCCAAGGCGCTCGGACGCCCTCCGAGAGAGGTAGCGCAAGCGGTCCTCGACGCTGCAGCACTCGACGACCTCGTCGAGGTCGCTGAGATCGCAGGACCCGGATTCATCAACCTGACGCTCAAGACGAGTTTCATCGAAGGCCAAATTGAGCAGGCTGCGAGCGACGTGCGACTCGGCGTACCCGTAACGACGACGGCGCGAGTCGTCGTCGACTACTCCTCGCCGAATGTGGCCAAGGAGATGCACGCCGGCCACCTCCGCTCCACGGTGATCGGCGACGCGCTCGTCCGCATCCTCACGTTCGCTGGAGCGGATGTGGTCCGTGAGAACCACCTCGGTGACTGGGGAACCCCATTCGGCATGCTCATCGAGCACTTGATCGACGTTGGCGAGACTCAAGGTGTCGAAGCCCTCTCGGTCGGCGACCTCGACGGCTTCTACCGAGCCGCTCGAGCATCCTTCGACGCCGATCCCGCGTTCCAAGATCGGAGCCGTGCTCGCGTCGTGCTCCTCCAGCGCGGTGACGCGGAGACCCTCCGCCTCTGGCGCCTCTTGGTCGATCAGTCCGTCGCCTACTTCTCGACGGTCTACGAGCGCCTCGGCGTCCTCCTCACCGCAGAGGACGTGATGGGGGAGAGCGCCTACAACGATGCACTGCCTGCTGTCGTCGCCGATCTCGATGCCGCCCACCTCCTCGTGCGCAGCGACGGCGCCGCGTGTGTCTTCCCCGCCGGATTCACCAACCGAGAGAATGAGCCCCTGCCGCTCATCGTGCAGAAGTCCGATGAAGGCTTCGGCTACGCCGCAACGGACCTGGCCTGTGTGCGAGACCGCGTCGACCGAGTGGGTGCAGACCTCCTGCTCTACGTCGTCGGAGCTGATCAGCACCAGCACTTGGAGATGTGCTTCGAGGTGGCTCGGATGGCCGGGTGGCTGCCTGAGGGAACGGCGGCGATTCACGTGGGCTTCGGGAACATGCTTGGGGCAGATCGCAAGAAGTTCAAGACCCGTTCGGGTGGAGTGGTCAAGCTCGTCGACGTCCTCGATGAAGCGATGGCTCGGGCCACCGCCGCGCTGCGTGAACGCAGTCCCGATCTCGAGCATGCGGTCATCGAGCATCGTGCCGCACAGGTCGCGATGGGGTCCATCAAGTACGCCGATCTGTCCACTGAGCGCATCAAGGACTACGTCTTCGACTACGACCGGATGCTGGCGGACCGGGGGAACACCGGCCCCTACCTCCAGTACGCGCACGCACGGATCGCGTCGATCTTCCGCAAGGCCAATGAGGCTGGACACAAACCTGGTCCGGTGGTGCTGGCCGAAGATGCCGAGCGCAATCTGGCCATGGCGCTGCTGGCATTCCCTGAGGCCATAGTGGCAACGCTCGAGGACTACCAACCGTCGAAGCTCTGCACCTACCTCTTCGACCTCGCCCAGCAGTTCACCGCCTTCTACGAGAACTGCCCGGTCCTCATCGCTCCCGACGAGGCAGTGCGGGCAAGCCGCCTCCGCCTCTGCTCGCTCACCCAAGCCACCTTGGCTCGGGGCCTCGATCTCCTCGGCATTCCAGCCCCCGACCAGATGTAGTCGGGTATAGGGTGGCGCCGTGTCCGCAGTGGACACGAGGCGACCCGCAGGTCGCAGCATCCAAGGGGGATTCAATGAAGGTTCGCGCTGCAGCGGTATTCGGTCTCAATGAGCCATGGAAGACGATCGACCTCGAGATCGACGACCCACACCCCGGCGAAGTCAAGGTCAAGATGGCCTTCGCTGGCATGTGCCACTCCGACGAGCACATCCGCACGGGTGACATCTCCCAGCCGGCTGAAGTGCTGCCCTTCTTCGGCGTGGACTCGATGTTCCCGCTCATTGGTGGCCACGAAGGTTCCGGCATCGTCGAAGAAGTTGGCGAAGGCGTCACTGGCTTCGCCGTTGGCGACAAGGTCGCAGTGTCCTTCGTCCCCTCCTGTGGCCGCTGTGAGCCCTGTGCGTCGGGTCGCCAGTACTTGTGCGACATGTCGGCTGGCACCTTGGCTGGACCGAGTTTCGACGGCACCTGGCGCCACCACATCGACGGCAAGAACGCCAACCGCATGGCCCAGCTCGGCACGTTCTCGGAGTACATCGTGGTCTCCGAGCACAGCCTCGTGAAGATCGAGCCATGGCAGGACCTCCGCGCTGCTGCCCTCATCAGCTGCGGCATCTCGACCGGCTTCGGCTCGGTCGTGGACCGTGGCGAGGTGAAGCCCGGTGAAGTGGTGGCCGTCATTGGTTGCGGTGGTGTTGGTTCCGGTGCCATCCAAGGTGCCCGGATCGGTGGCGCTCGTGCTGTCGTGGCCATCGACACCAAGCAGTCCAAGGTCGACCGCGCCATGAAGATCGGTGCCACCCATGGTGCCACCTCGGTGCTCGACGCTGCCTTCAACATCCTCCCCGACCTGACCTTCGGCCGCCAGTGCGACCTCGTCATCTTGACCCCCGGCGTGCTGACCGGAGACCTCATCGAGCAGGCTCGTTCCATCACCGCCAAGGGCGGCCGGATCGTCGCCACGGCGATCGCTCCGTGGAACCAGCAGCAGATTGACCTCAACCTGTTCAGCTTGGCCATGTTCAACCAGGCCCTGCTCGGGACGGTCTTTGGGTCCCAGAACCCCCGGTTCCAGATCCCGAACCTGCTCCGCCTCTACGAAAAGGGTCTGCTCGACATCGACTCGGTCGTGACCAACGAGTACTCCATCGAAGAAGTCCAGAAGGGCTACGACGACTTGGAATCTGGCGTCAATGTTCGAGGCGTCGTCCGCTTCGACTGAGCGTCTCCTCGTTCGTCGAGGACCTGAACCACGTGAGCGAGGGGCGCAGTGCGCCCCTCGTTTCGCGTCGCATGGCGGCTGCGAGCACGCCGGTTGCATACGCGAGGTCGTCGAGCACCTGGAGTGCAGTGAAGCCGACGGGCGAGATCTGACCTCGTGCATCTCGCTTCCAGCGGGGAAGTGCGGTGGCGAGTGTGCCGACCACCAAGAGTCTGCGAGCCGTTGTGCTCCTCGTCGACAGCACCACGAGGAGGGGACCGTAGGTCCTGATGGTCTGGCGGAGGAGGCTCGGCATCGCTCGAGCTGAACCGAGGACGACGATGCGGGCTGCGGTTCGCGTCGGTCGTTCGGTGAGTGGAGCAATCCGGCGACGGAGCAGCGCGGTCGCCACCCCCATGGCAGTTTTCGTGAGGAGGAGTTGACCGCTCAAGAGCCCGAGTGCGCCGAGGGCGGTGAACCCACTCGTGGCAATGGGGGCAACGGCATCATCGTGCCGTAGGGCGAGCGGCCCAGCACCGGATCCGTAGAAGCGACGTTGCGCAAGGAACGCCCGCATCGAAGAACGCATGGGGTGGGCCACGACGATCGAGGGGTCATAGCGGATGATCCAACCGGCCTTGAGGAGCGTCCACTCCCAGTCCACGTCCTCGGCGACACCGAGGGTTGGGTCGAACGTGGCGGCGAGCGATCGCCGGGCGAGAACGCAGGCGGTTGGAACGAAGGACACCGCGCCACGCACCATGACGTCGCTTGGGTTGGATCCAAGGTCGAGTGGCGACGAGCAGGACTCGTAGGCAGCGAGCGGACCGCTCGCTTTCGTCACGCCGATGCGCGGGGCGACGGCGCCGACGAGTGGGTCGGCGAAGTGCGCGGTCAGGTCGAGCAGGTTGGGCGGGATGTCGTCGAGGTCAGAATCGCAGAAGCAGACGAGCTCTGTTTGTGCAGCCTCGGCGCCAGCGTTCCGCGCCGTACTCGGTCCACTGTTCTCCTCGAGGCGAACGAGCGTCGCCCCAGCAGTGGCGCATAACGCAGCGAGCGCGGATGCCTCCTCCTCTGGTGAGCCGTCGTCGACAACCAGTTGGGCGACACCGAAGGTGGCGGTTTGCGCCAGGACTTTGGCGACGCCGGCAACTCGACCCTTGGTGGGGATCACCACGGTGACCGAGGGTTGGGCACCATGGCGCGGAGCGGGAGCCACGACGGTGACGACGCCCGATCGCTCGAGCCTCCGAGCCAGCGTCCCTTCGGCCCGGGTCCTGATCACGGTCGGCGTTCGCCACGCCTCGAGAATGGCAGTTGCAGCGTTGCTCGGGCGCAAGAGTCGAGCGGGCGCACCGCCGAAGAGCACACCACCTCCGAGCATGGTGACCGATGGGGCGAGGACCACCGTGGTGCCGAGATCGAGCGGCACCTCTGGTGGTGCCGGATCGACGACGCGCGGAGGGAGGGCCACGGGGCAAGTTTGGCAGGAGGATGCCGGGATGGTTTGACGGCGGTGTGCAACCTGCGAGAATGGCGGGAGCACCGAGGAAGGAGTCCACGATGGATGACGTTCGTGACCAAGACGCCGTGACCGAGACCGAGGAGATCCTCGAGGTCGATGACCTGCTCGTCGAGGAAGTCTCCATCGACGGCATGTGCGGGGTCTACTAGGCCGTGTCCGCAGACTCGGCGTCCACCTTCGACGCCGCACAGCCATGGATGCTGTCGCCTCAGGTCGCGTTGCGACCTGAGCAGTTCGGCGCCTTGGCGTACCACTACGGCAACCGTCGGCTCACGTTCCTCAAGTCGCCGACGCTCGTGTCGCTCGTCGAACATCTCGGCGACTTCGACAACGTGGAGGTGGCGGTTGACGCCTCCGTGCAACCCCATGAGCGGGCGGCCTACGTTGCCGCTCTCGCCCGACTCGCAGCCTCAGAGGTGCTCGTTGCTCGCTGAACCCACACTCCGTGATCGATTCAAAGGCGGCCTCGATGCGCCAATCTGCCTGACGTGGGAACTCACCTACGCCTGCAACTTGGCCTGCATCCACTGCCTCAGTTCCTCTGGTCGCCGTGACCCTCGAGAACTGACGACCGCCGAAGCCAAGGCCGTCATCGATGAGATGGTCGCCATGCAGGTGTTCTACGTGAACATCGGCGGTGGCGAACCCATGGTGCGCACCGACTTCTTCGAGATCCTCGACTACGCGGCAGCATCGAAGGTTGGCGTCAAGTTCTCAACCAACGGCACCCGCATCACCGCAGACAACGCTGCTCGCCTCGCAGCGATGGACTACCTCGACATCCAGATCAGCCTCGACGGTGCCGATGCAGCGACCAATGACGCGGTTCGAGGCGTTGGCTCCTACGACCAAGCCATCGCCGCCATGGAGCACCTCCGTGCTGCTTCGTTCGGGGAGTTCAAGATCTCGGTCGTCGTCACCCGCCAGAACGTGCCGCAGCTCGACGCCTTCAAGGCACTCGCTGACCACTACGGCGCTCAGCTTCGTCTCACCCGCCTGCGCCCGTCGGGTCGTGGCGTCGACAGTTGGGACGAGCTCCACCCGACTGCTGCACAGCAGCGCACGATCTACGACTGGCTGATGGCCAACCCGAAGACCCTGACCGGGGACTCCTTCTTCCACCTGAACGCGCTCGGAGACTCCATCGATGGCCTCAACCTCTGTGGGGCTGGGCGAGTGGTGTGTTTGATCGATCCTGTCGGTGATGTCTACGCCTGCCCCTTCGTCATCCACGAGGAGTTCCTGGCCGGCAACATCCGCGGTGAGGGTGGATTCGCCGCGGTGTGGCGGACCTCAGACCTCTTTCAATCGCTCCGAGAGCCCTCGAGCGCAGGTGCCTGTGCCTCCTGTGGCAGTTACGACGCCTGCCAGGGTGGCTGTATGGCGGCCAAGTTCTTCACCGGCCTTCCCCTCGACGGCCCCGACCCTGAGTGCGTGCACGGCCACGGTGAAACCGCCCGAGCTGCGCAACCGGTCACGCTCAGCCCACGTCCTCGTGTCGACCACTCCAAGCCCACGCCGGTCCGCATCGGCGCCTCGTGAGGTGGGGGTGCGCCCCTTCTCCTCGCTGAGGAGCCCTGAGGTGGACCCTGCACGAGTCCTCGTCGTGCCGATTGGATCGGTCGAGCAACACGGTCCGCACCTCCCCCTCAACACCGACACGGTGATCGCAGAAGCCCTCGCTGCAGCGCTCTGCGACGACGTCGACGGGTTCGTCCTCGGCCCGACGGTGGGGATCGGTGCATCAGGAGAACATGCGGGATTCCCCGGGACCTTGTCGATTGGCACCGAGGTGCTCTCGAACATCCTCGTCGAACTCGTCTACTCCGCACGGGGCTCATGTGCCGCGGTCTACGTCGTGAATGGCCACGGCGGCAACACGGTCGCCATCCAGCGAGCAGCAGTCACGCTCGGTGCGTCTGGTGACCGCTTCGGCGTGGGCCGAGTGGTCGACGACGGCGACGCCCATGCCGGCCACGCCGAGACCTCGCTCATGCTCCACCTCGCACCCCACCTCGTCGGCGACGAGCGGCCGATCGGTCGCACGGAGCCACTCGCCACCTTGCTCCCCGAGCTCCAGCGCCACGGGATGGCAGCGGTGAGCCCGAGTGGCGTCCTCGGCGATGCGACGTCTGCCAGTGCAGCCGATGGGTTGCGCCGCTTCGATGCGATGCGTGGCAGGCTGGCCACTGCAGCGCAGATGTGGCGAGAGGAGTGGCGGTGACGCAACGAGTTGCACTGGTGACCGGTGGGGCACGAGGGATCGGTGCCGCCACGGTCGACGCACTGGTGACCGCGGGCTACGGCGTCGTCGTCGTGGACCGATGCTCCGACCTCGACGGACTCAGCTACTCCTTGGCCACCGATGCCGACCTCGACGGCCTCCTCGCCCGCCACGGCGACGCCGTCCGGGCGGTCAAGGGCGATGTTCGAGATCGTGCGACCATGTCCGAAGCCGTCGTCGTCGCAGAGTCGGTCTTCGGCGGCCTCGACGTGGTCGTGGCTGGAGCAGGCGTAGCGACCGGTGGTCGACGGGCCTGGGAGACCGCTACTGATGAGGTCGACCTCAACCTCTCGGTCAACCTGAACGGCATTCACGTGACCGCCCGAGCAGCAGTCCCGGCGCTGCTTCGTCGAGGTGCGCCACGCTCCGGTCGCTTCATCGCCATCGCCAGCGCTGCAGGTGTGATGGCGAACGACCTCCTCGCCGCGTACGGCGCATCCAAGCACGCTGCCGTCGGCTACATCCGTGGACTCGCCGCCGACCTCGGCACGAGCGGCATCACCGCCAACGCCGTGCTCCCCGGATCGACCCGCACCGCGCTCCTCGAGGCCTGTGGCGCCTTCTACGGCCTGGACTCCGTAGAGGAGTTCGCCGCCCACCACCTGAGTGGGCGACTGCTCGAACCGGCCGAAGTGGCCGCAGCGATCTGCTTCCTCGCCAGTCCCGAATCCTCGGGCATCACCGGAGCGCTCATCCCGGTTGATGGCGGCATGACCGCCGGCTGACCTCAGTCAGCCACCCACGCGCTGGTCATCGAGATCACCGCGTCGCCGGTGATGTCGCGCAACTTGGTGGCGACGAAGCCAGTCGACCACGGGCTCGTCTGGTAGCGCAGCGCCGGCGTGGCGGCGTCGATCACCTCGGCGAGCACCTCGGCGACGTCTTCGGAGGTCTGCATGCCCACCATTCGCTCGGGAGAACCGAGGCGAGCCATGTAGTTGGCCTTGGCGGAGGCGTAGGGGTCGTCTGCCCCGCCGTCGAGCACTGCGTCTAGGCCCTGGACGTTGGCGATGAACTTGGTGGCCACTGGCCCAGGCTCGATGATGGAGATGGCGACCCCGAACGTGGCGGCAACTGGCGCCAAGCTCTCGAGGAGCCCTTCGAGGGCGAACTTGGCTGCGCAGTAGGCGTCGTTGAAGGGCTGACCGACGGCGCCGCCAACTGAGGACACCGCGAGGATCCTGCCGTGGCCTCTGGTGCGCATTCCCGGCAGTACGGCCTGAATCGTCTGGGCGGCCCCGAAGAAGTTGACCTCGAGAGCTCGCCGCAACTCACCGAGGTCGAGTTGCTCGAGCGTGCCGACGAATCCCGTCCCGGCGTTGTGCACCAAGACGTCGATCCCTCCGGCAGTCTCGAGCCTGGCGACGAGGCCTCGCACCGCATCGAGATCACAGACGTCGACGAGGGCGACCTCGACGGAGACCCCAGCGGTTGCAGCTTTGGCGATGAGGGCATCCCTCGCCGATTCAGTCCGAACGGTGGCAGTGACCGCATGGTCCTTGGCCAACAGCAACGCTGCGGCTTCACCAATGCCACTCGATGCACCGGTGATCAGAATGGTTGCCATGGTGGCTCCTCGCGGTGGGGTGGTTCTTGCCGAAGCGTAGTGGGGGCCCTAGGGCTTCGCCGGCTCGACTGCAGCGCTCGTGGCCGCACGCCAGAGGGCGAGGTAGGAGGGGTAGGTGTTCTCCGGCGTGGCGTAACCGGCGCGTTCGAGCTCTCGGTGGAATGCGGGCAACTTGCGGAACGGGATACCCATGTCGACGTGGTGGGCGAGGTGCCACCCGGTGTTGTACGGCACGAACCAGAACTGTGACCAGAGGTGCTGCGCCACGTTGTGCGTGGTCACGCGCCGATCACTCGAGGCCTGAAGCCCACCATGCTCAGCAATGGCCCGGAGTCGGTTGAGGACCCGCCACTGGGTCATCCACGGCAGTAACCAGAACACGAGGTAGGCCCACCACGCACCGGTGCCGATCCAGAACGCGACCACGAGGACCGCTTGGGCGCCGAGGATCGGTCCGGCGATCGCACGACCCTGTGCGCTGCGCAACGCCTTGAACAGCGGCGTCAGATTCTTCCACCCCGAAATTCCGACCGCATCGCGCACCAGGCGCCGGAGCAGCGCTGCCCTCGTCGTTGGGTACCCGCGGTAGAAGGCGATGTCGGGCTCGTTCGGACCGAACTCCTCTCGGTGGTGCGCCATATGGGAGCGTCGGTAGATCGAGAGCGGCACGAGTGCCGGAGCGGCGATGAGCAGGTTGCCGACGACGTCGTTCACTGTGGTTTTCGTGAACAGGAGCCGATGGGCTGCCTCATGCATCAAAATTGCGAAGCGAGCGTGCATGGGACCCATGAGGATGAACCCCAAGAGGACGGACCACCAGGTGCCGATCGCAACTGCGACGCCAGCAATGAGCGCCGTCCAGGCCCACACCGCGACGACGGAGATCGCGTTTCGACCATTTGAGATTTCACGAAGTGGCCGGCGGAGGTCCGCCACGGGCTTGCCAGATTCCAAAAGGCGCGCCGTCGGCAGGACGTCGGATCGAGCCGATTCGGCCAGCACCATGGTTTCCACGGATCCATTCAACCGCATCGCTGACACTTTGGACACTGCGGTCAGGCGCTCAAGCGACCGAGCACGTTCCCGAGGGTCACCGAACTGCCGATCTCGCTCGGTGCCAGTGCGTCGAGGTGGACCTCGTAGTGGTTCCGCCGCCCGACGCGAATTCGGGAGATCGCGCCGTCGCGCTCGAGATCCCGGAGGAGGTGTTGGGTCGCCCGAGGGGTGATCCCTACCTCCGAAGCGAGGGCGGCCAGTTTGATCTCGGGGTCACGGTGCACGGCGAGCAGCACGCGGCTGTGGTGGGTCAAGAAGTGCCAACGACGGTGATCTGACCCGGTTCCTCCGCTCATGGCGCCACCATACCGACGCCTCAGCGAACCTCCAAACCCGCTGGTCACTCCCTGCATCTGCGTGCTGATGCTGGTAGACCAACACCATGCTCCACTCTTGGTTCTTCTGGAATCTGCTCGTTGCTGCCGCCACGGCGGTCCTCTGGCTCCTCGTGGCCTATGCACTCAGCTTCGTGACCAAGCGGCACGCCACCATCGACATCTTCTGGAGTTCGGGCTTCTCGGTGATCTACGGCGTGTCGCTCCTCACCGCTGCGCACCACTGCGGAGCAGGCTTCACGGTCTTCGGCGCAACGGGAGCTCCGCTCACTCGGCTCCTCGTCGCCCTCGCCCTCGTCGCATGGAGCCTTCGGCTCTCGATCTACTTGGCCATTCGTCAGCGCGGTCACGGTGAGGATTCCCGTTATGTCTGGATCATGAAGGGCGCTCGTGGGCGCAACCCCCACCTCTACGCCCTCACCAAGATCTACAGCCTCCAAATGGCACTCATGTGGTTCATCTCCATTCCTCTGCAGACCATCGCCACCGCGCGCACCAGTGTCACGGCGTTGGGAATCATCGGCGCGGGCGTCATGGCGATCGGCCTCGGCACCGAAGCGGTGGGTGATGCCCAGTTGCGTGCGTTTCTGAAGAACCCAGCGAACGCTGGCACCACGATGCGGTCGGGACTCTGGCGATACACCCGCCACCCCAACTACTTCGGCGACGCCGTGTTGTGGTGGGGGATCTACGCAGCCGCAGCGTCAACCGGACTCGGGGCGCTCAGCGTGCTGTCCCCGCTGGCCATGACGCGACTGCTCACCTCCATTTCTGGAAAGCCATTGCTCGAAGCCAGGCTCACGAAGACCCGTGCGGGCTACGACGAGTACGTTGCCACCACGAGTGGATTCTTACCCCGCCGCCCGAAGGCGCCATCGGGCCTCGTTGAGGGCTGACGCGCTCGCCACGGTGCTGGCGACTGCGAGAGTGGGAGTGATGCGACCACTGGCGACCACACTCCTCGCTGCGATCACCCTCCTCATTGGAGTGCCCTTGGCAGGTGCGACGACGCCTGCACCCGTCGTGTCCGTGGTGCAGATCCCTGGGTTGACGACGCCGCCGCTCGTCACGATGTCGATCACGTGGCAGGACGAGTCGTGTTCAGATGCAGCGTCCTGCACAGCAGTCGGAGTCACAACCGACGCGTCCGGTGCCCTCATCGCAGTGGCAACCACGATGACCAATGGTTCCTGGGCGTCTCCCGTGGAAATTGGGCAGTTGACCGCCCCGCAGATCGTGCCACCCACGACCCGGGCGAGTCCGCCAGCCGGTTTCAGTACGGTGACCTGTCCGACAGGAGGCACCTGCATCGCCGGTGGCTGGATGACCTCGGCAAGTGGTCAGCGCGAGGCCATGGTCACGAGTGCCGTCAACGGCACCTGGGGCGCCATTGCCGCGGTGGCGCCGCCGAGTGGGGACGCCGTCGAGGAAGCCAGTCAGTGGACGAACGCGTCGATCGACGCGACTGCCTGCTCGTCACCAACGGCCTGCATCGCAACGGGAACCGCACTGGTCGCGCCATCGCAGGCATTGGTGTTCGTGGCTTCGTGGTCGAACGGTGCGTGGTCGAACGCGCAGGTGGTGAGCGGGCTTCCCACCGATCCCTCCATCACGGTCTCGACGGCGACCTGCAGCGAAGGTGGAGCCTGTGCCGTTGGTGGGACCTACGTCCAAGGGTCGACTCGGGGCGTCTACGTGGCCGCGAGCAGCGGTGGAGCGTGGGGAACGGGTCTGGCCACGGATCGGGTGCCGGGTGGCACCGGTGGCGGGTCGGTGGTGCTCAGTGGGCTGACCTGCGGCGGCGTATCGACCTGCGTGGCATCGGGAACCTTCATCGATGCTGCGATCTCGGTGCAGCCGTTCGTGGCGGTGGCGACGTCGGGTGTCTGGTCGCCACCGGAGCGACTCCCCGGCGTCGACCGACTGAACGTCGGTGCCACGCGGTACAACGACGGTGGCGTTTTGAGGGAGCTCCGCTGCTTCGACGACGGATCCTGCGTTGCCGTCGGGACGGCAATGGATGCTGGGGGCACCGCCCACGTCTTCAGCGCGACCTTCTCAGGCGGGACCTGGGAACCGGCGGTGGCCATCGCTGAACTCGATGGGAGCGCCCCACAAGGAGCGAACCCCGTTGACCTCGAGTGCTCGTCGGCGACCTCGTGTGCGCTCCTCGTCGCCACCTACTCGGCGCTCGGCGTTGAGGGTGTGGCAACGGACACCATGGTCGACGGTGTCTGGGGAACGATCACTCCGGTTGCTGGGGTCACCGAGAACGACGTCGGGAGCAACGGGGCAATCCCTGAAGCGCTGTCGTGCCCCCAATCCGATGCCTGCACCGCGATCATGGTCGCCACCGATGCCAACGCGAGCACCACGCTCCTCGTGGCTCCGGTCGCCACCGATGCAGCAGCAGTGGCTTCGCCACTCGATCTGTCGCCGGGCGTGGATCCCGGCCTCAACGCACTCCGCCTCTCCTGCGACGCCCTCACTGACTGCACCGTCGTCGCAGCTCCACCCTTCCCGAGTCTTGGCAGGGTATCGGTCATTGAGCAACGCGATGGTGTGTGGGGCGCGCCGGTTCGCACGACGGGGCTCGCCCCCGTGATTCGCGCCCTGAGCCACGTGATGGGGAATCCGCAACTCCTGTCCTGTGCGACACCGACGTCCTGCGTGGTCGCCGGTCAGATCGTCGATGCCAGTGGCACGCTCCAAGGATTCGTTGCCACGATCGATCACGGGGTTGCTGCCCCAGCAATTGTCCTTTCCCGAGCGTCTGGTGTGAACGCTGGGGCAACCCTCACCACCGGATTCAGCGCCACGGCGCTCGCATGCCCACAGTCAGGCCAGTGCGTCCTCGCTGGAACGACAGTCTCGAGATCTGGGCAACCTGCCGCTGCGGTGGCGGTGCAACTCCCAAGTGGTTGGAGCGTCCTGCAGGCGCCGTCGGGTCTGACCAGTGGATGGTCCTCGGTGGTGGACGGCCTTTCTTGCGGTGCGCCCACGCGCTGCACGGCACTCCTCGCGATGACGGCACCAAGTGGGCAGGTGAGCCTTGGAACCGTCTCGATCCTCGGCGGCATGATCGGCAGCGTCCATCTCTTAGCCGCTGATCCGAACGCGTCCGTCATTGGGCAACACGTCGACGTCGTGGCCTGGCAATGCTCGGCGAATCGATGCATCGGTGCAGGGACGTGGGACCGGACGAACGCAGTCGCGACGTCCTTCGCCATGACGCTGACCGGTACCAAGGCCGCCACGCAAGCGGTCATGGGGACGACCAACTTCTCGGTGCGATCAATGGCGACCGCCATGGCGTGCGCCACGCCGCAACGGTGTGTGATCGCAGGGAACTACGAAGACGTGGCTGGTCTCACGCAAGGCTTCGTCACTGGGTTCGCGAACGGAAGATGGGGACCGGCGCAGCCGGTGCCTGGCTGGCAGACGCTCAACGCCGGTGCCCACGGAACCCTCGGGGCCTCGATCGACGCGCTGGCCTGTCCGGCACCTGGACACTGCCTCATCCTGGGGACAGCCATCGACCGGTTCGGCCATCGCCAAGTCGTACTGGATCGCACCGGAGGTGGCGGCTGGGGGCGTGCGCAGGTCGTGGACGGAACGCAGGCGCACAACAGCGGCGGGCAAGCCCAAGTGCTCGGGCTCTCCTGCGCTGCAGCGTCGACCTGTGCAGGGCTCGTCGCCGGAGCCGATCTCGGAGGCACCTCCGTTGCGGTCATCCCCCTCACCACCGCTTTGACCCTGGCTCCGGTGATCGCCGCATCGTGGACCGATGCCTCCACGGTGGTCGTGCCGACCGCCTCTACCGTGCTCTGTCGGCCGCAGGGCGACTGCTCAGTTCTCGTGACGACGAGGAGCGGTGGTGGCTCGACACAAGGGTTCGTGGCCGACCTCTCTGGCACCGCGCTCAGGAGTGTCCGGCCCCTCCGTCCGGTCGATGCGCAAGCTGGAGGGGTGCTCGCAACGGCGAGCAGTCAGGTAAGCGGCGAGATCGTCGGCTCCATGGCGACCGCGGCGGGAATCGTCCCGTGGTTGGCACGATACTGAGGCCTCTAGGCCCCACGGAAAGCCGAAGATCCGGAGAGCAAACGATCCAGAGTGGTGCGGGCGGAGGGATTTGAACCCCCGACTTCTTCCTCCGGAGGGAAGCGCTCTATCCGCTGAGCTACGCCCGCTTGCGTGCCTTCACCCTAGCCCACGCCTCTCGGCAATCTGGACGGGCGCACCTCGTCGGCACAAGCGCAGTCCCCAATTTCGAGATGTCGTATCGTGCAAGCATGGAGAACCCGGTGGACCCTGCAGCCCCTGTGCCGTGGTCGTTGCTGCCGCCCAACGCGGGCCTCGACGACGAGGGGGGACTCACGGTGGGTGGCGTTTCGGTTGCCGAACTCGCTGCGCAGTTCGGCACGCCGGTGTTCATCTACGACGAAGCGCATCTCCGTGCTCGCTGCGAGGAGGCGGTTGCGGCGTTCGGACCGGGCGTGGCGTTCGCGTCGAAGTCCTTCTGGTGCGTCGCAATGGCGAAGATCGCAAGTGCCGCAGGAATGTCGATCGACGTCTCGACGAGCGGCGAGATGGCCGTCGCGCTCGCTGCGGGTATCGACCCTGAGCGCCTCCGCTTCCACGGGAACAATAAGTCCGTGGCGGAATTGGCCGCGGCGCTTGAGGTTGGTGTCGGGCGCATCATCATCGATTCCGCTGATGAGATCGCGCGACTCGAGACCTTGGCTGCGGCCACCGGAGTCACGCCGAAGGTGTGGATCCGGGTCACGCCTGGGGTGCACGCCCACACCCACGCCTTCGTCCAAACGGGTCAAGAAGATTCCAAATTTGGATTCTCCGTGGCCAGTGGGGCAGCAGCTGCGGCGGTGGCCGAGATCCAAGCCACTGGTCTCCTCAACCTCGTGGGCATTCACGCCCATATCGGCAGCCAGGTCTTCAACCTCGAGAACTTCGCCCAGGCGGCCAGCGTGGTGGCGGCGTTCTTCACCCCACTCGGCTTGGCGGAACTGTGCCTCGGCGGTGGGCTCGGGGAGGCCTACGTCGCTGGCGAGTCCGCCCCGTCGATCGCTGCGTGGGCGGCGTCGACCATCGATGCGCTGCACGACGCTGGCGTCGGTCCTGACGTCGAGATCACCGCAGAACCGGGGCGATCCATCGTCGCTCGAGCCGGGATCACGGTCTACACCGTCGGCACCATCAAAGACCTGCCGGGCCTTCGAACCTACGCGGCGGTTGATGGTGGGATGAGCGACAACCCGCGTCCCGTGCTCTACGGATCGGGATACGAGACGTTCCTCGTGCGTGCACCGAAAGCAGAGCGGCCACGCTCCATTCGGCTCGTGGGGAAGCACTGCGAATCGGGTGACGTCTTGGTGGAGTCTGGCTGGGTACCCGATGACCTCCACGTGGGCGACCTGTTGGCCACTCCGGTAACCGGGGCCTATGGGTACTCCATGGCGTCGAACTACAACCGAGTCGGGCGACCTCCCGTGGTGTTCGTTGAGAATGGAAGCGCCCGTCTCGTGCTCCGTCGAGAAACCGATCAGGATCTCCTCGCCCTCGAGGTCTGAGAAGGACCTCGCGTTGGCCGGAGTAGGTTAGGGAACATGGCACGGCGTCGACCAGCGAGCACCACGCTTCGGGTCGCCCTCCTCGGTTGCGGCAACGTCGGCCTTGCGCTCTACGAACTGCTCACCGAACCCGTCCAGCGCGCTGCACTCGCTGAGCGGACCGGACTGACCTTCGACGTGGTGGGGATTGCGGTGACCTCCACGAAACCGGTGCGGAGTTCTGCGCCGTGGTTCGACGCCTCGCTGCTCACGACCGACGCTGCATCGCTCGTCCTGCGACCCGACGTCGACGTCGTCGTCGAAGTCATGGGTGGCATCGATGGCACGGTTGATCTCCTCGACGCAGCGCTGCGTTCCGGTGCCTCGGTGGTCTCTGCCAACAAGGCGCTCCTCGCCGTTCACGGTCGACGACTCTCCCAGCTCGCCTACGACCACGGCGCCGACCTCCGTTACGAGGCTGCGGTCGCCGGAGCGATCCCCATCCTCCGGGTGCTGCGCGATGCGCTCGCTGGCGAGCAGGTCCACCGGGTGATGGGCATCGTGAATGGGACGACCAACTTCATCTTGTCCACCATGGCTGCTGGTGGCGGCGACTACGCGGCGGTATTGGAGCAAGCCCAGCGCTTGGGACTCGCCGAACGCGACCCAGCGGCCGACGTGCTCGGCACCGACGCAGCGGCCAAGGCGGCGATCTTGGCGTCGTTGGCCTTTGACTGCAAGGTGACGACCAAGGACGTGCACTGCGAGGGCATCACCGAAGTCACCGCTGCTGACGTCGCGTTCGCCCGTGACCTCGGTTTTGCGGTCAAGCTCTTGGCGGTGTGCGAACTCCTCGACGGCGATGAGCTCTCGGTGCGGGTGCACCCAACAATGGTTCCCCTCGACCACCCCTTGGCCGCAGTGGATGGGGCGTTCAACGCGGTCTTCGTCGAAGGTGCGTCCTGCGGCGAACTCATGCTGTACGGGCGCGGCGCTGGTGGTCGTCCGACGGCGTCCGCCGTACTCGGTGACCTCGTTGAAGTCGCTCGATCTATGCGTCGTGGCGGAACCCCCGATGTCCCCCTGGCCCCCAAGGTTCGCCCGCGCCGACCCCTCGCAGCCATCGCCAGCGCGTTCTACTTGACCATCGACGTCGCAGATCGCCCTGGAGTCTTGGCCGAGGTGACGGCCATCTTCGGTCGCCACGGCGTCTCGATCCGATCCATGGAGCAGCTCGATCTGGCTGGTGAAGCCCGCCTGGTCTTCGTGACCCACGTCGCCCTCGAGGGCGCGATGGCGGCAACCGTGAAGGATTTGCGCCGGTGTCGAGTTGTCGATCGGGTGGGGACTCTGCTCAGGGTGATCGAAGGAGACCAGAACTAATGGCTGGCTGGCGAGGGCTCATTGAGGAGTTTCGACCGTACCTCTCGGTGAGCGACGCCACGCCGGTCGTCACGCTGCTCGAGGGCAACACGCCCCTCGTCCCCGCGCCACGGTTGTCCGCTCGCGTCGGCGCCGAGGTCTACCTGAAGGTCGAAGGGGCGAACCCGACGGGGTCGTTCAAAGACCGCGGCATGACCATGGCGATCTCCAAGGCAAAAGAAGACGGCGCAACCGCCGTCGTGTGTGCCTCGACGGGTAATACCTCGGCATCAGCGGCGGCATACGCCGCTCGTGCTGGGATGACCTGTGCCGTGCTCATCCCCGATGGCTACATCGCCCTCGGCAAGTTGGCCCAAGCGCTCATCCACGGAGCGACGGTGATTCAGATCAAGGGGAACTTCGACCAAGCCCTCGACATCGTGCGAGACCTTCCCTCGAAAGCGCCGGTGACTGTCGTCAACTCCATCAATCCGTACCGGATCGAAGGACAGAAGACGGCGGCCTACGAGATCTGCTCGGTGCTCGGCGATGCCCCCGACGTCCACTGCATTCCCGTCGGGAACGCCGGCAACATCACGGCCTACTGGGCTGGCTACTGCGACTACTTGGCCGACGGCCACGCAACCAAGGTGCCGAAGATGCACGGCTTCCAGGCCGCAGGCGCTGCACCCATCGTGATGGGGCGCCCGATTGAGCGACCCGACACGATTGCCACCGCCATCCGTATTGGCAATCCGGCGAGTTGGACGGGAGCGACGACCGCACGAGATGACTCTGGTGGTCGCATCGACGCGGTGACCGACGAGGAGATCCTCGAGGCCTACCGATTCCTCGCGCAGCAAGAGTCGGTGTTCTGCGAGCCAGCGTCGGCAGCGTCGGTGGCCGGACTCATCAAGTACGGCGTCGCCGAAGGATCGACCGTGGTCTGCACGCTGACCGGACATGGCCTCAAGGATCCCGACGTTGCGATCTCCCAGATCGCGCTCCCCGTCGTCGTGGAGCCGACCTTCTCGGCGATTCTCGGCGTTCTCGGCATTGAGGCCTAACCTGCCCGGTCGCCACGAGCGACCGCGCTCCGCTACACTCACCTTCGTCGGTTCCACCCGCCCGCTCCCGCCCGAAACGGCGTAGGCCGAGCGGACACGACGAGGTGCGCAGCGAAGCGCCCCCCTTTCGTTCACCGCCCGTCGGGCGTGCCTTGGCACCTCGCGACGAGCACCCCTACGAGAAGAGGTTCCTAGATGGCGTCTGGTCCCCAGGCTGAGCGGTCCATGCTCGAGTCCAAAGAGCGTGAAGAGCTCCACACCATTGCCCAGTCCATGGCCATCAAGGTCACGAGTCGCACCAAGAAGGCCGACCTCGTCGATCGCATCTTGGCGGCAACCGGCGTGACCGAAACGGCGTCTGCGCCAACTCCGACTGCGGCCCCCGCTGCTGCTCCGACGACAGCGGAGTCCGACGCTCCTGCGGCGAGTCGTCCGGCACCTCGCCAGGCGCGTGGCCCGCGACCAAAGCCCCAAGCGGTGTTCTCCTTCGACCCCAACGACCCGGGACCGAGCGCTTCTGTTGACCTCGATGATGACTTCCCCGAGGTCACCACGCGTCCCGAGACGCCCACGTCGAAGACGCCCGCCGTCTTCCCTGAGCCGGAGATCGACGGGGCGGCACCTGCTCCCCGTGATTCTCGCCAGAACGGCGACCGTCCAGAGCGCCAAGACCGCGGCGACCGCCCAGACCGTGGTCCGCGACCGAACAATGGTGGCAACCAGCAGGGTCAGGGCAATGGCCAAGGTGGGCAGCGTCAAGGTGGCGGCCAACCTCAGCCGGGGAACGAAATTGGCGGCCGCCGCAACCGTCGCCGTCGTGGTCGCGACCGTGACGGCAGCGGGTTCGCTGAGCGCGACTTCCAGGGTCAAGGTAACGACCAAACCCCCTACAACGGTGAGGTCGTCGAGGTGCGCGGCACCGTGGATCTCCGTGATGAAGGCTTCGGCTTCTTGCGGACGAAGGGGTACCTGGCATCAGCCAAGGACGTCTACGTCCCGATCAACCTGGCCCGCAAGTTCGCCATCCGCAAGGGCGACGTCATCGAAGGCGCCTACCGTCCAGCAGCGAACAACGAGAAGTTCGCTGCACTCGTCCGGGTTGACACCGTGTCCGGTCTCGACCCAGAGGTCGCCAAGCTCCGGCCGAAGTTCGAAGATCTCACCCCGTTGTTCCCCGACTCCAAGTTGGTGCTCGAGACCGGGGATGCTCGCGACAAGGAGAACCTGACTGCTCGCATCGTCGACCTCCTCGCCCCGATTGGGAAGGGTCAGCGTGGCCTCATCGTCTCCCCGCCCAAGGCAGGAAAGACCACGGTCATGAAGCAGATCGCCCACTCGATCGAAGCGAATAACCCCGACATTCACCTCCTGGTGCTGCTCGTCGATGAGCGCCCCGAAGAGGTCACCGACATGAAGCGGTCGGTGAGCGGGGAAGTCATCGCCTCGACGTTCGACCGTCCGAGCGATGAGCACACGCAGGTGGCCGAACTCGCCCTCGAGCGAGCGAAGCGCCTCGTGGAGATGGGGCGCGACGTCGTCATCATCTTGGACGGCATCACCCGTCTGGCCCGCGCCTACAACCTGTCCCACCCAGCAACGGGACGCATCATGTCCGGTGGTGTGGACTCCGGGGCCCTCTATCCGCCGAAGAAGTTCTTCGGTGCTGCTCGCAACATCGAAGAGGGCGGTTCGCTGACCATCCTGGCCACCGCACTGGTCGAGACGGGTTCGAAGATGGACGAGGTGATCTTCGAGGAGTTCAAGGGCACCGGCAACATGGAGCTTCGCCTCGACCGGCGGTTGGCGGAGCGACGCCTCTACCCCTCCATTGACGTCAACGCGTCCTCCACCCGTCATGAAGAGTTGCTCTTCGACCGGGGTCAGCTCCAGCAAGTCTGGAAGCTCCGCCGGGTGCTGAACGCCCTCGCCGCAGAGGGGAACTCCGCCCCTGGTCTCGAACTGCTGATGGACAAGATCCGCACCACGAGGTCCAACGATGAGTTCTTGGCGGAGATCGCCAAGGGCCCAACCCCCACGAACTAACCAATCCCGTTTGGCCTGTGCCCGCCGAGGCACTAGGCTAACTCCCCTAGCAACGGCACTGGAGTACCGATGAAGCCCGACATTCACCCCACCTACGAGACCGCACAAGTCCGCTGCTCCTGTGGGAACACCTTCACCACTCGCTCGACCAAGTCTGAGATCGTCGTGGAACTGTGCAACGAGTGCCACCCGTTCTTCACGGGGAAGCAGAAGTTGGTCGACTCCGGAGGCCGCGTCGAGCGCTTCCAGCGTCGCTACGGCGTCCGCAAGACCAAGTAGGAACGGCCAGCCCGTCGGGCTGCGCAGACCACCATGGCTCGTCCAACCCTCGACCAGCGACTCGACGCGCTCGAGGCGGAATTCGCCGTCGTCGAAGCCGATCTCACCGAGGCGGCGTCGAACAACGACGGGGGTCGCCTGAGAGACCTGTCTCGCCGACACCGTGACCTCGTGCCCATCATGGATGCATGGCGTGCCTACAAGCAGGCTCGTGAGGACCGGGCGACGGCGACCGAGATGTTGGCAGACGCCACCGGCGATGACCGCGAGCTGCTGCGCGAGGAAGTCGACAGCGCAGCGGCCACCATGGAGCGATTAGAGGCTGAACTGCAGACCTTGCTGTTGCCCAAGGATCCCAACGATGGGCGCAACGTCATCATGGAAGTCCGTGGTGCTGAAGGTGGGGAAGAAGCGAACCTGTTCGCCCGTGACCTCTTCGAGATGTACCAGCGCTACGCGGCGCGTCGTGGGTGGAAGGTCGAAGTCTTGAGCTTCGACGAGTCCGAGCGTCAGGGTGTGAATGAAGCCTCCATGCTCGTCAAGGGTGAGGACGCCTGGAGGCGCATGTCCATCGAAGGCGGCGTGCACCGCGTCCAACGGGTCCCCGAAACCGAAGCGAAGGGGCGTATCCACACCTCCTCGGCAACGGTCACCGTGCTCCCTGAAGCCGAAGAGGTCGACATCGAGATCGACCAGAACGATCTGAAGATCGACGTCTACCGATCCTCGGGCCCTGGTGGCCAGTCGGTTAACACCACCGACTCCGCCGTTCGCATCACCCACCTGCCGACTGGCATCGTGGTGGCCATGCAGGACGAGAAGAGCCAGATTCAGAACCGAGCGCGCGCCATGGTGGTGCTGCGATCGCGGCTGCTCAAGGCCAAGCAAGATGCCCAAGAGGCCGAGTTGTCCTCGCAGCGTCGGAGCCAGGTTGGCTCGGGTGGCCGTGCCGACAAGATCCGCACCTACAACTTCAAGGAGAACCGCGTCACCGACCACCGCGTCGAGGGACTCACGCGCTACAACTTAGAAGCAGTCTTGGCCGGCGATCTCGATGAATTCACCGATGCGCTGCTCGCCGAAGCTCGTGCTCGTCAACTCGCCGGGGAGGACGAGGGCCTCCGGTGACCCGGGCTGCCCTGGTCGCCGAACTCGCACCGCTCGTCGGTGGGTCCGTGCAGGCAAGCTGGCTCATCGACGCTGTGGTTGGACCGAGCGCAGGCGATGAGGAGATGGCAGCGGCAGCGCCACTGCTCCGAGACAAGGCCGCCGCCGTTGCCTCGGGATACCCCCTGCAGTACGCGTGCGGGACCTGGGGATTCCGTCACCTCGACCTCTTGGTCGACGAACGGGCGCTCATCCCTCGCCCCGAAACCGAGCAGATGGTCGAGTGCGCCATCGGGGCAGCAGCCGAGATCGAGGGGCCCCTGGTGGCCGTCGACCTTGGGACGGGATCAGGAGCCATTGCCTGTGCGCTCGCCACTGAACTCGGTGCCGTGACCGTGCACGCCGTTGACCTGCATCCCGAGGCGCTCAGCTTGGCTGCTGCGAATGCCGAGCGCACTGGTGCGACGGTGACGTTCCACCTCGGGTCGTGGTGGAGCGGGGTCCCCGACGACCTCCGCGGTCGGGTCAACCTCCTCGTCGCGAATCCTCCTTACGTGACGAGCGCAGAGTACGAAGCGCTCGACCGAGAGCTCTTCGCTGAACCTCGAACCGCACTCGTGGCCGGTCCGTCTCGAGCTGGACACGATGGACTGGCCGATCTCGAGTGCATCATCGACGGTGCTCCATCCTTCCTCGCCCCTCGAGCCGTCGTGGTGCTCGAGTGTGCCCCGCATCAGTGCGATGACTTGGCCGAACTCGCTCGCTCCCTCGGTACCGTGGAGATCGTCCAAGACCTCGCCGGAAAGAACCGAGGAGTCGTCATCCGATGCCCGGACTGATCACGTCATCACTCGAGACCATTGCCCGAGCGCTCGATGCGGGAGGCGTTGCTGCCATCCCGACCGACACCGTCTGGGGAATCGCCGCTCGACTCGACCGGCCCGACGCCATCGCCTCGATCTTCACGGTGAAGCAACGTCCGCCTGAGGTCGCGCTCCCGGTGCTCGTGGCGTCACCCGCCGTGGCGCTGTCCCTCGTTGGGGAACTCGATGCGGTGGCCATGGGCCTCATGGCGACGTTCTGGCCCGGGGCACTGACGGTGGTGGTCTCGTGTCCTCCAGGTCTCGCGAAGCTCACTGGAGCCACCTCGACCGTTGGTCTTCGCATGCCTGACGACCCGCGCCTGCTCACGTTGCTTGAGGCCACAGGCCCGCTCGCTACCACCAGCTGCAACCTCCACGGTCAGCCCCCAGTGACCTCGGCGGAAGAGGCAGCGTCGTTGCTCGGCGAGGGTGATGTCGTCCTCGCCGGAACAGCAGGTGGTGGGCGATCCTCAACCGTGGCCGAGGTGCTCGACGGCGTCGTGCGCGTGCTCCGCCCCGGCCCGATTGTGCTCGGGGAGTGACCGCGCACTTCACCCTCAGGGCGGGGAGTCACCTCGACCTCCAGGCCGCAGCCGCGGTGATTGCCCAGAGCCGGCGCGCTGCGTTTCCGCTGATTCCACCGAGCGTCCACGACGACGACGTCGAACTCGCCCCCTATCTCGCCACTCGACTCGAAGCGGGTGCGTCCGTCCTGCTCGCGTCCCGAGGATCCGAGATGTGCGGGGTCATGGTCGCTACCGAAACGTCGATCGAGCAGCTCTACATCGCACACAGCGCCCACCGTCTCGGTATCGGTGCGCAGATGGTTGCCCACGCCAAGGAGGCGTCGACCGGCACGCTCGACCTGTGGACCTTCCAGTCGAACACCCCGGCCCGTCGGTTCTACGAATCCATGGGGTTCGCCGTCGTGGCGATGACGGATGGGGAGAACGAAGAGGGCGAGCCGGACGTGCAGTATCGGTGGGAGCGCGTGGGCTTCAGCTGAAGCTGAAGGTGCCGTTCTCCGCCAAGGTGCCCCGGCGACCGTTCCAGTCGGTGGTTGCGGCGGTGGCGAGCACCGAGGGCTCAGTAATTTGCCCCCAAATCCTCGCGTCGTCGCTCGTTCGCCCGCAGATGATGCCGAGCGTTGGCTCGCCGGTGCGGTCGTAGGTCACGGTGTAGGTCTCCACCGTCGCCTCGCCGACGTAGTTGGACTGCACTCTGGTCTGGGGGAGCGCATCGACGGCCGACTGCACGTCGGTGTAGCGGTAGCCGTCGGCGCCGTGGTGTCGAGGGGGACGACTCCCGAGGATGCCAACGGAGTGCTTCGTCGAGAACCAGCCGAGCCCCGTCACGAGGCCACTGGCGCCCGGCATCTCCCGGAGGCGCTGGACCATGGTGGCAATGGAGTGGGTCACGTAGTTGTTCCCCGGCCCCCCAGCGAAGGTGAGGCCGCCCGTCACCGTCCAGGGGCGCTCGGGATGACCAGCGAGACCGAGTTCGGAAATGGCGATCTGCACCACTGCGGGGAAGCAGGAGTAGAGGTCGACCAGCGCGAGTTCATCGGCGATGACCTCGGCACCAGCGAAGGTGGCTTCGCCAGCGAGGCGAATCGCTGGTGAGGAGTGGAGGTTCTCTCGATGGCTCATGAACCAGTGGTCGTTGCCGTCGGCTCCTGCAAGCGGGAAGACCCATCGATCACGGTCGACCCCTGCGGCCTCGGCCGCCTCAACGGAGCACAAGATGTAGGCAGCACCCTGGTCAACCGACAAGTTGGCGGTCAGCATCTTCGTGTAGGGGTAGGAGATCATGCGGTTCTGCGGCGTCGGCGTCGGCGTCGTCAGTTCGTCGGCGGTCTTTGGTTGCTGGATCCAGGCGTAGGGGTTCGTGGCAGCAACTCGCGAGGCTTCGGACCACAGTGACCCAATGGCGGCTCGATGTTCCTCCATCGTCCATCCGCGGCTCGCACGAATGGCGTTCTCAATGATGGGGTAGGCCTCGATCGGCAAGCGGACGCCTCGACTGGTCTCGAGCTCGGTGGTGCCAGCGCGGTCAGCGCCGCCGAAGTTGGTCGCTGGCGGTGTTGACTCTGCGGGTTGACTGGCCCACGTCAAGGTCCCGTGCTCAGTCGAGCGTCGGGCCAAGTTCCTCGTGTACATCGCCTCGGCGCCAGTGACGACCATCACGTCGAGGTCACCTCGGGCGATGGCGAGCGCTCCGTCGTGGAGGAGCGCGAGGGGCGTGTTGCCACCCGTCGACGTCAAGATCAGTTCCTGGGGGTCAATGCCGAGCCGTTCGGCGATCAACGCTCCGGGGTTCGACGTGTGCCATCCGAAGGAGGCGATGACTCGGAGCGATTGCGCTCGCTCCAAGAGTGCCCGTCCAGCCGTCGCCGCAGAACCCGGGGCAACCCCGTCGCAGTCCTCAGCAGCAGCGGTCACGGCTCGGACCATGAGGTCGAGCGGTTGGGGGCGTTCGGTAGGGATCAGCGAGGCGGTCGGCGGGGTGGTTACCTGGCCGACGCCAACGAGGACCGGGGTCCGTGGGTCGAGGCTCACGCGAATGAGCGTATCGGGCGGGCGCACACCCCCTGATCACGAGCCTCACGGGCAGGCAAATGGGCTTAGTAGAGTGAGTGCATGCGACTCGCCCTCGGTGCCGACCATGCAGGCTTCGCCGTCAAGGAGCGCATTGCCGCTCACCTCATCGAGCACGGACACGAGGTCCTCGATCTCGGGACAACCGACGGCACGACATCGGTGGATTACCCCGATTTCGGCGCCGCCGTCGGTCGAGCGGTAGCAGCCGGTGAAGCCGACCTTGGGATCTGCGTCTGCGGATCAGGAATTGGGATCGCCATTGCCGCCAACAAAGTTCCCGGCGTGCGAGCTGCCACGGTCACCGATGTGACCGCCGCACACCTCTGTCGCGAGCACAACCACGCCAACGTCATCTGCTTCGGCGCCCGCCTCACTGGAGAGGCCGTCATCTTGGAAGCCGTTGATGCCTACCTCGCTGCCACCCCCGGCGGCGACCGCCACCTCACGCGCATCGCCAAGATCGCTGCGCTCGACGTTCCACCCACCAACTAGCCCCACGAGGAGCACCGTGTCGTTCATTCCGTCAACGTCAGCAATTCTCAACTCTGCCGACCCTGACGTCGGCCGTCTCGTCGGCGAGGAGTTCGACCGCCAGCAGACCACCCTGCAGCTCATCGCCAGCGAGAACTTCGTCTCTGAGGCAGTGCTCGCCGCCTCGGGCACCGTGCTCACCAACAAGTACTCCGAGGGTTACCCCGGTCGCCGCTACTACGGCGGGAACCAGATCGTGGACCAGGTCGAAGACCTCGCCCGCGAGCGCCTGAAGCAACTCTTCGGCGCCGAACACGCCAACGTGCAGCCTCATGCCGGGGCCAACGCCAACTTGGCGGCCTACATGGCGCTCATCGAGCCAGGTGACACCGTGCTCGCGATGAAGCTCGACCACGGTGGCCATCTCACCCACGGATCTCCCGCCAACGTGACCTCGAAGATCTGGCGCTTCGTCGACTACGGACTCACCCCGGCCGCAGAGGATGGTTCGGGTGAGCGGATCGACTTCAACCAAGTGCGCGACCGTGCGCTCGCCGAGCGTCCGAAGCTCATCGTCGCCGGTGCAACGGCCTACTCCCGCACGATCGACGCCAGGATTTTCCGAGAGATCGCCGATGAGGTCGGCGCACTCCTCATGTTCGACGCTGCGCACCCTGCGGGACTCATCGCCGGTGGCGCACACCCCTCACCGGTGGGCATTGCCGACGTGGTGACCTTCACGACCCACAAGACCCTCCGTGGACCGCGCGGTGGCGCCATCTTGTCGAGTGCCGAATTCGCCAAGAAGGTCGACAGCGCCATTTTCCCCGGCCTCCAAGGCGGCCCCTTGGAGCACGCCATCGCGGCCAAGGCCGTGGCGTTCGGCGAAGCGCTTCGCCCCGAGTTCTCGGTCTACGCGCACCAGATCGTGGCGAACGCCAAGGTGCTCGCCGCAGCCTTGAGCGCTGAAGGGTTCCGACTCGTTGCCGGTGGAACCGACAACCACATCGTGCTCGTCGACCTTCGGACCTTCGACGAAGCGTTGACCGGCAAGGAAGCCCAAGAGGTGCTCGATCGAGCAGGCATCACCTGCAACCGAAACACCATCCCTGACGACCCTCGCTCGCCGTTCGTGACCTCGGGGCTTCGCTTCGGTACGCCGGCGATGACCACCACCGGGATGGGGGCGCCAGAGATGGAGCACGTGGCCCAACTCATCGCCCGCACCCTCCGTCACCGCACCGACGATGCCCAGATCGCAGCGACCCGCGCTGAGGTGGCTGAGCTGTGCCGAGGCTTCCAGCCCTACGGGACGCACTGAGGACGTGCTTCCCCTCGGGTGGTACGCAGTGGTCTTCGTGGTGGCAGTCACCACGACGGCGCTCGCCACCTGGCCGGCGATCTCTCTGGCGACTGCCATTGGCTACGTCGACGTCCCAAAGGACCGCAAGGTGCACGCCAGGGTCACGCCCTACGGCGGGGGAGCGGCGATGTTCGTCGGCTTCTGCATCTCCATGGCCACTGCGGCGGCAATTCCTGCGTTCCGGCCGTTGTTCCACGCCTCGTCTGAAGCACTCGGCGTGGTGTTCGCCGGCACGGCGATCTTCGTCGTCGGCCTCATCGATGATCTCCGGGACATGTCCGCACCAGCCAAGATGGCGGGACAGGTCCTCGCGGCGTCGATCCTCTACTTCTGCGGCGCCACGATGTACCAGTTCCACATTCCCTTGACGGGACAGTTCGTGGTGCTGAGTCCAAGCATCATCCCCCTCGTGACCGCCGTGTGGGTCATCGCGCTGACGAATGCGGTCAACTTGATCGACGGACTCGACGGGCTGGCCTCGGGGATCGTCGCCATTGGCTCAGCAGCATTGGCGCTCTACGGCTTGAAGCTCGAAGGCCTCGGGCTGTTGCCCCTGTCGAACATTGGCCCCCTCGTCGCGATCATCGCCTGCGGCATCTGTCTCGGGTTCTTGGTCTTCAACTTCCACCCAGCGAAGATCTTCATGGGTGACGCCGGCGCCCTCTTCCTCGGCCTGCTGCTGTCGGCGTCGACGATGGTCATCGGGGGGAGGACGCCACCAGCCAGTGGCATCACCTACTTCTTCTTCGCGCCCCTCTTCCTCCCGTTCTTCATCCTCGGCATCCCCATCCTCGACATGGTCATGGCCTTCATTCGACGCACCGCCAAGGGGACGGGCTTCTCCACGGCCGACAAGGACCACATCCACCACCGACTCCTGAGGCTCGGCCACGGGCACCGTCGGGCCGTCCTCACGCTGTGGGCGTGGACTGCGGTGCTCTCGAGCCTGGTGCTCACGCCGCTGTTCATCCCGTCGCTCACGACGGTGGTCCCCTTCGCCGCCATCGTGGCGGGGATTGGCCTCGTGCTCTTGTTCTGGCCCGATCAGCGATCCCGAGCCGTCGACGAGCCGAGTGAGCCACTGGCACCAGCCCTCGTCGTGCACGACGAATCGTGAGTTCTGCGAGACTGTGACCGTGGACCACGCAGAAGAGCACACCGAGACTTCGCGCGGCGAAACACCGTCGACGCTCGGGACGGTCATCACCCTCGGGTCGACGATCGCTGGCTCCATTGTCGTCGGACTCCTCCTCGGCATCGTCCTCGACAACGCGGCTGGCACCTCGCCGCTGTTCCTCCTCCTCGGCCTGTTCCTCGGCATTGCTGCTGCCGGGTTCGCGCTGAAGGCTGCCGCCACCCGTCTCGGGGGAGCGAAGTGATGAGCGAGATGCCCGATCCCGCCGTGATCATGATGGCGACGACGATGCGTCGAACGGTGATCTCTGCCACCCTCATGGGTGTTGGTCTGGTGCTCGTGGCGTTGGCTGAATTCCCACCGCTCTCTGCCGTTGGTCTCCCCATTGGCGTGCTCGGAGCGTGGTACAACATCCGCTTCCTCGACCGGTCCATTGGCAAGCTCGAAGTCGATCCCGATCAGCCGATGAAGGTCTTGCGCAAGAGGGTCCGCGGAGGCGTTACCCTCCGTCTGGCAATTCTCACCGCAGTGGTCCTAGGACTTGTTATTCTCTCAAGGCCACTTGGCTTCGGCGCACTCGTCGGACTCATGGTGTTCCAGTTCTGTTTCATCGTTAATCTGAGCCGCGCCTCCTTGGCGTCGGGGAAGACTGAGTAAGGGTTCGTGAACGAATGCACGAGGTGATCATCGACACCGGCAAGATCACGGTGGGCGACCACGCCCAGACGTGGCAGCTGTTCGGCATGACGATCAACGCTGACACCGTGTGGGGAACGCTGATCGTGGCGTTCCTCGTTTGCCTGCTCGCATGGCTCGCCACCCGCAAGGCCACGAGCGGGGTCCCGGGCAAGGGTCAGCTCCTCTACGAACTCGTCGTCGAGCAAGTCCAAGACCTGACCGACTCTGCCATTGGGCCCCAGGGACGCAAGTACGTCCCGCTCGGCATCGGCTTATTCACCTTCATCTTGTTCTCCAACTGGCTGGGACTCATCCCCTCGGGCCACAACCCAGAGTGGTTGCCCTCGCCAACCGGTGACATCAACCTGCCCTTGGCCCTCGCTGCGCTCGTGATCATCTCCGTGCACGTGACGTCCATGCGAGCTCGTGGCATTGGTGGCTACCTCAAGCACTACGCCCAGCCGTCGATCCTGATGCTCCCGATCAACATCATTGAAGAAGTCACCAAGCCCATCACGTTGACGTTCCGTCTCTTCGGTAACGTGTTCGCCGGTGGCCTCATGGTGTCGGTGATGGTTGCCCTTCTGCCGGGCTACATCTACCCACCCTTCGAATTCGGCTGGAAGCTGTTCGACATGTTCATCGGCGCCATCCAGGCCTTCATCTTCGCCCTGCTCACCATCATCTACTTCGGTATGGCGCTCGACACCGGCGAGCACTGAGCACCCAAGATCCCAGCACGCAGTACCCGTAACCAAGGAGAGAACATCAAATGGCAGCAAATGACATGCAGCACGCGGTCCGTACCGCTGGCGCCCTCGTCGGTGCCGGCCTCGCCCTCGGTGGCGGTGCCGCTGGCGCCGCAATCGGTGACGGCCTCGCCGGTAGCCAGGTGATTGCCGCCGTGGCCCGTCAGCCCGAGGCAGAGCCGAAGGCCCGTACCCAGTTCTTCCTCACGGTCGGCCTGGTCGAAGCGGCGTACATCATCAACCTGGTGTTCGGCGTCGTCTTCGTGTACGTCTTCTCGAAGCAGTAGTCCCGATCTGTCCTCGCCCCGCACTGGGGCGAGGACAGCTTCAGGTCCTATTCACCACCCAACCGGAGTCCGTCACCTATGACTGCAAGCCTCTTCCTCCTGCCCAACGGCACGTTCTTCATTGAACTCGGCGTCTTCCTCGTCGTGCTGTGGTTCCTCGCTAAGAAGGCCGTCCCGAAGATCAACACGGCCCTCGAGGCCCGCCAAGAGCTCATTCGCACCTCGCTCGAAGCTGCGAACTCAGCGATGGAAGAAGCCGCTCAAGCCGACGACGCTCGTCGTCAGCTGCTCGAAGAGGCTCGTACCCAGGCTCGTGACATCGTCGTGACTGCGACGAAGACGTCTGACCAGGTGCTCGCCGACATGCACGCTAAGGGCCAGTCCGAGTACGACCGGGTCGTGGCGCTGTCGGCTGGAGAAGTCGCCACCGCTCGCCAGCGTGCGGTCGAAGAGGCTGCCCAGCGTATGGGTGAGATTGTCCTCGACGTGGTGGAGAAGATCGTTGGCCGCGAGGTCGACGCTGCAGCGCATCGTGACCTCATCGACGCGGCGATCGCCACCCTGCGAGCCGAAGCGAACGCCGGGACCTCTGCATGATTCCTGCCCTCCAAGGGTTCGCCGCAGCAGTGCTGTCGGAGCTCGATGCCGCTGGCGTCGCCTCGGTCGCTGCTGAACTGGCATCGCTCGAGCGCCTCGTGGCGTCCGAGCCCGCCTTGGCCGCTGCCCTCACCGACACGGGTCTCGCCCCAGCCGTTCGTCGTGCTGTGGCGACTGACCTCCTCGCAACGCGAATTGGCGCCGTGAGCCTGCGCCTCGTCGCCGAGGCCATCACGGTGGTCCCCGCTCAAGAGGTCCCGATGGCGATCTCCTGGGTGTCCAACCGTTCACGTCTCTCTGCAGACCGCACCTACCTCGAAGAGCCGCTCTCGGCCATGGCTGCCCGCCGTCGCGTCGGTGGATTCGCTGCAGCGGTGTTCGCCAACCTGTCCATTGACGAGCTGGCAACGGTTGGCAGTGAACTCTTCCAAGTCGCTCGGCTGATCAGCACCACGAGTTCGGTGCGCGCTGCGCTCGGCGATCGTGAACTCCCCGCTGAAGCTCGATCGGCGTTCCTCCGAGGACTCCTCGAGGGGAAGGTCAGCGAAGCAACGGTTGCCATCTCGGCCTACGTCCCCCTCGGTGGACGTGCTCGTGACGTGGTTGGCACCCTCGACTACCTCGTCGTTCAAGCAGCCCAACACCGCGGCTGGCGCGTGGCTCGTGTCCAATCTGGAGCGCCCCTCGACGATGCACAGCGTGCAGCGCTGTCGGCGTCGCTCGAGCAACTGGCGCATCACCCTGTTGAACTCAACGTGACCGTCGACGAGGCACTCCTCGCCGGCATCATCGTGGAGATCGGCGACCTGCGTCTTGACGATTCCCTCCGGGGTCGCCTCGAAGTGCTCCGTGAGCACGTCGCAACATCGAAGCACCAATTCGTTTCACAACTCACAACCAACGAGGGAGCATCCTGATGGCTGAACTCACCATTAGCGCCGACGAGATCACCGCGGCACTGCAGCGCAACATCACCGACTTCACCCCGAGCGCTGGCGCTCAGATGGTCGGCCGCATCGTCGAAGTCGGTGACGGCATCGCCCGAGTGTCGGGTCTTCCGACCTGTGCGGTGAACGAGCTCTTGGAGTTCGAAGATGGCACCCTCGGCTTGGCGATGAACCTGGACGAAGACACCGTCGGCGCCGTGGTCCTCGGACTCGTCGATGCCTTGGAAGAAGACCAAGTCGTCAAGGCCACCGGTCGCATTCTCTCCGTGCCGGTCGGCGATGGCCTGCTCGGTCGTGTGGTGAACACCCTCGGTGAGCCCATCGACGGCAAGGGCGCCATCCAGACCGACACCTTCCGCCGTATGGAAGTCCAGGCCCCTGGCATCATCGGTCGTCAGCCGGTGCACGAGCCGCTGCAGACCGGCATCAAGGCCATCGACGCCATGACCCCGATCGGCCGTGGACAGCGTGAGCTCATCATTGGTGACCGCAAGACCGGCAAGACCACCGTGGCCATCGACACGATCCTCAACCAAAAGGGTCTCGGCGTGAAGTGCATCTACGTCGCCATTGGTCAGAAGAACTCCTCGGTCGCCCAGACGGTGAAGACCTTGGAAGACGCCGGCGCCTTCGAGTACACGACCGTCGTCGTGGCCTCAGCCGGTGACCCGGCACCGTTCAAGTTCCTCGCCCCCTACGCCGGTTGCGCCATGGGTCAGCACTGGATGGAGAACGGCGAGCACGCGCTCGTCATCTACGACGACCTCTCCAAGCAAGCCGAGGCCTACCGCCAGGTGTCGCTGCTGCTCCGTCGCCCACCAGGCCGTGAGGCATACCCCGGCGACGTCTTCTACCTGCACTCCCGCCTCCTCGAGCGTGCAGCGAAGCTCTCTGACGAGCTCGGTGGCGGTTCGTTGACCGCCCTGCCGATCATCGAGACCAAGGCTGGCGACATCTCGGCGTACATCCCGACCAACGTGATTTCGATCACCGACGGTCAGGTGTTCCTCGAGTCCGACCTCTTCTACTCCGGTGTTCGTCCTGCGATCAACGTCGGTAACTCGGTGTCTCGAGTGGGTTCGGCTGCACAGATCAAGGCCATGAAGTCCGTGGCAGGAACCTTGAAGATCGACCTCGCCCAGTTCCGTGACCTCGAGTCCTTCGCCACCTTCGGTTCCGAGCTCGACAAGGCCTCCCAGGCCCAGCTCGACCGTGGTTACCGCCTCACCGAGCTGCTCAAGCAGGGCCTCAATGCCCCGCTGCCCGTCGAGGAGCAGGTCATCGTGATCTACGCCGGCACCAAGGGCTGGGTGGACGCGGTTCCCGTTCCCGAAGTCATCCGCTTCGAGAAGGAACTGCGCGCCTACTTCCGTGCCAACCACAACGACCTGCTCGAGCAGATCCGCACCACCGGTGCCCTGCCCGACACCGCAGCGATCGACAAGGCACTCCAGGCGTTCCTCGACAGTTTCTCGATGTCTGCTTGAAATGACTGAGACCACGAACGAGTACGGGAAGGAGGGATAGCAATGGCTGGTGGACAAGAACGCGAACTTCGACGTCGCATTAAGTCGGTGAACGCCACCAAGAAGATCACCAAGGCAATGGAGCTCATTGCTGCATCCCAGATCAGCAAGTCCCAAGCTCGAATCCACGCCAACCGTCCCTACCGTGACGGGATGGTCCGCCTCATCGTCGAGGCAGCGAGTGCGAACAAGTCCATCGCCGCCAAGATGCTCGGGACTCCCGAGAACCCGAAGGTCATCACCGTCGTGTGCATGGCTGGTGACCGTGGACTCTCCGGCGCCTACAACTCCTCAGCGTTGCGGGCAACGGAGCGCCTCCTGGCCGAGAAGAAGGCCACTGGTGCCGAAATTCGCCTCGTGACCGTTGGCAAGAAGGCTCCGGCCTACTTCCGGTTCCGTGGCTTCGACGTCTACCAATCCTTCCAGGGGTTCAGCGACAAGCCGGTGTTCGAGAACGCTCGCGAAGTGGCTGGTGCGATTGCCGCACCGTTCACCGCTGGCGAGGTCGACCAGGTCATCTTGGTGTCGACCGCCTACCGCTCTGCTGCGGTGCAAGAGGTCGTCGTCAACCAGTTGCTCCCGCTGCCAGCGCCTGAAGAGGACGTCATGGACGGCGCTGCACCCCAGGCAGCGAAGGCTGCTGAGGGCTACACCGACTTCGAGCCCGACGTCGAGCACCTGCTCGCAGAGCTGGCACCGAAGGCTGTTGAGGCCGAAGTATTCGCAGCGCTCCTCGAGGGCGCTGCATCGTTCCACGCGTCCCAGCAGCGAGCAATGGCTGCGGCGACCGAGAACGCTGAAGAACTCGCTCGCACCCTGATCCGGACCATGAACCGGGCACGTCAGGATGCGATTACCACCGAGATTATGGAAATCGTGGGCGGCGCCGAAGCGCTCCGTCCAGCGAAGGGAGCATGAGGCAATGACCATGACTGCAGACAACGCCACCACCCTCGAGGAGGGTCGGGTCGTCGCTATCGCCGGACCGGTGGTCGACGCCGAGTTCCCACCCCACGCACTGCCGGAGATCAACGGCGCCGTGGAGATGGACGTCGAGCTCGACGGCAAGACGCTGACCATCACCGCTGAGGTCGCCCAGCAGATCGGCGAAGGCCGAGTGCGCTGCGTGTGCATGCAGCCGACCGACGGTCTGCTCCGCGGCACCGCAGTGCGCAACACCGGACGCGGCATCACCGTGCCCGTCGGCAACGCTGTGCTCGGCCACGTGTTCAACGTGCTCGGCCAGCCGCTCGACGTCAAGGAAGTCGACGGCATCGACGAGCGCTGGGACATCCACCGTCCAGCCCCGAACTTCGACCAGCTCGAGCCTCGTGCCCAGATGTTCGAGACCGGCATCAAGGTCATCGACCTCCTCGCCCCCTACGTGCAGGGTGGAAAGATCGGCCTCTTCGGCGGTGCCGGTGTGGGCAAGACCGTGCTCATCCAAGAGATGATCTCCCGCGTGGCCACCAAGCACGGTGGCGTGTCGGTGTTCGCCGGTGTTGGCGAGCGCACCCGTGAAGGCACGGACCTCTTCCTCGAAATGCAAGAGTCCGGCGTCATCAACAACACCGCCTTGGTCTTCGGCCAAATGGACGAGCCGCCAGGCGTTCGTCTCCGTGTCGCCTTGGCTGCCTTGACCATGGCCGAGTACTTCCGTGACGTGCAGAACCAAGACGTGTTGCTCTTCATCGACAACATCTTCCGCTTCGTCCAGGCCGGTTCTGAGGTCTCCACGCTGCTCGGCCGTATGCCGTCGGCAGTGGGGTACCAGCCCACGCTGGCTGACGAGATGGGCGAGCTCCAAGAGCGCATCACCTCGACCCGTGGAAAGTCGATTACGTCGCTCCAGGCCGTGTACGTCCCTGCTGACGACTACACCGACCCAGCGCCGTTCACGACCTTCACCCACCTTGACGCCACGACCGAGTTGTCCCGTCAGATCGCTGCCCTCGGTATCTTCCCTGCAGTGGACCCCTTGACCTCGACGTCGAATATCTTGGCGCCCGAGATCGTGGGTCAGAAGCACTACACCGTGGCCCGTCAGGTCCAAGGTGTGCTGCAGCGCTACCGCGAGCTCCAAGACATCATCGCCATCCTCGGTCTCGACGAGCTCTCCGAAGAGGACCGAGTCACCGTGGCCCGTGCCCGAAAGATCCAGCGCTTCTTCTCCCAGCCGATGTACGTCGCCAAGGTCTTCACCGGCCTCGACGGTATCTACACCCCGGTGGAAGAGACCGTGGAGTCCTTCGAAGCACTGCTGCGCGGTGACCTCGACCACATCCCTGAGCAGGCGTTCTTGAACGTCGGTGGCGTCAACGACGTCCTCGCCAAGCACGCAGCGATGGAGCGGGGAGAGGCCTGATGGCGCAGGCGACCTTCGCCGCCAACCTCGTCTGCCCTGAGCGCGCCCTCTTCGAAGGGCGCGCCACGGCAGTGTCGTGCCGCACCTCCGATGGACTCATCACCGTCATGGCGCTCCACGCCGAGCTCGTGGCCGACGTGGTGCCGGGCATCGTCACCATTGAAGGCGAGCAGCAGACGGTCTCCTACGTCGTCCACGGTGGATTCCTCCACGTGGCAACGAGCGTGGGCGCCGACGCGGAGAACGCTGACGCACCGGGGACGACCGTGACCATCCTGGCTGGGGTTGCCGAGCCGGTGAGTGAGATCGACCTTCCTCGCGCTGAGGCAGCCAAGGCTGCTGCTGAGGCTGAGCTTGCCCAACTCGGGAGCAACCCGGGAGACGACGAGGGTTCCGCCGCAGCCCGACGGACTGCACTCGAGGGAGATCTCGCTCGAGCTGAACTCAGGATTGCAACCGCTCGGGTCTAAGAGCAACCAATCGATGCAGTGCGTGAACCCGGGTGACCTCGTCGCCCGGGTTCGCTGCTTCTAGAACGCGATTGCGCTGAACTCACTCAACTTGACGAGTGAGTGCATCGACTGGATCTTGCGAGAGGTGCCGGATTTTGACCGCATGACCAGCGACTCGGTCGAGCCACCGTGCTCGGTGAAGCGAACACCCTGGAGGAGTTCTCCATCGGTGATCCCCGTGGCGGAGAAGAAGCAGTTGTCACCCTTCACCAGGTCGTCTTGGGTGAGGATTTGGTCGAGGTCGTAGCCAAGAGCCAGGGCGTCGCTGCGCTCTTGATCGTTTCGAGGGGCGAGTCGTCCCTGGAGTTCTCCGCCGAGAGACTTGAGCGCGGCCGCAGCGATCACGCCTTCGGGCGTCCCGCCGATGCCGAAGAGGATGTCGGCGCCTGAACCTGCCCACGCCGCCGAGATCGCTCCGGCAACGTCCCCGTCGGTGATCAGGCGGATCCGAGCGCCCGTGGACCGGACTTCTTCGATGAGCTCTGCGTGGCGGGGGCGATCGAGGATCACTGCCGTCAAGTCTCGAACCTGCTGGCCACAGCGACTCGCGAGACTGTTCAGATTCCACGTCGGGCTTTGGTTGAGATCGATGGAGCCCTTGCCGCGAGCGCCAACGGCGATCTTGTCCATGTAGACGCAGGGCCCTGGGTTGAACATGGTTCCCTTCGGCGCAACGGCAATGACCGACAGCGCCCCAGCACGACCAAGCGCCGTCAAGGTGGTGCCGTCAATAGGGTCGACGGCGATGTCCACCTCTGGCGACGAGCCGTCGCCTAAGACCTCACCGTTGAACAGCATCGGCGCTTCGTCCTTCTCGCCCTCACCAATGATGACGGTTCCGGTCATTGAGATGGAGTTGAGGACCACACGCATGGCTTCGACGGCTGCACCGTCGGCGGCGTTCTTGTCACCCCTACCCATCCACCGATTGGCCGCAATCGCTGCGGCTTCAGTCACGCGAACGAGTTCGAGGGCGAGGTTGCGATCTGGGGCCTGTGGGTTGTTCGGCACATTCAGAGCCTACTTGAGGGACTGGGCTCCGTTCGTGCCCGCGGGGCAGTGGCGTCGGCGATACTTGGAGGGTGAGTCGGTTCGTCGTGCAGCGCAGTGGTCCCCTTGACGGTGATGTCGTCGTCCATGGAGCGAAGAACTCAGTGCTCAAGCTCATGGCGGCCACGATCCTCGCTGAAGGCCGCCACGTCCTCACCAACGTTCCAAAGATCCGTGATGTCGCGATCATGGCCGAGATGCTTGAAGCCCTCGGCATTCAGGTGACGACGTCAGGACCGCATGAGCTGACCATCGACACGCCAGCCACGAGCAGCCTGTCTGTGGTTGCGCCCTACGAGCTCGTTGAGAAGATGCGAGCATCGATCGTGGTGCTCGGACCCCTCCTCGCTCGATGCGGGCGAGCCACCGTCTCCATGCCCGGTGGGGATGATTTTGGATCGAGACCCATTGACTACCACCTCCACGGCTTGGAGGAGATGGGTGCCACCTTCTCGAGCGCCCACGGGTTCATCAACGGCGAGGTCGCCGGTGGTCGTCTCCACGGTGCGGTCCTCGGCCTCGAGTTCCCCTCGCACACGACCACCGACAACCTCTTGATGGCAGCGGTACTCGCTGAGGGCGTCACCGTGATCGAGAACGCCGCTCGTGAACCCGAAGTCGTCGACCTCGCCAACTTCCTCATCTCCATGGGGGCCATGATCGATGGCGCTGGAACCAGCCGCATCACGGTGACGGGGGTGGATGCGTTGACGCCGGTCACCCACGAGGTGGTCGGCGATCGCGTCGTGGCGGCGACCTACCTCACCGCAGTGGCCATGACCGAAGGATCGGTCACCGTGCACGGGGTGACTGCATCCGACCTCGAGATGCTGCTTGCGAAGCTGCACCAGGTCGGCGCGCAGATCGATGCCAACGGTTCGACGGTGACGGCGACAATGGAGCAGCGCTTGGTGGCCACCGATTTCGCCACCTTGCCCTACCCCGGTGTCGCCACCGACTACACCCCCTGTCTCGTCGCTGCGCTCTCGATCGCAAGCGGTGTCTCCTTCGTCACCGAGAACCTCTTCGCCGGGCGCTTCCGCTACGTCGACGAACTCCGGCGTATGGGGGCCGATATTCGCTCCGACGGGCATCACCTCGTGATCAGGGGTTGCGATCTGCTCTCTGGTGCTCGGGTGAAGAGCCACGACATCCGGGCCGGTGCTGCGGTGATCTTGGCCGGCATGGTGGCCGATGGCGAGACGGTGATCGACGATGACGGTCACGTTGATCGTGGCTACGAAGATTTGCCGGGGACCCTCGCGTCCCTCGGCGGCAAGGTGGAGCGGTGGTAGGGCAACTCTCTCGAGATCCTCAGGTCTTGATGGCCGAAGCGGTTGCGGGCAGCCGCGTGGCACTGGCCCGACTCCTCACCATGGTGGAACGTGGGGGAGCGGACTCCGAAGCGGTCGCCGCCCTCAGCTACCGAGCACCCATCCCGTACACCGTTGGGCTGACCGGAGCGCCAGGTGCAGGCAAGTCGACGCTGACGGATCGTCTCATCACGACAGTGCGGACCGGGTGGCCAGCGGTTGCTGGCGGCGAGGCAGCGCCGCTCGACCAAGTCGCGGTGCTCGCCATTGATCCCTCTTCACCGTTCACCGGCGGGGCGATCCTCGGTGACCGGGTGCGCATGCAAGAACACGCCACGGACCCCACCGTGTTCATCCGCTCCATGGCAACGAGAGGACACCTCGGTGGACTCTCGCTCGCTGTGCCCGATGCCATCCGCACGCTCGGTGCTGCGGGGATGCCGGTGGTGCTCGTCGAGACCGTGGGTGTTGGCCAGATGGAGGTCGACGTCGCACGAGCGACGGATACGACGGTGGTCGTCATGAACCCTGGTTGGGGTGACTCGATGCAGGCCAACAAGGCAGGTCTCCTGGAAATCGCCGATATCTTCGTCATCAACAAGGCGGATCGTCCTGGGGTGAAGGAAGCTCGGCGGGACCTCGAGCAGATGCTCGATCTCTCCTCGCTCGGTACGTGGCGGCCTCCGATCGTCGAGACGGTAGCAGCGAAGGGTGCGGGCACCGAAGACCTCTGGGAGCAGGTTGCCCTCCACCGAGCCCACCTCGAGCGCGACCACCTCTTAGAGTCCCAACGCGCTGGTCGACTCGACGATTTCCTCGCTCGCGTCGTCGCAGCGATGGTTGAGCGACAAGTCGCGGACCTGCGGGCGTCGGATCGCTACAGCGCGACGATGGCCGACGTTGCCGCCGGGGTCATCGACCCCTACCGAGCTGCGGCGATGTTGCTCGGAGACGCTTAGACCGTCGCTGCGTTCCGCAGCACTTCGGCAGCATCCTCGGGCTTCACCACGTTGATCGAGACGCCAGTGCCGAGTTCGAAGCCGGCGCGGGTGGTGGCCTTCGGGAACAGGTGGATGTGCCAGTGGAAGGGTTCACCGTGGAGGTAGGGGGCCGAGTGCACGACGACGTTGTAGGCAACGTCGCCAATGGCCGCCTTGAGTGCCCGCAGTGCGTCGCGCAGCGCCAGGCCGACGCCAGTCAGCACCGCGTCGGACTCGGTGTGGAGGTGCGTGGCGTGGTGGCGAGGGAGCACCAGCATCTCGTAGGGGACACCTGACCAGTAGGGGGCAACCACGAGGGCGGCATCACTGGAGAGCACGGTGCGTCGACCTGAGGTCGACTCTGCTTCAATTGCCGTGCAGAGGAGGCACCCAGCCACGAACTGGGAGAACCGTGCTTGCTCCTCGGCGACGTCGCGAGGCACGAAGGAAATCCCCATGAGCTGCCCGTGTGGGTGCTCGATCGACGCACCGGCTTCGCGACCCGAGTTGATGATTGCCTGGGTGTAGCGAAGGTTCGATTGCGAGGCGTGGGCGACGAGACGGCGCTTCAACAGCGCCATGATGTTCTCAATCTCGCCGTCGTCCATGGCGTCGAGGGATCGGTTGTGGTCGGGAGTGAAGATCAAGACCTCGTGGACGCCACCGGCAGTTGCTTCGGTGAAGACCGGGCCCTTGTTGACTGAGACGAACGGGGCATCGGAGTCAAACGCCGGGTAGCGGTTCGCAACGACTCGGCTCTGCCAGTGTCCGTCGGCATCGGTCGTCTCATCGACGACGACCTCGCCATCGAAGCTCCCTGGGCAGAAGGGGCAGGAATCGGCTGCGTCGGTGGTGAATGGCGTCCGCAGGACGAACGCATCAGGACGCAGAGCTCGCTCTGGGCGGATGGCCACCCACCGCCCGTTGAGCGGGTCGAGTCTGAGTTCGGTCGCCATGTCGCTGCTCCAGCCTGAGGTGGTCCTGTGGAGAGAGTATCGGAGATGCTGCGGCGTTCGGCAACAATGGAGACGTGACTGCTGCCGTCGACACCTCGCCCCTCTACGCGACCTTGCTCGTGGCACACGTCCTGCTCTCGGTGGTGGTGCTCCTCCAGGTGGTGATGGCGGTTCGCGAGGCCGGAGCCCTGGCGTCACTCAGCAGTGCTGCGGCGATGACTGAGGTGCAGCGGCGGTACTACGGCACCGCGTCGGCGATCTTCTCGCGCCTGCTCTACCTCGTCCCGATCAGTGGCGTTCTGCTCATCGCCAGCTCTCGAGGCTCGGTCCGGGCGAGCGACGTGTGGGTCATCATTGGACTCGTGCTGTGGCTCATCGCCGTCGCCCACCTCGAAGTCGGCGTCTTGCGCGGTGAAGCCACCATCAGGGCCAACCTCAGCGGCTCGTGGGAGACCGTTGTCGCCGCAGCCAAGCGGACGGCAGCGATGGGTCGTGCCGTGGGCGTCGCGATGGCGCTCGCTGCGGTGGTGATG